>LDZR01002709.1_pt1 | contig 16219 bp, 15 predicted proteins | sample 615371 | NCBI WGS metagenome assembly LDZR01 (sample SAMN03408294, study PRJNA278302) | terrestrial metagenome | isolation source: oil reservoir sample K2 | place: USA: Alaska, North Slope, Kuparuk formation | collected 2013
CGGGTGCCGAACCATTGGCTTTGACAGACTGCTTGAATTTCGGCGATCCTGACAAACCAGAGGTTGCTTACCAGTTCGAAATGACGATCGATGGGCTGAGAGATGCGGCCACAGCACTCAACACTCCTGTGGTGAGTGGCAACGTGAGTTTCTACAACGAGACAGAAACGAGCAGGGTCCATCCCACACCGATCGTCGGCATGGTGGGACTCATAGAGGATGCATCGAGAATCTGCTCCGCAAGTTTCAAAAACCCAGGCGACGTCATAGTCCTTCTCGGGCCTATGTCTGCCGATCAGCGTTTGTGTGAGTACACGAGGCTGATACACAAGATCGAGAACATACTCCCCCCAACGATCGATCTCGAGCTCGAAAAGAGAGTTCAACGGTGTTGCTTGAACGCAATCAAAGATGGGTTGCTGAATTCTGCACACGATCTTTCTGAAGGTGGCCTGGTAGTCGCTCTTGCCGAGTCGTGCATCATAGGAAACATCGGGGCATTATGCGATTTATGGAGCGATTCTCGAGCCGATTTTCTATTGTTTGGTGAAGAACAGTCCCGGATACTCGTCAGCTTGGCCGAGGAGAATCTCCAACGATTGATCCAGCTCGCCAAAAACGAAAACGTACCCATAGCGGTCCTCGGAAGGGTCATGGGCGACAGACTCGTCGTAAAACTGAACGGAAGAAAGCTCATCGACCAACCGGTGAGGAAGATCAAAGAGGTCTACGAGTCTTCCTTGCAAAGGCTGGTGAACCAATGAAGGAATCATGTGGACTGTTTGGAATCTTTTCTCCAAAACCTGATCCGAAGATTTCCAGAACTGTCTATTATGGTCTAATCGCTCTTCAGCACAGAGGTCAAGAGAGTGCAGGCATCGCGGTTGGTGATGGAGAGAAGATCAAGTATCATAAGGGTTTGGGACTGGTCAACGACGTCTTCAACGAGGAAGTGCTCGGTGAGCTTTCCGGACACGTTGCGATCGGCCATGTGAGGTATTCGACGACGGGCTCGAACGTGTTCGAGAACGCCCAACCCATAGTCGTTGCAGGTCAACAAGGCAGCTTGGCGGTGGCACACAATGGAAACATAATCAACACGCGCGAGCTCAGGAGTCAACTTGAAAAGAAAGGATTACCTTTTCGTTCGACCACTGACAGTGAGATCATTGCGTTACTCTTGATCGAGCAAGGCCCGGACATGTTACATGCTTGCCTCGATGTGACACGTACCCTGCAGGGTGCTTACTGCTTGCTCCTCATGAACCAAAATAGTTTGATCGCCATCAGGGATCCACTCGGTTTTCGTCCACTCTGCATGGGCAGACTGGATGACTGCGTGGTGTTCGCCTCGGAAACGGTCGCATTGGATGCCGTGGGAGCCGAATTCGTCAGAGACATCGAACCTGGAGAGGTCGTTTTGGTGAATGAAAATGGTGTGGAGTCTCACAAGACGGCTTTTTCAAGGAGTGCGTTCTGCATTTTCGAGTTCGTCTACTTCGCCAGGCCCGACAGTGTGCTGGAGAACGTGAGCGTTTATGCTGCACGAGAGCGAGCCGGCAGAATACTGGCGATCGAACAACCTGCCGATGCAGACCTTGTCGTAGGCGTGCCAGACTCTGGCACCGTCGCCGCCATTGGTTATTCCAATCAGAGTGGTATCCCGTACGGAATGGGTCTGATCAAAAACAAATACATCGGTAGGACTTTCATACAACCATCTCAGAAGCTCAGGAACCTGGGGGTCAGACTCAAGTTGAACGCTTTGAGAGAGCTCGTGAAAGGAAAAAGCATAGTCTTGGTTGACGATTCCATCGTGAGGGGCACGACGATGGGTCAAATTGTGAAGATGTTGAGAACTGCCGGGGCAAGGTCGATTCACGTTCGCATCGCTTCACCCCCTATACGGTACGGTTGTTACTTCGGAGTCGACACATCCGACAGGAGGGAACTCATCGCGGCAGTTCTCGAAGAAAAGAAGATCGAGCAACTCATAGGGGCTGATTCGCTCGGCTATTTGAGCCTCGAAGGGCTGGTAAAGGCTGTTGGGCTGCCTTCGGATCGTCTCTGTCTCGCATGCTTCAACGGTATTTATCCTTTGCAGGTTCCGAGTTTTTGCACGAAGTACCTTTTTGAAAAGGAGTGAGAACCTTGATGAGATCTTACAAGGAGGCGGGTGTGGATCGGGACGCAGCCGATGAAAGCGTAGAAAGGATCAAACGCTTGGCGCGGCTCACGTACGTACCGCAAGTGCTCGGAGGGATAGGCTCTTTCGGTGGTTTCTTCGAATTGCCTTCGAATTACCGTCAACCGGTGCTCGTGTCCGGCACGGATGGTGTGGGAACGAAACTGAAGATCGCTTTCATGATGGACAAGCATGATACTGTGGGTATAGATTGTGTGGCGATGTGTGTCAACGACGTTTTGGTGCACGGCGCAAAACCGCTCTTCTTTCTTGATTACCTCGCGGTGGGGAAGTTGAACGTTGAGCGTGTGGAACAGATCGTCACGGGGATCGTGAAGGGTTGCGTGGAAGCCGAATGCGCACTCATAGGGGGAGAAACGGCACAGATGCCAGATTTTTATGGCGAGGACGAGTACGACCTGGCTGGCTTTGCGGTTGGTATCGTTGAGAAAGATCAGCTCCTGGACGGCTCAAGGGTCAGCGAAGGTGATCTCGTACTTGGGCTCGCTTCGAGCGGGCTTCACAGCAATGGTTTTTCTTTGGCGAGGAAAATCCTCTTGAGTCATTACAGAGTAGATTCTTACGTTGACGAACTTGGCAGAACTATCGGTGAGGAAATGCTCACGCCGACCAAGATCTACGTGAAGAGCGTGCTGAAAGTTCTGGATAGTTCTATCCATGCGATGGCGCACATTACGGGTGGGGGTATCCCTGGAAACCTTCCCAGAGTGATACCTGTTGGTCTGGAGGCTCGAATCGACAAAAGTTCCTGGCCAGTACCGACCATATTCAGCCTGATCCAGCGACTCGGGATGATCAACGAGTCGGAGATGTTCAGAACCTTCAACATGGGAATAGGTTTCATGTTGATCGTTGAAAGAGACTCTGCGGACAGAATCGCCAGAGCACTCAAGAATCTCGGTGAAGAGGTGTGGGTTGTCGGTGAGATCAAAAGGGGTGAAAGGAGGATCGTTCTTTGAGGAAAGCTTCCTTAGGTATTCTCGTGTCGGGGACCGGTACGAACATGCTGTCGATCGCGAAGAAATGCCTGAGTGGGGAATTGCCTGCAATCGTTTCGGTCGTCATAAGCAGCAGAGAGAATGCTCCAGCCTTGGAGAAAGCGAGATCCTTGGGCATACCCTCGTACGTCGTCAGGAAGAAGGACTTTCAAAGCCAAACCGAATACGAGGACAAAATGATAGCCATTCTCAAGGCGCACAACGTTGATCTGGTCGTTCTGGCTGGTTTTTTGAACATACTCTCTCCGTATTTCATCGACGCCTTCAGATGGAAAATCATCAACGTGCATCCGTCTTTGATTCCTGCCTTTTGTGGTCCAGGCTATTACGGAATGAAAGTGCACGAGGCCGTGATCCAGTACGGGGTGAAGATCACGGGTGTCACGGTCCATTTCGTTGACGAAAGCGTCGATGGAGGTCCGATCATACTGCAGAGACCCGTCGAGGTTGACGATGACGACACGCCTGAGACTCTCGCCGAAAAAGTGAAACAAGTTGAGCACGAGGTGTTGCCAGAAGCGATCAAGTTGATCGTGGAAAACGAATTGCGCATAGTCGGTAGGAAGGTTCTCATCAGGAGGGAAGACGATGCCTAAAGCGTTGATTTCAGTTTGGGACAAAACAAAGATAGTGGAGATTGCGCGCGAACTTGCAACGCTTGGATTCACAATTATGAGTACAGGTGGAACGGCCGAATTTCTTTCCAAAAACGGCGTGAACGTCGTTCCCACTTCTAACATCACATCCTTCAACCAGCTACTGGGAGGCAGGGTGAAGAGTTTGCATCCCTACATCCACGCGGCGATCCTCGCGAACCGTGACGATCCTTCTCAGATGAAAGAACTTGAACAGCTTGGGATAGAACCAATCGATGTAGTAATCGTGAACTTCTATCCTTTCTCGCGCGCGGTACATGAAAAGAAAGAACTCAACGAGCTTGTTGATTTCATAGACATCGGAGGACCCGCTATGCTTCGGGCCGCAGCCAAGAACTTCAAACACGTTGCTGTGCTGTGTGATGTGTCCGATTACGAATGGTTTGTTGAAAAGGTGAAGGTCAACTCCTTAACCTTGAACGACAGATTGAGATTCGCCTTGAAGGCTTTTCAGTACAGCGCCTGGTACGATGCTATGATTGCTCAGTACTTCTCTCGCGTTGCGGGTGATCTCTTCCCAAGATACCTCACGTTATCTTACGAGAAGGTGTGCGAACTTCGCTACGGTGAAAATCCACACCAGCGAGCGGCCCTGTACAAAGATGTGCTTGTTCCGTCTGGAATCGTCAATGCAAAACAGCTTCATGGAAAAGAACTTTCCTTCAACAACTACCTCGATGCCGACGCTGCCTTGTCGGTTGTGAAAGATTTCGAGGACACCACCTGCGTCGTTGTCAAACACACCAACCCCTGCGCTGTCGCCTGTGCAAATTCAACTCTCGAGGCTTTCGAGAAGGCAAAGGCTGCTGACCCAGTTTCGATTTTTGGAGGAATCGTGGCATTCAATCGAGGTGTCGATGCTGAGACTGCTAAGAAGCTTTCTGAAATCTTTCTCGAAGTGATACTGGCACCAAGTTTCGACGCTGAAGCACTCGAGATCTTGAAAAAGAAAAAGAATCTGAGGCTCCTTCAGATCGATTTGAACCAAAAGGGTGAGACCTACGATCTGCGAAGAATTTCCGGGGGAGTACTCTTTCAAACACCCGACCTCACCGACTACGAACAGTTGAAAGTGGTCACTGAGCGTGCACCACACGAGGAAGAGCTGAAAGATCTGCTCTTCGCCTGGAAAGTTGTCAAGCACGTGAAATCCAACGCGATCGTGCTGGCCAAGGATCGCACCACGCTCGCCATCGGTGCAGGACAGCCCAACAGAGTCTGGCCTACAGAACATTGCGTCAGACAGGTTGGAGAGAAGGCAAAAGGTTCCGTGCTGGCCTCCGATGCGTTCTTCCCATTCCCGGACGCTGTCGAGATCGCGGCGAAAGCAGGGGTTTCAGCCATCATACAACCAGGTGGGTCGGTGAGGGACCAAGAGGTCATCGAGATGGCGAACAGATACAACGTGGCGATGATTTTCACAGGTACACGACACTTCAAGCACTGAGGTGGTACCATGAAGGCGCTCGTCATAGGTTCGGGTGGTCGCGAACACGCGTTGGTATGGAAACTCCGTCAGGAAGGATACGAAGTCTTCTGCGCTCCAGGTAACGGTGGTATCTGCCAGGATGCGACGTGCTACGAAGCAAAAAGTGTGGATGAACTATTACAGCTCGCTTTGAGAGAGAGGATAGATCTGACTGTCGTGGGTCCGGAGGCGTATCTGGCACAAGGTGTGGTCGACGTTTTCGAATCGCACGGTCTCAAAATCTTTGGACCAAACAGAAAAGCGTCTCAGCTCGAGTGCAGTAAGGCCTACGCAAAGCTGCTCATGGACGAGTGTGGGATACCAACGGCACGGTTCAGGTTGTTCGACGACCCTGTTCAGGCAGAAAAGTATGTTGAACGCTGCGAATTTCCAATCGTTATAAAGGCGGATGGTTTGGCGCAAGGTAAAGGAAGTTACGTGGTGATGAGTCGTGAAGAAGCGTTCAACGTGATCGATTCATTGATGAGGAAAAAGATCTTTGGAGAGTCGGGTGAGAAGATCGTTGTCGAAGAGTTTTTGCGAGGCAAAGAAATGAGCATGATGGTTCTCGCCGATGGTAAAACTTACGTTCCCATGATGAGTGCGATGGATTACAAGAAAATCTACGATGGCGATAAGGGGCCCAACACGGGTGGAATGGGTTCAATCGCACCGGCGCCGCACTACAGCGAGAACCTGTGGCGAAGTGTGAGAGAGGAAATCTTGGACAAGCTTTTCCCAGCACTCGAGAAGCGGAACGTGATCTACAAAGGCGTCCTTTATCTGGGTCTGATGATCACTAAAGATGGTCCCAAAGTGCTCGAATTCAACTGCAGGTTCGGTGATCCAGAAACTCAGTCCATTCTGCTGCTCTTGGAAAGTGATCTTTTGGAAATGCTCCAGGCCGTGGTCGAGGGAGAATTGGAGAGACGCAAAATATTATGGTCAAAAGAAAAGGCAGTTTGCGTGGTTCTGGTGAGCGGAGGTTATCCCGAGTCTTACAAAACGGGTTTTGAGATCTTCGGTTTGAACAAGGTGAAGGATGCGATCGTTTTCCATGCAGGTACCAAGAAGGTCGATGGAAAGATCGTCACCAGCGGTGGTAGGGTTTTAAACGTTTGTGCAAAGGCTGATACTTACGCAAAGGCCAGAAGACGGGTTTACGAGGAGATTGAGAAAATCCACTTCGAGAACATGTATTATCGCAAGGACATCGGTCTGTTCATCTCTTGACATCTTACATGATGGTTATGTATAATACCAAAAAACAAAGCATAGGAGTGCCATCGTGATGGCCATATTTCTTCGATTTGTCAGGCAATTTGCCTTGAACTCTATTGAGAATAAGAAGGCTAAGCGCAGCCACCCGCTCGTTGATGGTTGGCCTGCGCTTAGCTCGTTTTGTACAAGCTGAGCGCAAGCCAATGTAGAAAGAAGATCATCAACGAGCGGGCTACAAAACATGTAGCCCGCTTTTTTATTCATAAGGAGGGGTTGAGAAATGGAGGAAAGTGGCATGTTCGTGGGAGTTGGAACTGCTATCGTGACGCCGTTCAAGGGCGGAGAGGTGGATCACGAGAGCTACAAAAAGCTCGTTGAGTGGCAACTCGACAGTGGCGTCAAAGCAATTGTGGTTGCAGGAACGACGGGAGAGGGAGCGACACTGAGAATTGACGAAAGGGAACGTTTGGTCTCCGTCACCAAGGAAATCTGTGAAAAAAGAGCTCAGGTGATAGTTGGGACCGGTACCAACGACACGCGCAAAACTCTCGAGCTTTCCCTGAGTGCTGTTAAGAATGGCGCGGATGCTGTACTCGTAGTGACACCTTATTACAACAAACCCACCCAAGAAGGTTTGTACGCTCATTACAGGTACCTTTCGGAGAGAATTGACATACCCATAATTATCTACAACGTTCCATCGCGTACCAGTGTAAATATAGCCCCAGAGACCGTGGCTAGACTTGCGAACGACTGCAAAAACATACGCGCCATAAAAGAGGCCAATCAAGACATTTCTCAATCCGATGAGATCTTGAAACTGACGCGTAATATGGATTTCTACGTATACTCCGGAAACGATGACAGAACCTTTCACATGCTTTGTGCCGGTGCGAAGGGTGTTATATCCGTGGCGTCGAACGTGATCCCACACCGTATGGTCGAGATGGTTAACGCGATTTTTGAGGGAAACCTGAGGAAAGCGAGGGAACTGCATTTCAAATACCTTGAGTTGTTCAAGTCCTTGTTCGTCGAGACTAACCCCATGCCGGTGAAGGCTGCACTTCACCTGATGGGTCGCATCGAGAACGAATTTCGTCTGCCTTTGGTACCACCCAAACAATCCACAGTGGACCAATTAAGAAGAACGTTGTTTGAACTGGAGGTGGTCAAATGAGTGGTTTGAAGTACGGAATCGTTGGGTCCAAAGGTAAGATGGGCAGAGAGATCATGGAATATTTCTCGTCATTTGGCGACGAATGCGTCGTTGAAAAGGATGTTGACCATTTCGTAGAACGGGATGTCCCACAGTTGATCATTGATTTTTCCTCACCGCAAGGCTTGAAAGAGAGTGTCGAGCTGTGTGGAAAGTACAACTGTGGCCTGATCGTCGGAACAACAGGTTTAACCGATGAATCTTTCAGGTTGTTGGGGGAACTTTCGAAAACGTTGCCAGTGGTTCAGAGTTACAATTTTTCGAGTGGTATGAGCATCATGAAGGAGATCTTGAAGGCCTTCCGCGAACAATTCAAGGATTGGGATTGTGCAATGATAGAAATACACCACAGTCAAAAAAAGGACGCACCTTCTGGCACCGCTAAGATGCTCAAGGAGGTTATTCAAAGAGATTTATCGATCAGTTCCGTCAGGGTTGGTGGAATCTTCGGTGAACATACCGTGATCTTTTCAAATGCCGGCGAGGTGGTTGAGATAAGCCACAGGGCACTTTCCAGAAGGGCGTTTTCAATCGGGGTTCGGCGAGCGGCGCTCTTTCTTTTAACAAAAGAAAAAGGTTTCTTCACTTACGAAGATGTTTTGAAGGGGGTCGATAAAGCCGCAGAAGAATTACGTGGAATTTCCGAGTTGCTATGAAAGAGGATGATGTACCAGGCGTTTACCTTACAATCTTTTCAAGCTCTTCGACTTTCATATTAGAAGACTTTTCATTGCGATCTCATCGACCATTTATACAATTTGAAGCATGTATTTTCGCGGGACATGGGCTTGGTCTAAGCCTTGAGTCCCGTCAATGTGATTCCTTTTATGAGAAATCTCTGTCCGATCAAGAACGCCACTATCGATGGGAGGACGCCTATCACGGCTGCCGCCATGAGCAAGTTCCATGTCGTACCATACATTCCTTGAAAACTCGCAAGCCCTATGGTTACCGTCTTCATCGAGTCCTTGCTCACAACGACCAACGGCCAGAGCAAGTTGTTCCACTGAAAGACAAATGTGAAAACCGCCAGTGTGGAGAGAGCGGGAACAGACAAAGGCAGAATTATCCTCGAGTAGATGTAGAATCTCGAAGCTCCGTCTATGCGTGCTGCGTCTTCATAATCTTTGGGTATCGTCATGAAGAACTGTCTGAGCAGAAAGACTCCGAAGGCTGTGAACACATTAGGGAGGATCAAACCCGTGTAGGTATCAGTGAGACGGAGTAGTTTGATCAATATGAAATTCGGGATCATCGTGACTTGACCCGGGACCATGAGCGTAGCCAAGTACAGCAAGAACAGTTTGTCCCTACCAGGGAAATTCAATCTGGCAAATGCGAATGCGCTCAGCGAAGCAACCAGCAAATGTAACAACGTGATGGACCCGGAAACTATGACACTGTTCAGCAGATACCTGCCAAAGGGTACCACAGACCAGACGCGTGCGTAGTTCTCCCAGTGAGGTTGTCTTGGAATCCACTTTGGTGGATACTCAAACACCTCTCCCAAACTCTTCAGCGATGTTGAGAACATCCAGAAGAAGGGCACGAGCATGATGAAGGCTACGATTAGCATCAGACAGAACAACCACCAGTTCAGAACTTTTTCCTTGATCCTCATTCGTAGTACACCCACTTTCTTTGGTACCTGAACTGAACGAACGTCGCGATGAATATTATGCCGAACAGCACCCAAGCTATCGCAGCTGCGTAGCCCATCCTGAACCACTGAAAGGCATTGTTGTATATGTAGTACACGATGGTATTGGTAGCGTTCCCAGGCCCTCCCCCAGTTAAGACATAGGCTTGATCGAACACTTGGAACGAAGAGATCACGTTTATGACGATGACGAAGAAAGTCGTTGGTGAAAGCAGTGGCATCGTTATGCGAACGAAGGTTTTCCAAGCGTTTGCGCCGTCGAGTTTTGCGGCTTCGTACATGGTCGTCGGTATACTTTGTAGGCCTGCCATGAACATGACAGTTGAGAATCCCACGTCCTTCCAAACACTGAGAATCATAATCGCAACGAGCGCCCACTTGGGATCAGAAAGCCATCTGGGCAAGTTTGAAACACCGATCTGGTAGAGAAAATCGTTCAGCAAACCAAAGTCAGCGTTGAAGATCCATCTCCAAACCATCGCTGCTGCCACTGTTGGAATTATCACTGGAAGGAAGATCGCGGCTCTGAAGAACGTACGGCCTGGGATGTTACGAACCAAGATGAGTGCGAAGATCAAACCGAGCAAGACTCGTGTGGGAACAGTGCCAAGCACGAACCAAAGAGTATTCCTGAAGACCAGATGAAAGGTTTTGTCCTCGAGGAACAATTTAGTGAAATTCCTCAGGCCAACGAACGTTGGTTTAGTCAGCATGTCCCACTCGAAGAAACTCAGAACGGAAGAGAACACGACTGCACCAAAGACGAATATCGCAAAGCCCACGAATCCGGGAAGTAAGAACAACCACGCGGCCAAGGTTTCTTTTCTTCTCAAAGTCATTGTTTTTCATTCCTCCAAACCAAAGACATTTGCAGCGTTGCCGTACATGATCGAGTCTATCTCCTCGTGCGTCAGACCCATTCCCCTCAGCGCATCGTACCAGCATATGATTTCTCTCGGCATTTTTTCAACGCTGCTATCAGTTCCAAAGAGCACTTTTTTCACTGAGATTTCCCTCTTTATGTACTTCCCTTCAATGATATGTCTTCTGACTACCTCACCCCCGGAGATGTCGAAGTACACATTTCGGCGCCATCGAGCAACTGCGCAAGACACAAGGTACTCCGGCCAACCGAGATGAGCTCCTATGATCTTCAACTTTGGGAAAGTGTTGGCGATGGTGTCGAGGAACAACGATCTCATTCTCGCAGATGACTTACCTCTCAACATCTTCGAGGCGGCATCTTCTTTGCCAGGAAATGCGCTCGATTCGTTCATTAAATAATCTACGGGCCCACCTATCACACCCGTATGAAACAGAACAACCATGTTGTTTTCCTCTGATCTTTCGTAGAAAGGAAAGTACGAAGGATCGTCGTAGTCTTTCCGTGTCAATATCACCTTCAGACCAGCGAAGCCTCTCTTCTTGTACTCGTCAACCACTTCAGGATCATCGGCATCGAGATCGACTCTGGCCAATCCCACAAAAACGTCGGGATATTCCCTGAACGCCTTTTCAACCAAGTGGTTAGCCCCGAGATTGCCAATGAGTGCGATCTTTCGTACGTTGAATTCCTCAGCGTAGCGTAACAACTGTTCCACTCTGTCAGAGTAAAGCCTCTCGTCCTCAACGAAGTGAACATGCACATCGAAAACGCGTGGGATCACAGCATCATCTCCTTTAAAAGCGCGGCGCTCAGCGCCGCGCCAAGCTCACCAAGTTCCAAATTTCTTTATCATCTTGTTGACTTCTTCAGTCACGTACTCCAGCACTTCCACAGCCGACTTTTGTCCCGTCCAAACGTAGTCAAGTTCGCGCGTGACGTACTCGAAGATCTCCCACCAACCTGGAATCTGTGGGAACTTTACTCCGAAGCCTGTCTCTGTGAAGAAAATCAATCTCTCTTGTTCACTCGGTGGATTGCTGACGAACGCCTTGACGGTTTCAGGTGTCCTCATTGCGGGAACGGCGTCTCCACTCTTGGCGAATATGGCTTGTCCCTTTGGTCCACACAGGAACTGCATGAATTTCCAAGCAGCATCCTTGTTCTTTGACTTCGAATACATCACGAATCCAGCACCACCCAATGTGTTAGACCGTGTGACTTTGTACGGAAGTGGAGCAACACCAAACCTGAGGCTCTTGTTCGTGAGGAACATGTTGATCTGTGCCGCGTTGGTCAGAACCATCGCCACGCGACCTGTTGTAAACAGTTCCGCAGAGGAACCAAGTTGAGCGAGTTCTGCGATCGATGGAGCCACCTTGTAGTTCAGTATCAGGTCTGCTATGAACTGTATTGCCTCCACGGCCGCCCTCTCGTTGAGCGTGCATTTGGTTGGACTGTCGTAGTTGTCCACTATCCTTCCACCGTTCATGTGTATCCACAGATGCCACTTGTTCCTCTCGAGCACAACACCCCATTGGATGACCCTACCGCGCGCATCTCTCTTGGTGAGCTTTCTCGCCGCATCGAGGAACTTCTGCCAATCCCATGAGTAGTCGGGATAAGGAACACCAGCTTCGTCGAAAAGGTCTTTGTTGTAGAAAAGAACCGTCGTGTCGTTGTCCCTCGGGAATCCGTAGATGCGGCCTTTGTACATGAAAGTGCTCAAGAGCTCCTGGTTGTAAGCGCTGACTGGGAAGTTTGATTTCTCAATGTACGGTGTCAGATCTTCGAGCACACCCTTTGCAGCCCAGCTCGGAATCGTGTGCAGGAACATCACGTCAGGAGCGTCTTCTGCTGCCATCATGGCCTGAATCTTGTCGAAATACGTCGACCACGGGTAGTTGATGATCTCGACTTTGATGTCCGGATTCTCTGCCTCAAATTGTTTCACGATCTCTTGATACGGTGGTAGTTCTGCCGGTGAACCCCAGAACGAAAAACGTATCTTCGTCGCAGAGAACATCGAAAGAGCAACAACGCAGAGCAGCACGACCACCAGTTTCCTCATGCTAACACCCCCTTAAATGTTGTTATCTGTTCTTAATCTACCATATTGACATACTTATGTCAAGCCTTGACATAAGATTCGAGCCATTGATCCTCTATCTGCTATAATTAGCTTGTGGTGATGAAAAGCTGTGACTCGCATTAGGAATGTAGCTTTTCTCAAGTCCAGCAACTTGAGACTTTTGTTGAGGGAGATCCTGAAACATCAGCCGATCTCGAAGGCAGCTTTGGCAAAGAAATTGCACGTTGGTCATTCGACGGTCGTACAGTTGCTGAGACCCTTGATCGACAGAAAGATTGTGGTAGAGTCCATGTTCGGTGATTCCACCGGCGGACGGCCACCAAAGCTCTTGAGCATGAACCCCGACGCGGCTTACGGGATCGTCGTCGATCTCTCGGGCCACAAGATAAGGGTCGCTCTTATGAACTGTGTTCTCAACGTTGTCGCTGTGAGCCGTCTGAATGCTGAAAGTGACATTTATTCAACTTTAGAGTCGATAGTGAACCTGTGCAATCAGTTGAAGGAACAAACCAACGGCTCAAGGATCCTCGGTTTGTGTGTCGCCATCTCTGGCGTTATGGATCCAGCGACTGGTAAGATCAGTAGCAGCCTCATAGAGGGGCTGGAGAACGTGAGATTGGTGGACTATTTAAGGGAAAAGTTGAATTTGCCGATCGCTGTGGAGAACGACGCCAACCTGTCAGCCCTTGGAGAATTCATGAAGATGGAGAAAGATATGAACAACATGTTTTACATACACATGGGTGAGGGGTTGGGTGGCGGACTCATCATCGACAGAGCGATATTCCGCGGGGACAGAGGTTATGCTGGAGAGATTGGCAAGATCCTGTACGATTCGCAAACGTTTCGAACCGTCGGAGATGTTTACTCACAGCTCTCGAGATCGAGCTCTCATTCGGAGGACGAGATCGTCAGGTTGTTGTCCACGATAGTTCTCAACGTAGTTTCCATTTTGGACGTTGTCAATTTTGTTGTGGGTGGGACAGCCTTCGATATCAACGAGAGATTACTCTCGAAGGTTGAGGCTGAAGTTAAACGGCACTTCTATGGCTTCGATGTCGAAGTCAGAAAGTCCAAGAAGGATCCTGACGCCATGTTAACGGGCGCCATGGAGTACCTGATAGAGAACGTTCTCACGAATCTGTGATCAATCGACGTCGAGGAACTTTTTGAAGACGGCCAAAACCTCGTGGAACTTTTCGTCTCTCAACCACTCTGTCCAGCCGTTTTTACGGTAGATGTCTTCGACGAGCCACGGATAGTTTAACTTGTCCACAAAGATCCTTCCAACGTGCTTCGATAACAGTCTTGCCAGTCTTTCTGGGTTCATGGGCAGCACGGGACCAACGAAGATTGATACATCAACGTTCGATTCTCGAAGCTTTCTTATTGTTTCGATCCGTTCGTCTATGGGTGCAGCGTTTGGCTCCAAAATTCTTCTCACCCGCTCGTCATCCGTAGTGATGGTTATGGTGACACTCACGTCTTTGTTTTGAAGTATGTCAAGATCTCTCAGAATCAGGCTCGACTTTGTGAGAATATGCACACTTCTGAATCGGTCCAGAGCGATTTTCAGCAGTGTCCTCGTCAGCTGATACTTCTTCTCAATCGGCTGATACGGATCGCAAATACTCGAGAAAAGTATGTTTCCCTTCAATCTGTACAGTTCTCGTTCAAAGACTTTAAAAGCGTTGATCTTAACGAAGACATCCCTTCCCCATACACCGGCCGTGTTCTTGAAAGGACCTATGAACTGCGCATAACAGTACCTGCAACCGTGTCCACAACCGATGTAGGGGTTGACAACGTATCTGGCTATGGGAATTTTCGTTTTTGTTACCAGTTTTTGGACCAGCACTTCGCGCACCATATCCGATACAATTAAACTACAGAAAGACGGGAAAGAGTTTGTGAAGGGGGAATTCGATGATCGCAGTCGTTGGGAGCAACAACGTCGATCTCGTTCTCACGGTGGATCATTTCACACAACCTGGGGAAACCCAGAGGTGTCTTTCGTACGAACGTTTTCCGGGTGGTAAAGGGGCAAACCAGGCTGTAGCTTGTAAGAAGCTCACCGCCGAGGTTTATTTTCTCACGTGTGTTGGCAACGATGGAAACGGTGAATTCTCGTTCGAAACGCTGACGCGAGCAGGGCTCAGGGATGGCCTGGTACATGTGGAACTTCCAAACGGCTTTGCAATGATTGAGGTGACACGCGATGGTCAAAACAGAATCATCATATTCCCAGGTGCCAACGCAGCGATGAATGTGAAACTCGTTCAAAAACATCTGAACGAGCTTCTGAGAGCCGACATCCTCCTGCTTCAAAACGAAATACCGTTCGAGGTGAACTTGGAAGTCGCAAGGCGGTTCAAAGAGAAAGGAAAGCTCGTGATCTTCGATCCGGCGCCTGCTACGGGTGTTCAGGATGAGATCTACAGCTACGTGGACATAATCACACCGAACGAGTCCGAGGCACACCAACTCACAGGCAAATTCGGCGAATCCGCTGCGCAGGAGTTACTCAAAAGAGGTTGTGCGAACGTGTTGCTCAAGATGGGTGAGAACGGCTGCTATTTCACAGGAACCTTGGGAACGTTCAGAATAGATGCCTTCAAAGTTGAGGCTGTGGATACGACGGCGGCAGGAGACGTGTTCAACGCGGCTTTTGCGGTCTGGTTCGAAAGGACTGGGGATCTCAAAAAAGCCTTGCTCTTCGCGACAGCAGCGGCGGCGATAAGTGTGACGAGACCGGGCGCCCAGAGTTCTGTTCCATCGTTGGAAGAGGTCATCGGATTCTTGCGTGAAAGAAGAGTTGAGGGGTTCTGATGAGGTACGAAATGGTGTACTTCGACTTGGACGGCACTCTCTTGGATTTCGCTCGATCAGAGAGAGAGGCCATAGTTGCCGTGTTCCAAAGGTTCGGTATCGATTTGAGCCACGATCAGATAAAAGCTTACGTTGAGATCAACAAGAAATGGTGGCGGTTCTTTTCAGAAGGAAGGGCATCGAAAGAGAGGATTGTCGTGGCAAGATTCGAGGAATTCCTGTCCTCGTTGGGCCATCTCGAAATTTCTCCAATCGAGGTCGCAGAGAGATACTTGGAAGAATTGTCCAGCCGTGCCTATTTCATGCCTGGAGCCGAGGAGTTCTTAAAAAACTTGAAGGACTTCAATGTGAGGATGGCGGTTCTCACCAACGGTGTTCAGATGGTGCAAGAAAGAAGGGCCAAGCTTTTGAACTTGGATCGATTCTTTGAATTCATGATAACGTCCGAGCTCTCGGGCAAACCGAAGCCCCATCCTGCGATGTTCTTTCTTGCCGCCGAGAAAAGCGGCGCACCTCTGGCGCGTTCGGTGTACGTCGGTGATGATCCTACGATCGACTATCTGGCCGCGAAGAACGCCGAAACGAGTTTCATTTTGCTTGATCTTGCTTCGGTTCATCCAGATTTTGATGATCTCAGGGCAACTTCTTACGAAGAACTCTTCAACTTGTTGATCTGCGAATCAACCAACTCGTAGAGCCATTCGCCAACCGATTCGATCGCGCTTTCACTGAACGGTGGGTCGATGTTCACTGCCTTCAGAAGCTGTTTGAAAGAGAGGCTACCCCCAAGATCGCAGAGCTTCGTGTAACTTTGAAGTGTTGAAGCTCTGTCCTCAAGACTGCGCCTGAGCAACTGAACGGCACAGAACTGGGCGATCACGTAGTCTATGTAATAGAAGGGACTTTCGTACACGTGCATCTGCTGCTGCCAGAATCCCCCACTCTCCAGGTAGCGGTTGCCGTCGTAATCGATCTCGGGCATGTACTTCG
>LDZR01002592.1_pt1 | contig 16211 bp, 14 predicted proteins | sample 615371 | NCBI WGS metagenome assembly LDZR01 (sample SAMN03408294, study PRJNA278302) | terrestrial metagenome | isolation source: oil reservoir sample K2 | place: USA: Alaska, North Slope, Kuparuk formation | collected 2013
GCCCGAGGCTTAAGCCGTAGGCTGATCCGCGAGGACCACTTAGCGAGCAAAAACAATGCCGGCCTGGAGAGAAGTTATTTTCGGGGTAGGGAAATAAATTTTCGGCAGCAGGAAAAAGGCTGGTAATGTTGTATATCTAATAAGATGTATACAATGGTCCCTGGCGGCTGTTAAGGGTGGTGAAGCCGTGCAGCTTACGCCGCGGCAAGAGAAAATAGTGGACATCGTGAAGCGCCATGGGCCTATCACAAGCCAACAAATCGCCGCCATGTTGAATTTGACCAGAGCCGCCCTGCGCCCCGACCTCGCCATCTTGACCATGTCGGGAATCTTGGAAGCACGTCCCCGGGTAGGATATTTTTATCAGGGCGGTTCGGTACAAGCCCTGATAGCGGAAGAGATAAGAAAAATCAAGGTGGGAGATGTCAAGGGCCTGCCCAAGGTAATCCGGCGAGACGCCTCGGTTTATGATGCCATTGTGGCCCTATTTATCGAAGATGTCGGTACTCTGATGGTGGTCGACGGTGAAGGCCATCTGGAAGGTGTGGTGTCGCGGAAGGACCTCCTTAAGGCGGCCATCGGCGGCACGGCCAACCTCCAGCAGATGCCCGTTTCGGTGGTAATGACCCGCATGCCCAACATAGTTTGTACCACGCCGGACGAGAGCATCCTGCACGCCGCCAGGAAGATTATCGAGCACGAGGTGGATGCCCTGCCGGTAGTACGGCCGGCGGGTCCTTCGGGCAACAAGCTGGAAGTCGTCGGCCGCATCACCAAGACCACCATTGCCAGGTTATTTGTGGAATTGGGCATGGCCGGGAGGTAGAAGGGAGGGTTCCACCATCTGTGTAGTTTATATTATCTCCGATTCCCTAGGAGAAACAGCCGAACAGGTCGTTCGGGCAGCCGCCAGCCAGTTTGACGGCGGGGATGTAGACATCCGGCGGATACCTTACGTGACCGAACCCGAACACCTGGAAGACATCGTGGCCGAAGCAGCCCAGGAAAAGGGAATCATAGCCTTCACCCTCGTTCTGCCTGAGCTCAAAGATAGGCTGCTGCACCTGGCCAAGGCCCACGGTATACGGGCGGTCGATCTTTTAGGCCCTATGCTGGAGGCCATGGCAGGAGTTACCGGCCGGTCCCCGCGCCTGGAACCCGGACTTATACGGCGCCTGGATGAAGATTATTTCCGGAAGATGGAGGCCATCGATTTTGCCGTGAAATACGACAACGGCAAGGATCCCCGCGGCCTCCTCTACGCCGACATCGTCCTAATAGGCGTTTCCCGGACCTCCAAAACCCCGGTCTGTATGTACCTGGCCTTGAAGCGCCTGCGGGCGGCCAACCTGGCCCTGGTGCCGGAGGTGCCCCTGCCGGAGGAGCTTCTATCCCTTCCCCGGGGTAAAATTATAGGACTAACCGTTGAGCCGGAGCACCTCTACCAGATACGGCAGGAACGCCTGAAGGCCATGGGGCTACCGCCCCGTGCTGATTACGCCACTATGGAGCGCATACAACAAGAACTGGCCTACGCTCGCGAGGTTATGGAGCAGTTGGGCTGTCCCGTGATCGATGTTACCAATAAGGCTGTAGAAGATACGGCCGCTAAAATATTGGAAATATATTATCGGGGGGAAAGAGATGGCAGGTAAAAAGTACATCTATTTGTTCTCCGAAGGCCGCGCGGATATGAAACAGCTCCTGGGAGGTAAGGGAGCCAACCTGGCCGAAATGACCAACATCGGCCTGCCGGTGCCGCCGGGAATTACCATCACCTGTGAGGCCTGCAACGAATACATCCGCCTGGGCAGAAATTTCCCGGACGGCCTGGAAGAAGAGTTGAAGGCCAGGCTTCAAGAACTGGAAGCCCTCAACGGCAAGAAGCTGGGAGATCCCAAGGATCCCCTGTTGGTCTCCGTCCGCTCCGGCGCTCCGGTTTCCATGCCGGGTATGATGGACACCATCCTTAACCTGGGACTGAACGATGAATCGGTCAAGGGCTTGGCAGCCAACACCAATGACGAACGGTTCGCCCTGGACTGTTACCGGCGGTTTATTCAGATGTTTGGCGATGTCGTCCTGGGCATAGCTCACGATAAATTCGAAGCCGTCCTTGAGAAGCACAAGGAGCGCCTGGGAGTCAAGTTCGACAATGAGCTTACGCCGGCGGCGTTGCAGGAAGTCATCACCGAATACAAGGACCTGGTAAGGAAAGAGGTGGGCCGCGACTTCCCCCAAGATCCCCAGGAGCAGCTCCGCATGGCGGTAAGGGCCGTCTTCGATTCCTGGGACAATCCCCGGGCCCAAGTGTATCGCAAGATAAACAAGATACCCGATGATCTAGGTACGGCCGTCAACATTCAGACCATGGTGTTCGGCAACATGGGCCCCACCAGCGGTACGGGGGTGGCCTTTACCCGTAATCCTTCCACGGGAGAAAAGGGCATCTACGGAGAATACCTCATCAACGCCCAGGGTGAGGATGTGGTGGCGGGCATCCGTACACCGAAGCCGATCGCGGAACTCCAGAAGGAAATGCCGGAGACCTACCGCCAGTTCGAGGAGATCTGTGTCCTCCTGGAGAAGCATTATCGGGATATGCAGGACATCGAGTTCACCATTGAGAGGGGCAAGCTCTACATCCTCCAGACCCGCGTAGGCAAACGTACGGCCGCCGCGGCCGTTAAGATAGCCGTAGACATGGTGGAGGAAGGGCTCATCAGCAAGGAAGAAGCCATCTTAAGGGTGGACGCCGATCAGGTGGTTCAGCTGCTCCACCGGCGCGTGGATCCCGCGGCCAAGGTCGAGGTCATTGCCAAGGGGCTGCCGGCTTCTCCCGGCGCGGCGTCGGGGAAGGTAGTTTTTGATGCCGATGAAGCGGAACGGAAGGGTCTCGACGGGGAAAAAGTTATTCTGGTGCGCAACGAGACCACGCCCGATGATATTCACGGCATTGTTCAGGCCCAAGGTGTATTGACGGCGCGCGGGGGCATGACCAGCCATGCGGCGGTTGTGGCAAGGGGCATGGGCAAGCCGGCGGTTGTCGGTTGCGGGGAGCTCAAGATCGACGTAGGCGGGAAGAGATTCTTCGTGGGCAGCCTGGAGGTGAAAGAGGGGGATATCATTTCCATTGACGGGGCCACGGGCAACGTCATGCTGGGAGAAGTTCCCCTGGTGGAACCCCAATTGACGGGTGAGTTCCAGAAGCTGCTACAGTGGGCCGACGGGGTCCGGCGCCTCAAGGTACGGGCCAACGCCGATACTCCCGAAGATGCGCGGCGGGCGCGGGAATTCGGCGCCGAGGGTATCGGCCTTACTCGTACGGAGCATATGTTTATGGCCGCGGACCGGCTGCCGGTGGTGCAGCGGATGATCTTGGCTAAGACCAAGGAAGAACGGGAGGCGGCCCTGGCCAAGCTGCTACCCATGCAGCAAAACGATTTTTATGAAATCCTCAAGGTTATGGAAGGGCTACCGGTGACCATCCGCCTCCTGGACCCGCCGCTCCATGAATTCCTGCCCAGCGCAGAAGAGCTGCTGGTGGAGATCACCAGACTGGAGGCCACCGGTGGCAATTCAGAGGAATTGGAAGCCAAGCGGGCCCTCTTGAGGGAAGTCCGGGCCAGGGAAGAGTTCAACCCCATGCTAGGCCACCGGGGCTGTCGGCTGGGGGTGACCTATCCCGAGGTGTATGCCATGCAGGCTCGGGCCATCTTCCGGGCAGTCGCCCAGCTCAAGAAGGAGGGTATTAACGTATTGCCGGAAGTGGAGATTCCATTGGTCATCCACGTCAACGAGCTCCGGAGGTTGCGCCAGCTCGTCAACGAGGTGGCCGACGAGATTAAGAAGGAAACCGGGGTGGACTTCGACTATAAGGTAGGTACCATGATCGAGCTACCCAGGGCTTGCGCTACGGCCGATGAAATTGCCGAAGAAGCCGAGTTCTTCTCCTTCGGTACCAACGACCTGACCCAGACCACCTTCGGGTTCAGCCGGGACGACGCCGAGGCTAAATTCCTGCCCCAATACCTGGAGGAGAAGATTTTAAAGGACAATCCCTTCATGGTGCTGGACAGGCAGGGAGTGGGTAAATTTATGCGGATGGCGGTGGAGCTCGGGCGCAAGACGCGGCCGGACTTGGAAGTGGGCATTTGCGGTGAGCACGGTGGAGAGGCCAGCTCCGTGGAGTTCTGCCACCTCATCGGCTTAAACTACGTGAGCTGTTCCCCCTTCCGGGTGCCTGTGGCGCGTCTGGCCGCGGCCCAGGCGGTAATCAAGGCGCAGAAGGGCAAGGCGGCTTCGTATAGCACCGAATAGCGAGGTGCGGGAAACCGCATGGCGGCCTTGGGCGGCCCCCTCCTTTCTCTAAAGGTAGGGGGCCGCCCTTTTCCAGGTTTCTTCATTGAACACCTTAACTCCGTGGGAGCGAAGAAGAGCTGCGGTGACGCCTTGGCCGGAACGCGTTTGACCGCTAAAACTGCCGTCATAGATGGCGGTGCTTCCGCAGGAAGGGCTTCTTTCCTTGAGGATGGCTATTCGGATTCCATGCCGCCGGGCTAACTCCAGGGTTGCGCGGGCCCCTGCCGTAAAGGCGGGTGTTACATCCATGCCTTCCCTGTTTACCACCCGCGCCCGGCCTTCCAGGACGTCCCGGCCGTCTCCCCCTTGGATTTCCGCCGGGGGGCGGGGCATGGGGAGCCCCCCCAGCTTTTCCGGGCACACCGGGAGGGCCTTCCCCCGAAGCACTAGGTCTCTGATTTCCGGTATCATCTTTGTTGTTCCGTCAAACCTGCACGGCCAACCGGCCAGGCAAGCGCTGACCAGAACGGGAGGCGGTTCCGATTTCATTTTGTCTCTCCTTGGCTCTGGGGTTCACTAAGATTATAGAACAACGGAGACCCCTTTGTCATAGCGTATAGAACACCGAATCTGGTGGCGTGTTCCAACTCATCGCCCATGGCCAGGAAGAAGGTATCCCGTACCAGGGGGTCGGTGCTGGAAAGAATCACCTCGTGATAAAATTCTGCTGCCTCCAGCTCGCTCTCCAGGGATAACAGAAGGCCCTGTCCGTAGCTGCGGTATTGAACGGGACTAAAAGTGTAGTGGGGTTTTTGGCCGGTGAAGAAAGTGTACAACCTAGAGAAAGCTTCCAGGTGTTTTAGTTCGTCGTGATAAGCGTGCTCGATGAACTCCCGGTGCAGTTGGTCGGGAGCCTCCCTTAACAGGCGGTAGTACAGATCGGCGGCGGTTGCTTCGGCAACGATGGAGTCGTAAATATCCTTCAATAGTTTTCCCCAGTCATAAGGACCCAATATGGGAAGACAGGGGATTTGCAGTTTCGGCGGGCCGTAACCCGGGGAGGTACTTGGCTTGTGGGACATCGGTATACACTCTCCTTGAAGCGGCAAGGGTTTATTAAGGATTATATGCCAGGGATAATATTATGTGCGGCCCGGACGCGGCAGGAATCCGGCTTCTGACGGAGAAGCTCATAAGGGAGACGAATAAGGACAATTCGGGCGCCCGTTCACCGGGCAACATGGTTCCCGGCCTTGCCTGGCCTGCGCGGCGAACCCGGTTTCCCAAAAGACACCCATGCCGCTAACGCGGCACCAGCAGAAGGGTGAAAACAACGGGCTGGCATTTGTTTGGAGCAAGCGTTGGGTCCGAGCGGTTGAGCAGCCTTGGCGAAGCCGAGGGGCGAGGGCGGGGCCGAGGACAGGAAGTCCGAGGCCGGCCTCTGAAGCAAGGATGCTGAATAGGCTGGGAACCCCGCCCGAGCCCGAGGCTGAGCCGTAGGCTGATCCGCGAGGGCCACTTAGCGAGCAAAAACAATGCCGGCCCGGAGAGAAGCTATTTTCGGAGGAGTCTGCTAAGGGGGTAAAATTTTATGGAACGGTGCGTTAATCTGGAACAAAATCGCAAGGTATGCACCTGTACTTATGAACCGTGCAGCAGAAAGGGCCATTGTTGTGCCTGCATAAACTATCACCGGCGCCACGGGGAGCTCCCGGGATGCTTGTTTCCGCCGGAGGTAGAGCGTACCTACGACCGCAGCATTGAGCGGTTTGCGGCCTGCTTCGGCCCCGGAAAGGGCAGGTGAAGGCCCTAGAAAATGAAAGAGGTTGTAATTTACACCGACGGGGCCTGCAGCGGCAATCCGGGGCCCGGAGGATGGGGGGCGGTCCTCCTTTACGGCAAGCACCGTAAGGAACTTTGCGGTGCTTCCCCGTCCACCACCAACCAGCGTATGGAACTGACAGCGGCCATTGAGGCCCTGAAGGCCCTAAAAGAACCCTGCCGGGTAAAGCTTTACAGCGATAGTGCCTATTTGGTGAATGCCTTCAACCAGGGCTGGCTTAAGCGCTGGGAGGCGAACGGGTGGCAGACGGCGAAAAAGGAGCCGGTGGAGAACCGAGATCTTTGGCAAGAGTTGCTCCGGCAGGCGGCCCGGCACCAGGTGGAATGGCTTAAAGTGGCCGGCCACCGGGACAACGAAGGTAATAACAGGGCGGATGCCCTGGCCCGTGCGGCCGTGGCGAAGCTTAAGGCCGGAGAGGAAGAGAAGCCCATAAGAAACCAGGCAGGAGAAATCCCCTTACGTGTCGAACCATTTACCGAATAAATTCCATTTATCAAAGGGTGGCCCAAATGTTAATCGTAGGAATAAATGGTAGTCCCCGGAAAGAGGGCAATACCGCATATCTTCTTCGGGAGGGCCTGGCCGCAGCGGCCGACGCGGGAGCAGAAACCGTCCTTATCCATGCTGGCGAAGCCCTGGCAGACCAAAGGAATTTTTTCTGTATCCAGTGCAGCACCCCGTGTCGGGGTTTGTGTTCCCAGGGCAATCGCCTGGGAGAAGCCTACGACGTCCTGCGGCGCTCGGACGGGGTCCTGCTGGGCAGCCCGGTTTACTTCGGTAGCGTTTCGGCCCAGCTCAAGGCCTTCTGGGATAAGAGCAGGATTCTGCGCAAAGAAAAAAACCTCCTCAACGTAGTGGGTGCGGCCGTAGCGGTGGGCGGCAGCCGCTTTGGAGGACAGGAAACTACCTTGAAGGCCCTCTTCGACATGATGCTCGTTCAGGGCATGATGATCGTGGGAGACGGCCATCCTGATTTCGACTGCGGGCACCAGGGAGGATGCGGTCAGGCCCCGGCAGCCCAGGACGAGTTCGCCGTCAAGCGGGTGAGGATCCTGGGACGCCGTTTAGCCGAGGTGGCGGCGGCCACCATGTCCCTGCGCCGCCGCTAGAGCCGGGAGGGGGCCCTGTTGCTCTTAAGGGAAGAAGCCGAACGCCTGGAAGAAGCTTTGCTCTCACCCTTTGCTACTTTAAGCAGCCGGAGCCGGGGACGGGAGCGGCCGGAGGAACCCTGCCGGGTGCGGACCGAATTCCAGCGGGATCGCGACCGGATTATTCATTGCAAGGCCTTCCGCCGGTTGAAGCATAAGACCCAGGTCTTTATCGCTCCCGAAGGCGACCATTTTCGCACCCGCCTCACCCACACCCTGGAAGTGGCCCAGATAGCGCGCACCATAGCCCGGGCCCTGCGCCTGAACGAAGACTTGACCGAGGCCATAGCCCTGGGCCACGATCTGGGCCATACGCCCTTCGGCCATGCCGGGGAGGACGCCTTGAACGAAATAGTGCCCGGCGGCTTTAAGCATAACGAGCAGAGCCTCCGGGTGGTAGAGCTGCTGGAAGGGGATGGCGGGTTGAACCTCACCTGGGAGGTGAGGGACGGGATACTCCACCACACGGGTCCGGTCAAACCCCGGACGCTGGAAGGGCAAATAATATGCTATGCGGACCGCATTGCTTACATTAACCACGACATCGACGATGCTCTGCGGGCGGGGATCATCGACCTAGAGGATCTTCCCCGGGACTGCCTGGAAATCCTCGGCTACCGTCACCGGCAGCGCATTAACACCATGGTGTTGGACATCATCCAGAATAGTTGGGGCAAAGACCGTATTGCTATGAGCCCTCGCCTCCAGGAGGCCACCGACAGTTTGCGGGCCTTTCTTTTCCGCAGGGTGTATGTGGGTTCGCGGGCCAAAAGCGAGGAAGGGAAGGCCAAGAGGATGCTCCAGGAATTATACTATTATTACCTCGCCCATCCCGAGGTGCTCCCTGCTTCGAAGAATCCGGAGGCGGATTTGAGCCGGAGGGTCTGCGACTATATCGCGGGCATGACGGACCGCTTTGCCATACTGCAGTATCAGAAGCTCTTTGTGCCTACGGGTTTCCAGCTGTAAGAATCTTCCGTTTCCAAGAAAGTGGGAAGGTACCCGGAAAATCTCTTCGCTCGTCAGGCTATCCGGCGCTTGACGAAGGCGCCGGCAGGATTTCCCGTATGGTACCTTCCAGGCCTATTATAACCCGGCTGCGGGAACTTTATACACAGCAACCGAGGAAACCCCCTTCTAGCGGGTTTCACTGCCGGGTTTTAAAATAGGGCTGTAAGAGGGGTAAGATTACGCCCTTGTAGAGGACATAAAGGCTTCCGCCTCCCAGAAAGACGATCAGCAGGAAGGCTACAAACTTGCCCACTGGAGATCACCCCGTATTATTGTGGCTTAGGAGTCTGGAGGATATGTAGAGGCCGGCAAGAACGGCTTCTTTCGCCGCTACCTCGACGGAGACGGCCTAGTTATGATAGCTAGGACGCCAGGGGGCAAGGTATAATATGGTAAATAGTAACAAATAATAGAATAAGCCGGTAATCGCCTAAAAAAAAGGATCTTGGGTTTAAATGGCGAATACAATAAAGACATTTCGCCCGAAGATTATAAGGGGGCGTACTCTTTGCCGGGTGTCTTCCCGGAAGACGTGATAGAGGAAATAAAGGCCAAGGTAGATATCACCGAAGTAATTTCCGAATATGTGCCTTTGAAAAAGCGAGGCCAGAACTATGTAGGGCTATGTCCCTTTCACAGTGAGAAAACCCCTTCCTTTACCGTCAGCCCCGGAAAAGGGATTTTTTACTGCTTCGGGTGTGGGGCAGGAGGAGACGTCATAGCCTTTCTTATGCGGCAAACGGGGCTGACCTTTCCGGAGGCCGTAGCCCGGTTGGCGGAGCGGGCGGGTATAAACCTGGAAGAAGGGCTGGGAAGGCGGCGCTCTCCTTCCTTCCGGCAGGAAAAGGAAAGGCTTTATCAAATCGGTGCCCTGGCCGCGCGGTTTTACCACCAGCTTCTGTTGCGGGACCCGGGGGCGGCCCGCGCCCGGGAATACCTGGTTAAGCGCAGGATAAGCCGGGAGGCGGTAGAGAAATTCGAACTGGGATATGCGCCGGACGGCCCGCGGGCCCTGGTGGATTATCTGCGGCGCCAGGGATTTCAACCCCAAGAAATTGCCCGGTCCGGGCTGGCGTCCTTGCGGCTCCCTGAAGGGACATGGGACCGCTTCCGGCGGCGCCTGATGTTCCCCATCAAGGATTACGCGGGCCGGGTGGTAGGTTTTGGCGGCCGGGTCCTGGATAAGGGGGAGCCCAAATATCTGAACACGCCGGAAACCCTGCTATTTCAAAAGGGGCGGCACCTCTACGGGCTACACCTGGCCCTGCCCGGAATTCGTCGCCACGGCAGGGCCGTGGTGGTGGAAGGATACATGGATGCCATTGCCGCCTGGCAACACGGCGTGGATAACGTGGTGGCTACCCTGGGCACCGCCCTGACCGCCGACCAGGCCAGGGAATTGAAACGTTACGCCCCGGAAGTGGTCATAGCCTATGATGCCGATGCTGCGGGAAGGTCGGCGGCCCTGCGGGGTTTGAGCGTCCTCGGGGGAACCGGTCTGAAGGTAAGGATTATGGTCTTGCCCGAAGGGATGGACCCCGATGACTTCCTCCAGGCCAGGGGCGGGCAGGCCTTTCAAGAACTCGTAAAAGATGCCCTTCCGTGGCTGGAGTTCATTATAGAACAAGCCCTGGCCGGCCGGTCAATGGCCGATCCCGTCGGCTGCACGGCCGCCATCAATGAGGTAGTGCCCTACCTGGCCGCTGTGGAGAGTGCCGTAGAAAGGGAGGCCTACGTGCGGCTGCTGAGTCGCCGTACCGGCCGGTCGGAAGCGGCCATCTATGAGGAGATACAAAAATTTAAACTGAAGCAGGATAACCGCGGAAAAAGCAGGTATACTAGGAATGAAGCGCCTAGACCGGCTAAAATAACCTTCGTAGGCCCGGAAACCTTCCTGCTGGCCGCTTATATAACCAGGGCGGAGCTGGCCCAACAGATAGAGGTGGCGCTGGGAGAGGGGTTCTGGCGTCTGCCGGCGGCCAAGGCTATCGCCCGGGCCGTCAGGGAACTTAGAAAAACAGATCCTGCCTTGGAAGGGGAGGTCCTTCAGGGGGAACTCTTTAGGATACTGGAGCCGGAGGTGCAGCCTTACCTTGCGCGGCTGATACTGGAAGCGGAAAGGGAACCCTTCAATCCGGAGGCCTTGGAAGACGCCATTCAGGCCCTCCGCTTACAGAGGCTCCAGGAGAAGCTGCAGGAGTGCCAACGGGAGCTGGCGGCGGCCGAGGCCAGGGGGCAGGAGGAAGAAGTAAGAACTTGGCAAGCCAAGATCCTAGCTTTAGCTAGAGAGATAAAATTCTCTAAGCAGGAAGGGGGGAGTTTCCGTGAGGGGAGAGGAACAGAGAAGGCAAGAAATGATTAAGGAACTCATTGAAAAAGGCAAAGAGCGGGGTTCCCTCACTTACCAGGAAATAATGGACAGCCTGCAGGGAATCGAGCTTACCCCCGAGCAGATCGATGACATTTATGAACAACTCAATCACATGGGCATCGAAGTGGTACCCGAAATACCCGAACTAGAGGCCCTGGAAAGGGGGGACGGGGGTGCGGCGGAGGGGGACGTGGACCTTTCCATCCCCGAAGGGGTAGGCATAGACGATCCCGTGCGCATGTATTTGAAGGAGATAGGCAGGATACCCCTTTTGACGCCGGAGGAAGAAATCGAACTGGCGAAGCGCATGGAACAGGGAGACGAAGAAGCCAAGAGAAGGCTGGCGGAAGCCAATCTGCGCCTGGTGGTGAGCATTGCCAAGCGCTATGTGGGGCGGGGTATGCTTTTTTTGGATCTTATCCAGGAAGGGAATCTCGGCCTCATCAAGGCGGTGGAAAAATTCGACTGGCGGAAAGGCTATAAGTTCAGCACCTACGCCACATGGTGGATAAGGCAGGCCATTACCCGCGCCATCGCCGATCAGGCGCGGACCATCAGGATTCCCGTGCATATGGTGGAAACCATAAACAAATTGGTCCGCGTGTCCCGCAATTTGCTGCAGGAGCTTGGGCGGGAGCCCACCCCGGAGGAGATAGCCAAGGAGATGGACATCCCCGTAGAACGGGTGCGGGAGATCATGAAGATTGCCCAGGAACCCGTTTCCCTGGAGACACCTATAGGGGAAGAGGAGGACAGCCACCTGGGGGATTTCATTGAAGATGAGGATGCCCTGGCTCCGGCCGATGCTGCCTCCTTCATGCTGTTGCGGGAACAGCTGGAGGAAGTGCTGGATTCCCTTACTCCCAGGGAGAGGAAGGTTTTGCTCCTGCGCTTCGGTTTAGAAGACGGGCGCTCCCGCACCCTGGAAGAGGTGGGTCAGGAATTCGGCGTTACACGGGAACGCATACGCCAGATCGAGGCCAAGGCTTTGCGCAAGCTTCGTCATCCCAGCCGTAGCAAAAAGTTGAAGGATTATCTCGAGTAACGGCGGCTGAGTTATCCCCACTTTTTGCAGGGCAGGCCGGCGGGGGTTGACCGCAAGCCTAGTCTGTCGTATAATTTATTCCGGAAGTGTTCCTCGGTAGCTCAATGGTAGAGCGCTCGGCTGTTAACCGAGTGGTTGCAGGTTCGAGTCCTGCCCGGGGAGCCAAAAGGGGCCCATAGCTCAACGGCAGAGCAGCGGACTCATAATCCGTTGGTTCTAGGTTCGAATCCTAGTGGGCCCACCAATTAGGCTTAAGGGAAGGTCAGAGTCGGAGGTCGGGAGGTGACCGTGACTGCTGACCTTTTTTAATTCTTGCTGTAACATACAGCTTTCCCCGCGCTTACAGGGGGTAGCAGCTATGGTTCCCGGCGGCAAGGCCTTTGCCGACATCGGGACCGACCATGCTTACCTTCCTATTTATTTGGTCGGGCGGGGGCGCTCACCCAGGGCGGTGGGTGTGGAAAGCCGCTACCAGCCCTACCAAAATGCTTTGGCCAATGTAGCTACAGCCGGCCTAAGCCACCTCATCGATATCCGCCTGGGGTGGGGGCTTAAACCTCTAAGCCCGGGGGAAGTAGAGATTATTACCATTGCCGGGTTAGGGGCTAATACTATCCAGGCTATACTTTCTACTTCTCCGGAGATACTAAAAACTACACGGCGTTTAATACTACAAGCGCAAGGGAATGGTGTGGCTTTAAGGCGCTGGCTGGCGGGTGCCGGCTGGCGACTAGTAGATGAGGAACTGGTGCTGGATAAGGGGAAATACTATATAATTTCTGCCTGGGAGCACGGTAAAAGCCCCTCCTTTAGCTGGTTGGAATGGGAGGTGAGCCCGTTACTTTTGGCCGAGGGCCATCCTCTGCTGGCTGACTACCTGGCAGAACGCATAAAGGAGTTGCATCGGGTGGAGGAAAGTTTGAGGCAAAGCCAGCGGCCGGAGGCGGTAGCCCGCCACCGTGAGATTGTAAACAAGATTAAAGCTTTACAGGAGGTAATGGCATGCCTGCCAAATGCCGGGAAATAATGGCTATTATGGAAACCTTAGCCCCGCCGGAATTGGCTGCTGAGTGGGATAATGTAGGGTTGCTGCTGGGCGACCCGGAAAAGGAAGTGCGGCGCATCCTGGTGGCTTTAGATGTTACGCCTGAAGTAGTGGAAGAAGCAGGTAGCCGAGGAGCCAACTTAATTATCAGCCACCATCCCCTCTTTTTCCGGCCGTGGAAAAACTTGCGTTTCGATTGTGGCCAGGGAGCACTTATCCGGCGCTTGATACAAGAAGATATTATGGTATACAGTGCTCACACCAACTTAGACTTTGCTGCACTGGGTGTGAGCTATCACCTCGCAGTCAAGCTAGGATTAGAAGATATCGAGATTCTCAAACCTACATACCAGGAACGATATTATAAATTAGTAACCTTCGTCCCGGCGGAGGCCGAGAGCCAGGTCCGGGAAGCCATCTGTGCCGCCGGTGCCGGCTGGATAGGTAACTATTCTCACTGCACTTTCCGCATTCCGGGTACGGGAACCTTTTTGCCCTTGGCTGGCACTAACCCTTATATCGGCCAGGAAGGCAAGCTGGAAGAAGTTAAAGAATACCGGCTAGAGACGATTTTGCCGCGGGAGCGCCTGCCCGAAGTCTTGCAGGCCTTGCATAAAGCTCACCCTTATGAAGAAGTGGCTTATGACATTTATCCCCTGGCCAACGAAGGTCCGGCCCAAGGAATAGGGCGCTTAGGCCAGCTGCCTCAGCCTGTAAGCCTTCAGGAGTTGGCCCTCACGGTTAAAAAGGAGCTGGGGGTAGAAAGAGTAGTTGTGGTAGGCGACTCCGAGCGTAAAATAAAGAAGGTAGCAGTATGCGGCGGGGCCGGCAGCGATATGATAGAGACAGCTAGGGTTAAAGGGGCTGAAGTACTGGTAACAGGAGATATTAAATATCACGAGGCCCGGCGTGCCCTGGAATTGGGACTGGCCCTTATCGATGCAGGGCATTTTGCCACCGAAAGGGTTATTGTTCCGGCCCTGGTTCAATATTTGCAGGAGGAATTGCAGGACCGGGAAGTCATGGTACTGGCAGCCCAAAAGGAAAAGGAACCGTGGTGGCTGTTGTAATTGAGGCGGGAAGTGTGGTAAAATAATTATGTCTACATAGGACAATTGAGTAAACCGGATGGTCGCAGGAGTGTCCTCACTCCTGAGGAAAGTCCGAGCTCCACAGGGCAGGGTGCTGGGTAACACCCAGTGGGGGCGACCCCAAGGATAGTGCCACAGAAACAGACCGCCTCAGGGGAGAAGGATATTTCCCTCTGCTTCTGGGGTAAGGGTGGAAAGGTGAGGTAAGAGCTCACCAGCGGTTAGGCGACTAACCGGCTAGGTAAACCCCACCCGGAGCAAGACCGAATAGGGGGACAATGGAGTGGCCCGCTCCGTCCCCGGGTAAGGTCGCTGGAGGTGCCAGGCAACTGGCATCCAAGATAGATGACCATCCACGACAGAACTCGGCTTACAGGTTTGCTCAAGGGTCCTATTTTAGCGGATTACAGTTGACTTCCCGGAGTTATGGCTCACTGAGTGGAGTTATGTTTCACTCAGTGAGCTGTACTCTTTTTACCGCTCCATTTTATTGCCATAGTATTTTAATTGTCTTCATTATGCAAATGCAAGCTGGTAAATAAACTCCGGTGTAGGGCATACTCTAGGGGATAATAAATAGTTTGATTTTGTAAAATAGGTTGATTTTTTGCTACTATAATCGCAGTTATTTCCTTGCACTGGCAGTTCGTGAAGCAAGAAACGCGGATTGAAAAACAACGCCCGGGAAAAGGCAATACCCATTGCCCTAGCCCTGCACATAAAGTAAAATAGAGTAAACTAAAGAAAAAACAGGAGAACCCGGAGATGCCTATCGACCACGACGCCATATTTAAAGAGCTCATCACCAACTTCTTCAAAGAATTCATGGAGCTTTTCTTCCCCGAAGCCCACGCCCTAATCGACTATTCCGACCTAACCTTCTTAGCCCAGGAAATCATTACCGACATTACCGCCGGAGAAAAACACTATGTAGATATACTGGCCAGTGTTAAAATAAAAGGAGAAGAAGGCTATGTCCTTATCCACGTAGAGCCCCAGGCTTATAAAGAACCCGACTTTGCCCGGCGCATGTTCATATACTTTAGCCGCCTTTACGAAAAGCACCAGAAAAAGGTATTACCTATTGCGGTATTCTCCTATGACAGCAAAGCAGAAGAGCCGGACAAACACGAAGTAGCTTTCCCTTTTCTTAAGGTGCTGGAGTTTAACTTTTACAAGGTGCAGCTTAAAAAACTGCCCTGGAGGAAGTACATAAAGAGCGACAATCCGGTTGCGGCAGCGCTCTTAAGCAAGATGGACTATAGTCCCCGGGAGAGGTTTAAGTTAAAGCTGGAGTTCCTAAGGATGGTAACCAGGATGCAGCTGGACCCGGCGAAGCTGGGGCTTATAACCGCGATATTTGACACTTACCTGGGTTTAAGCCCGGAAGAGGAGAAGGAAGTGGAGGAGATGTTACATAAGGAATTAAGTGCGGAGGAGGTGAAGAAAGTAATGGAGCTCAGGACTTCGTGGCACACCAAAGGGTGGCAAGAAGGCCTGCAGCAAGGCCTGGAGCAAGGACGTAAAGTGGGCCTGGAGGAGGGCCGGAGGGAAATTCTGCTAAGGCAGTTAAAGAAGCGTTTAGGTTTTGTTTCTCCCGAGGTGGAGGAGAGGATAAAGGGGCTTTCTCTGGAAGAGCTTGATGAGCTGGCGGAAAAGATATTTGAGGTAGTCAGCGAAAGCGACCTGAGAAGATTTCTGGACATGGAGCATTAAGAGGTATAAACTTCTCTGCTCGGCAGCCTCTGAGGCTTTTAAGGCGGCGAAGAGGGGATTAGTCTTTAGGGGTTACCTGTTTCAGTTATAACGTACGCCGGTAGCCGTGCTCGTGGTCAATATGTAACCAACGATAAGGTTAAAATTCTGTTTTCTGCCAGGTTTAACATTGCTTTATGAGCAAATTTCAGCATACCTGTTGCCATCCGTTTAACAACCCTTCTTCAACCATTTCCAAGGTTGGGTCTCGCCCTTTTTTAGTAGGTAAAAGGACGGGGGGCTTGCCGTCCCTTCCTACTCGATTACCCCTTTAGCTTCTGGGCCACCAGGGCGATGCGTTTGCCCAGGGATCGGGCGATGGTCTTCCCCCAATTGGGAACAGTCATAGGGGTGCTTAAGGGCATAAAAGCCATACAGGGACCCGCAAAAAATCTAGGTTTGCGGGCTCAAAGCCGGTCAGAAAGCGAAAAGCGTAGTGGCAACATTAGCGGTAATAATGGTTATATATCTAGACTAGACAATAGGTGTAAATAGTGGTATCATAAAAAATGTTCATCAAGATAACTAAATCTAGGGACCACCAGTACGTTCAGTTGGTCCGGTCTTACCGGGAAAACGGTGTTGTCAAACACAAGGTCC
>LDZR01002593.1_pt1 | contig 15949 bp, 18 predicted proteins | sample 615371 | NCBI WGS metagenome assembly LDZR01 (sample SAMN03408294, study PRJNA278302) | terrestrial metagenome | isolation source: oil reservoir sample K2 | place: USA: Alaska, North Slope, Kuparuk formation | collected 2013
ATCTTGCCTTCCTTTTCCCAGCGGCGCAGGGTTATGGGGTGGACGCCCAGTATTTCTGCTGCTTTGCGTAACGGGTAGTGTTCCTCTAATTCATGTTTCATGATTTAAGTATGGCATTGATTAGGAAAGGAGGCAACTGTTGGTTGGACCCTGCTCGAAAAGCTCAAGCCGTCGCCCTATACCGGCTGCCTTGAGGGATTGGGAGCCTGTTTACCGCGCTTCAAACACGGCGATATTCTGCTCTGGATCGGCAAGCCCCGCACAGGCGACAGCGGTACTTTCCACCAACTTCCCTTCGTGCTTGATAACCAGCTCGTCCACAACAAAGTAGCGGCCCCCAAGCCGCGCGACGTGGCCATCCCGACGCAGGCCCATGAGCAGCCGCCGGATAGTACCACCAGGCTTCCCAGTATAATCAGCAAGCTCCTGCGGTGCGGCACCACCCAGAAGGCGCAGCGCCTCTAGTATTTCCCTTCGCGATTCGCTCAGGCGAACTTCCGCCGCCTCGCCCACGATGCGCCAACGAAAGTTCTCAAATTTCAAGGCCAGCTCCCTCTCACTTACGTCCCGCCCGACAGCTCGGAGGAGCGCCGCGCCCTCGGGGGTGCGGGTGAGCGCCAGTAAGGTATCGGGACTTCCTGTTACCCCCGTGGTACCCAGGATGCGGTCTGACCAGTGCTCGCCGTCACGCGATTTGTTAAAATGGTGGACCACCAAGCCGGCCACGCCGTATGCGTCGAGCAGCCGTTTTAATGCTGCCAGTTCGTGGTAGTCCTGGGCATAGATGTCAACCGATTTGCCTCGCCTGGCGGGCTTGAATCTGGCCCACGTGTCGATAATCACGAGCTTCAACCCGTAGCGCTCTATGAGGCGGTCGAGCTGTTCAAGGGCAGCGGGCATGCACGGGAATGTAGTCGTGATAAAGCCTTCTAGCGGAGTGGGCAACCCGGCCTGCGCGATGCGACCCTTTAAGCGGCTGGGTTAATCTTCCAGGGCAATATACAGGCTCGGCACCTGCCGGGCTTCCTCGGAAAACGCGTCTCGCCGCTTGCCAGTTCCGAACGGGTTTGTCGTGGCAACAAGCCCCAGTTGTTCCAAAGCATGGGCGCATTTTTCACCCTCAACAACGAAGATGTGCTCGCCCTTTGATATGGCCTGCTTCACCACAGGTGGAGACATGTAGGGCTGGGCCATTTCGCCGTCCCGCTCGTAAACAGCTTCATGCAGGAAGGCCCTTCCCCCCTCGTGAAAAGGCTTGGGCTGGCGGATGAAGAGGAGACCGGCCGCTATCTCATGCCCTTATGCGTCCTGGCCTTTTTCCTGGCTGCCGGCAGGGGGAGGAAGAAAGTAGAAGCACTGCCCCGAAGGGAGGATATAGAGCTAGAAGCCTACCTGAACGGCAGTTGCTCCGAGCTTTGGGTTGTGTGGAACAGGCTGCAAGTGCTGCCTTTTTATGCTAAGTTACCCCGTGCTAACGCCTTCGGGTGGCATGTAAGGGCTGCGGATGAGTTGGAGGCTGCTATGGCTGAACTTACACTGGCCTTTATGCATGGTGTAAGGCGGCCATTTAAAGCCTGTAAGAAGCATGTGGCCCTTTACCATGAAGAGTGCCCCATATGCAAGCCTGAGGAGCAGCTCAGAAAACGGTTCCTTAGCCTTCTACGGCAGCACAAGAGCAGGCTGCATTATGGGGCCATTATAGTGGGAGAGTATGACTATGCCTGGGCAGAGATTGACCGCATTGCCAGGAAGGCCCGACCGGGTTCAGTACGGCAGGCTATAAGGGAATATTATGAGGTGTGTCGTGAAGTGGGTTTGCCTGCAGGGTGGTACAGCAATTACCGACCCTTCCTCGAGGGGAAATGACTTCCCCATCGAAGGAGGATTCCGCGTAAGTACAGCGAATATGCTATTGTCAGGGGCCAAATCTCGTGGTCCTGGCGAGAAGGCCGGTCTCGGAGCCGGGAGGCAAGGAAACGCAAGGGGTCTGCGAGAGTGGCGGAACAGGCAGACGCCCGAGACTTAAAATCTCGTGGACCGTTTGGTCCGTGCGGGTTCGAGTCCCGCCTCTCGCACCAGCATCGGGTAGGAGGGGGCGGCTAACCCCCGTCCCCCCACACCACCGTACGTACCGTTCGGTATACGGCGGTTCATAAGGCGCTACGAAGTTCTAAGTACCGCTCAACTAAGCTCGTCAGCCCTTGGTCTTTCCAATATTTAAGGCCAAGGGCCTTATTCACTTGGGGAGTGTTCGCTAGCCTCCAGTACCCTTTCCGGGACCCACTTATAAGGCTCGCCCAGTATGCGGGTATTCCTAAGGCTACTAAGTTGCGTCTCCTGGTGCGGGGTTTCCTCCATTGCCTAAGCAAACACATCCTGAGCCGCCGCCTTATCCACTCATCCAAGGCTTCCAGGGTGCTTCGCGTATCTATTAGCCGAAAGTACCCTATCCATCCCTTAAGATAGGTGTTCAACAGCTCTATGCGCTGCTTAAGCTCTATACTCCAATTCCGCCTCGTTATCTGCCGTATTCTATCTTTGAACCGCTTTATCGTCTTGGGCGCTAACCTTATCCTCGGTCCCCGTTCCCAGGTGAAGGAGAAACCTAAAAATTTCCTCCTCCATGGCCGGTCTACCGCACTCTTCTCCCTATGAACTTTGAGCTTTAGCCGCCCCTCTACAAATCTTTTGACGCTCTCCATTACGCGAAGTCCTGCCCTTTGGCTCTTTACGTATATGTTGCAGTCGTCCGCATAACGGACAAACTTGTGACCCCGTCTCTCTAGCTCCTTGTCCAGGTCGTCAAGGATTATGTTGGCTAAAAGTGGGCTCAACGGCCCTCCTTGCGGTGTCCCTTCCTCGGAGGTTATACAGATACCGTTCACCATGACCCCTGCTTTTAAGTAAGCCCGAATAAGCTTCAGGACTCTCTTGTCCTTAACTTTCCGGGCTACCCTGGCCATGAGTATATCGTGGTTCACCCGGTCAAAGAATTTCTCTAAGTCCAGGTCCACCACATACCTGTACCCCTCTCGAATATACCCTTGGGCTTCCTTTACCGCCTGGTGGGCGTTCCTGCCCGGCCTAAAGCCAAAACTATGTTCTGAGAAACCCGGGTCAAAGATCGGCGTTAATACTTGTAGAAGGGCCTGTTGGAGAGATCGTCCAGCACCGTGGGTATCCCTAGCTGCCTTACGCCTCCGTCGGGTTTCGGGATTTCGACCCCCCGTACCGGCTGCGGCCTATAGGTCCCCTTGAGCAACTCTTCCCTTATCCTCGGCCAGTGTTCTTTGAGGTATGGTCGAAGGGATTTTATCGCCATACCGTCTACACCAGCCGCTCCTTTGTTGCTCTCTACCCGGTGCAGGGCACGGAGCATGTTGCTCCGCTCTACCACCTTCTCCATCAGGTCGGTACTGTCCCCGCAGGGTGGCTCCCCTACTCGTGCCGGAGGGTCTTAAGCACTCCCACGGTCCCCCGCAGTTTCACCGCTTCCTCCCGTGGGTAGCTCCCTCCCGGGATTTTCGGTTGTCGTTGCCCTTCTCTCGAACTCATAAAGTGCCTCCCTGTCCTTATGTTCGGTCCTTCCCCCCCTCCGATATCTGAAAGGGGTACTATGACCTCTGCTGACTCCTGCCAGTTCAGCCGCACCTTCCAGTGCGGGTTACCAGGTTACCTGGCCTACCTGGCAGGCCTCCCCGGGTAAGAGCGTTGACTTTCCCTCCATCCACCCGCCGCATATACTCTCAGCAGCCGCACGTTAAAGGACTTCGCTTTGTTTCGCAAGCTCATCCAACTGCTGCTAGCCTCCTATGCGGTTCCTGTTCGTCGGGCCGGAGGTTTGCCGCCGGCTTCCTTCGGATTCCGCCTCACGACGGACACCCTTGCCTTAAGCTAACGACTACTGCTACCTTCGTCGTTCGGGACTTCCACCCTATAGCCAACGCCCATGCCGGGCGCACAAAGCCATGGCCAGCGATTGCCTGGCCAGCCAGAAGTTTTTAGCCTCCAGTTATAACATGGCTATAACAGAGTGCGCCAACGATAACCTGCGCCGGGATTTCTTTAGCGTCTACCAGGATGAACAAAACTTCCTCAAGATGGTCTTTGATTCCATGCAGGCCCACGGCTGGTATAACCTGCAGATGGCCAATATGCAAGAGATCAGCCAGATTCAGCAGCAGATGAGGCAGGAGGCCATGAAACTCCAGGCTCAAGCGGGGGGTATTAATCCTCAGATGGCCGGAGGCGGCGGTGGTTTCCAGCCGCGAGCTTAGGTCAAAGCAAAAGCTAGAAAGGTCCCTTGTCGGTTTTGCAAGGCAGGGGGCCTTTTTAATTATCTTCTCTATTTAATTTAAGAAGGCAAAGCTTTATCTAAGTACGATAACAACAAATAATTTTCGTCAATGTCGAACAACATTCTTTTTGGTCTTGCAGGAAAACCAGACTGCTTAGCGAATTAATATATAACAAGAATAACGAATAATGTACGATAATATCGAACGAGGAGGGGCCTTTTGGACCCGAGGGATTTTCTCTTTGCACCCTTAGCGGGTAATTTATTTATTCTGGAGATTATAGCCAGACAGCAAGGCATCCTGGCCGGTACAGGTAAGCTACAAGCAACAGCTCAGGAGCTGGGACTGGAACTCGAATGGATAGCTTCTGAGGGCATGAAGCTTGAGAAAGGCACCTGCATCTGCCGAGCCCGAGGTGATGCCTGGCAGATAGCTCGGGCTGAAGAGCAGCTCCTGGGGTGTATTGGCAAGGCGTCGGGTGTAGCTACAGCAGCAGCGGAGATGGTGAATCGTGCCCAGGGCAGGGTGCGCATTGTCTGCGGTGCTTGGAAGAAGGTACCGGCAGAGGTAAGGCAGGATTTACGCCGGGCCATAGCTACTGGCGGTGCCGGAATTCGTATTGTAGATGAGCCCTTTGTCTACCTCGATAAGAATTATGTCCGCATGTTCGGGGGTATAGGCCTGGCGGTACGCAGGGCCCGGGCGCTAGAAGGGAGAGTAGTGGTAGTTCAACTGCGCGGCGAGGGTGCGCCCCTGGTAGAGGAAGCCAGAGAAGCCGCCGGGGAGGGAGCCCATATCCTCATGGTGGATACCGGTAAGTATGAGGACCTGGTGCTGGTAAGGGAAGTAGCCCTTAAGGAAAACTTCCGGGAAAGGGTTAAACTCGCCTTTGGCGGGGGCGTAAAGAAAGAGGATCTTGATGGAGTAATTGCTGCCGGTGCCGATATTGTAGATGTCGGCCGGGCCATTATTGATGCTCCCTTGCTGGATTTCAGTCTGGATGTTAAAAAATATTAGCAATATATGGAACAGTAGTCATAATAGTAGCAAAATCATTGGGGAGAAAAAGATGGAATGGGATTTGCTAGAGAAAACTACCTTTTGGGTTCAAGATGTAGATCTTCGCGGAGCCGACCTGGGGCAGGTGGCGGCTGCCGCCGCTCGGGCTCTGGATCTTGAGGCTCACGAAGTTATGGTGGTGGATGTGCGGCCGGGCCTGGTAGCCTTTGATATCTTAAGGCGCCGGGTACAGGCGGAAGCCGTGGCCGGGAAGGAAAAAGAGATTTTGAAGCGGCTTAAGGAGGTTCCGGGTGTAATCCTGGGACCTGAGGCCGGGGTTCACTCGGAAGGAGTATTGGGGCTGATCGCCCTGGAACCCGAGGAGGCCCGGGAGATACTTTCCGCTTCAGCCCGGCTGGCCTCTGAAATTAGCCGGGCTGTAGCCCGGAGAGCCCTGGTCTTCGCTTCAGGCAGTGAAGTGCTGACAGGGAAAATTCGCGATACCAATTCCCCCTATCTCATAGAGGCTCTGACCGGGGCCGGCTTTCAGGCCGAATTTGGAGGGATTTTAGAAGACGATGTAGTGGCGGTGGCCAACCGGCTGGAGGAAGCCCTGGAGCGGGGGTATGGCCTTATCGTGACTACCGGCGGTGTGGGGGCGGAGGATAAGGACTGCAATATAGAAGCTATCTTGCGGCTGGATCCCCAAGCCCACACTCCCTGGATATTAAAATTTACCCCCGATAATAACCGCCACCACAAGGAAGGGGTACGTATAGCCGTGGGCCGGGTGGGGATGGCGCGGCTGGTAGCCCTGCCGGGCCCCCACGAGGAGGTGCGGCTGGCCTGCCAGGCCTTGCTGGAGGGCCTGGCCTTTGGACTAGATGATGCCGGTTTGGCCGAGAAAATCGCGGGAGTCTTGCGCCAGCGCTGGCAGGAACGTATGGGAAAAGGAGGTAGCGAACACCATGGATTTCCAGGCCATGGCCGCTAAACTTTTGGAGGCAGAAGCAACCCGGAAGGCCATTGAACCTCTTACCTCTACTTACCCTGACTTAAGCGTGGAGGATGCCTACCGGGTCCAGCTGGCCGGAGTGGAGATGAAACTGAAACAGGGCCGGCGGATAATAGGCAAAAAGATTGGCCTTACCAGTAAAGCCATGCAAGACCTTCTGGGAGTAAAGGAGCCGGATTACGGCCACTTGCTGGACCATATGCTGCTTCTGGAAGGTGAACCCTGCCGGAGAGAGGAGCTACTCTGGCCGCGCATTGAGGGCGAGCTGGCCTTTATCCTGAAGGACACCTTAAAAGGTCCGGGGGTGACCATCGCCGATGTTTTCCGGGCCACGGAAGGCATTATGCCGGCTATAGAAATAGTGGATAGCCGCATCCGGGACTGGAAAATAAAGCTGGCCGATACCATAGCCGACAATGCCTCCAGCGCCCGCTTTGTCTTGGGCAGCAGGATGGTGCCTATTAAAGACCTGGACCTTCGCCTGCTAGGTATGGTGCTGGAGAAAAACGGCGAGGTGGTCAATACGGGAGCCGGAGCGGCTGTATGGGGCCACCCGGCGGCAGCCGTGGCCTGGCTGGCCAACAAGCTAGCCGCCTTTGACATTGCCCTGGAGGCGGGGGAGATTATACTTTCCGGGGCTATCACCGCGGCTGTAGAGGCGGCGGCAGGCGACGTGTTTACTGTGTCCTTCCACGGACTGGGTACCCTTAATCTGCGGTTTGTTTAACTACAGTCGGGATAGAGTTATGCTAAAGCGCTGTTTATAGAAGGGGGCTAATTCGGTGGATAAAATCAAAGTGGCCGTGATAGGCCCGGGTAACATCGGTTCAGATTTGATGTATAAAATTTTGCGCAGCCGGTACCTTCAGATGGAAATGATGGCGGGAATTGTGGAGTCCGAGGGAATTAAAAGGGCCCGCTCCTTGGGAGTCCGTACCACCACTGAGGGTATCAAACCCGTACTGGAAGACGAAAGCATAAAAATAGTGTTTGATGCCACGGGGGCCAAGCACCACCTGCAGCACGCTCCCCTGCTGAAAGAGGCCGGCAAAATTGCCATCGACCTTACGCCGGCGGCAGTGGGGCCCTATGTAGTGCCTCCGGTCAATCTTAAAAATTTGTATGAGGCGCCCAACCTCAACATGGTAACCTGCGGGGGTCAGGCCACTGTGCCCATAGTCTATGCTATCAACCAGGCGGCTGGCGCTCGCTATGCGGAGATAGTGGCGGCCATTGCCAGTAAAAGCGCCGGTCCGGGCACGCGGCAGAACATCGACGAGTTTACCCAGACCACGGCGAAGGCCCTTTGTACCATCGGAGGGGCCAAGAAAGGCAAGGCCATTATTATTCTAAATCCGGCCGAGCCGCCCATAATCATGACCAACACTATATACGTGGAAGTAGAAAACCCGGACGAGAAGGCCATACGCGAGGCCGTAGCTAAGATGGTCAAGGAAGTGCAAAGCTACGTACCGGGTTACCGCCTGCGAGTGCCGCCTATTCTGGACGGCAATAAAGTGACTACGATTATCGAAGTGGAAGGGGCGGGGGATTTCCTGCCCAAGTATTCCGGGAATTTGGATATTATAACTGCAGCAGCCGTGGCCGTGGCCGAAAAACTGGCGGCCAGGATGCTGGGAAAGGAAGCGGTAGCATGAACAAAGATAAACTTGTACGTATAGTAGATACCACCTTGCGGGACGGCAGCCACGCCGTGGCCCACCAGTTCACCGGGGAGCAGATTATGGCCATTGCCGGTGGGCTGGATGAGGCAGGCATCGAATATATCGAGGTTTCCCATGGAGATGGCCTGGCGGGATCTTCTTATAACTACGGCTGGGCCTCTTTGAGCGATGAGGAGATGTTAAAGGCGGCGGCCAGCGTAATTAGAAGGGCTAAACTTACAGTTTTGCTCTTGCCGGGCATTGGTACCAAGGAAGATTTAAAACTGGCCATCGATTGCGGCGCCAAAGCCGTGAGGGTGGCTACCCATGTGACCGAGGCGGACATCGGCGAACAACATATCGGCCTGGCTAAAGAAATGGGACTGGAGGCCTTTGGCTTCCTGATGATGTGCCACATGGCGCCGCCGGAAAAGGTGGCGGAACAGGCCGCCTTATTTGAAACCTACGGTGCGGATTACATTTATATAGCAGATTCGGCGGGAGCCATGTTACCGGAGGATGTGAAGGCCCGGGTGGCAGCAGTAGTAGAAAAGGTCAAACTACCGGTAGGCTTCCACGCCCATAACAATTTGACCCTGGCGACGGCCAATTGCCTGGCGGCCTTAGAGGCCGGGGCTACCTTCCTGGATGGTGCCTGCCGGGGCTTAGGTGCCGGGGCGGGGAATGTCCAGACAGAAGCCCTGGTGGGCGTGCTGGATAAGGCCGGCTACCAGACGGGTGTTGATTTTTACAAGATTATGGATGTGGCCGAAGACATAGTGGAGCCCATCATGCACCGGCCCCAGGTAGTGCGCAATGCACCCCTGATGCAGGGTTATGCCGGGGTTTATTCCAGCTTTTTACTCCACACCTACCGGGCGGCCGAAAAATTCGGCCTGGATCCCCGGGATATTCTAGTAGAACTGGGAAGGAGGAGGATGGTCGGGGGGCAGGAAGATATGATCATCGATGTAGCTTACCAACTGGCACAACAGAGGGGAGGGAACTAAAAGTGAAAGTCGTTAACCTGGTAGCGGCTGTCAAGGCAGAAAAGTGCCGGGGCTGTAAAACCTGCGAGAGGGTTTGTCCGGTACTGGCCATCAAGGTAGTAGATCGCAAGGCGGTAGTGGATGCAGACCGGTGCCGGGGCTGTGCGGCCTGCGAGCAGCGGTGTCCCGATTACGCCATTACCATGATTAAGCGCGAACAGCCCGTTGTGGTCCGGGTGGACGTAGGCGCTGTGGATTACGTCAAGATAGAAGAGCTCTGCCGCAGGGCCAAACTTCATCCCGAGCAAATTATTTGTTACTGTACGGCTACCAGGGCGGAGGAAGTGGCGGCTGCTATTTTGCAGGGCGCGCGTAGTCCGGAGGATGTATCTTTCCAGACCGGGGCCCGCACAGGCTGCAAGGTGGAATGCATTCAGCCCATCCTGCGCCTCTTGGAGGCCGCGGGCATAGAGCCTTCGCCGCCTAAAGGTGGCTGGCAATGGTATGGCCGTACTCCCACCGTCTGGGAGATACCGGAAGAAGTGAAAAAGAAGTACGCCAGCCGCGGTTTCTATTTTGAGGAAGATATCAAGCTGCTGGACCGGGTGGTAGCAGCACCCCTGCAAGGAAGGAGTGATACCTGATGCGTCCTCCTATTCCGCCCATACCCCCGCGCCAATCCCAGTACGGCATTGACCCGTCGCTGGTGAAAAGGCGGGTATCTGAATTGCCGGGCATGACTTCGGTGTTGCTTAAAGAGCTTTTCCCCGACCTGCCGGAGGTTATTTACCCCGGCGAACAGGGCGTCGCCGCTGTCCGCAAGGCTACCGAGGAAGCCCTGCAAAAGGTCGATATGAGCATGATCAAGCCGGAGCACTCGGTCAACATCCTGGCCTCCCACCACGGCTTCACCTTGCTGGGCGGCGAGCCCTATGCCGAGATGCTTAAGACCTTGAAGGATGTTATTCAGGCCCGGACGGGTTGTAAAAACATCCGCCTGCGGGCCGGCGTGGGCCTGCGCTTCCGCGAGACGGAAGAATATATCAAGCGCTACGGCCTGGATAAGCACTTCGAGGGCAAGGCCATCGGAGTGGCCCCCATTGACGAAGGCATACCTATAGAGACGGAAATCGGCACTTTATACGGCATCAAGAAAATATACGATGCCGACTGGATCGTTCATGCCCATAACTCCGATGTGCGCGAAGTCCATTTCCACCGGCAGGTGGACCGGGCGGTAAAGCCCTTCGGCATGTCTTATGCCCGCATTGAGACCAGGTCCACCTATCACCAGAACCTGGGTCCCCGGGCGGCCAATTTCACGGCGAGGGCCATCTTCGATTCACCCTTTGTCCAGAGCAAATTTGCCTTCGCCTCTTTCCTCACAGTGGCTCCTAACGGCATCATGGGAGTGGATGCGGATAACGATCTTTACGCCTTAAATGACCGCATTACCATCCTTGGGTGCCGCTACTATGGCAAAATGATGACCCTCTTTGGTGAGATCGACGAATGCATCGCAGCCCTGGACTTCCCCTGCCCGGTAGTATACGTCTTCGCCGCCGGGGTCATTTATGCCAACTTTGCCGGAGCTAATACCGATCTCTACGATCTCGACATGCCCTTGCCGGCCTATACCTGGTACACAGAATCCTTCTACGGCAAGCGGGGCAGGCCGCTCCTTCAGGAGATTCCTCCCCTCAATCCGGCCATCAAGATGTGCGTGCACAATTACGCCTGGACGGGATATCCCAGCGCCTTCTTCAGCGAGCACATTCCTACAGTAGTAGTGGGTCAGGAGCAGGCGGAGCTATTTAACCGCGATCCTCAAAATTTGACCTATATGAAACATGCAGTGGTAGCCGAAACTACGGAAACGGCCATGGAATTTGCCTACAAAGCTACGGGTACCCGCAAGGTCTTGATCTTCGATGGGGCCATTGGCGGTATAAACTTAAGCGAACCCCTGGCCGAATTCCTGTTGAAAAAGGCACCCCAAGTCAATGAACGAGTGGAGAATGAACTATTGCCCAAGTGGCTGCGCCAGCGGGGTGTGGATCTATCGGTATTAAGAAAATGTGCTAGTTAATAAAGAATTCTTTGCCCCTCCGCTTTAGTCCCCGGAGGGGCAGCTAACCCCAAAAACCAGAGGAGGGAACCTGAATGTCTGTTGCAACTGGTACTTCTTTAAAAAAAGAGCCCATTTGGGAGAAAGGTCCGGGATTCCCGGGAGGACTAAGGGACCTGTGGAGCAAACTAAACGCTAACACCGTTACTGCAGGGGTTGTAGCTGCCATCTTCGGGTGTACAGGACCAGCATTAATTATTATGAATGCTGCCCAAAATGGAAAACTTACGGATGCTCAGACCATTTCCTGGTTGTTCTCGGTTTATTTCTTTGGTGGACTTATAAGTCTTATTCTGGGACTTTATTACAAAATGCCCATTAACGGCGCCTGGTCGATTCCGGGGGCAGTTATGCTGGCTTCGGCTCTGCCGCTATTCCCCTTCAATGAGGCCGTAGGCGCTTATTTGATAGCAGGAATTCTGGTCTTGCTTTTGGGCATCTCGGGTTTGATCGGCAAGGCCATGCGCTGGATACCATTACCCATCGTTATGGCTATGATCGCGGGCGCCATGTTCAGGTTCGGGTTGGGTATCGTTACTTCTACCCAAAAGGCTCCTATAATTGCGGGTGCTGCCTTGGTGGCTTATTTTGTCGGTTATAGGCTCACCAAAAGAATATCGCCTATCTTATGGTCTTTAATTGTGGGAGTTATTGTAGCATTGGCAACTGGCGGCTTTAAGTTAGCCAGTGTTAAAATAGCCTGGATACCGCCACAGTTCTTTGCACCGGCCTTTTCTGCAGAGGCTTTCTTTGCAATCGCCATCCCCTTAGCCGTACTCGTTATAGGAGCTGAAAATGCCCAGGCTTATGGCGTGCTGACAGCTCAGGGATATAAAGCGCCCATAAACGCCATGACTGTTATAAGCGGCATCGGGGGGATCGTAGCCTCTTTCTTTGGAGGTCATAATGCCAATATTGCGGGGCCTATGACCGCTATCTGCGGCTCCGAAGAGGCTGGGCCTGACAAATCAGGGCGCTATGCTGCTACTGTGGTTAATGGCATCCTGTTTGGCAGCTTTGGGCTTTTCGCCAGTGTTGCTGTACCCTTTGTTAAAGCTTTGCCCTCCGACCTGGTAAGTTTGCTGGCCGGGCTGGCCATGATAGGGGTATTATTGAGCGCTTTTGAACAGGCTTTCTCTCCCAGAAAGTTTAGGTTTGGGGCGTTTTTTGCCTTGATTATTGCCATGTCGGGTATAACCCTATTGAAAATCAGCGCCCCTTTCTGGTCCCTAGTTGGGGGTGTCATCGTTTCCCTCATAATGGAGCCCAAGGACTTCGAAGAATAAACGTAGGAGGGGAGCTCTGTGGCACCTCGTTTTGCCAACCGTTTTAAGAAGATCCAGGAGTTGATGACCGAAAAGAATCTGGATTTGTTGCTGGTGGTCAACCGCGAAAACCTCATCTATTTCACCGGCTTGACCCAGATAGAATGTCTAGCGGTTCTCATACCGCGAGAAGGCGAGCCCTGCGCTATTACCCTCTGGCTGGATGCCGAGTATGTACAGCGGGAATCTGGCTTAACCACTTACGGCTATTTCTTCCCCCGGGAAAGCTTAGGCAACAAGCTGGTAGAGCGGATTAAGGCTTATGGCTTCCGGTCACCGCGGATAGGCTTCGAAAGATATTTTGTGGATTATGCGGTTTATGAGGCCTTGCGCCAAGCCTTCCCCGAGACAAACTTTATTGGAGCTGCGGACCTTTTTTACCGTGTTCGGGCCATTAAAGAGCCTGAAGAAGTAGAACTAATACGGCGGGCGGCGGCAGCCGCCTGCCGCGGTATGGAAGCGGCTGCAAAAGCAGTACGGCCGGGAGTAAGTGAGCTAGACATTTTAGCGGAAGCAGAGTATGCCATGCTAAAGGCCGGCTCAGGTGGGTCTTCTTTTCGCCCCCAGGTAGTTTCTGGAGAGCGCACCCTCCTCACCCACCCCTGCGCCAGCAACAAAAAGATCCAGGCTGGTGAAGTGGTGGTCATTCACCTGGGAGCCACCTATGAAGGTTATTGCGCCAAGATGTGCCGCACCGTAGCCGTGGGAGACATTTCACCTGCGCGGGAAAAGATTTACAGGCTTTTAGTAGAGGCTCAGGAAAAGGCTATAGCTGCCCTGAGGCCGGGAGCCCAGTCATGGGAAGTGGACGCTGCTGCCAGGGAAGTTATCAGAACGGCAGGGTATGAGGAATATTATCTGGATACAGTGGGGTACGGAGTGGGCCTGCGGCAGTCAGAATTCTACCCTATCATAGGTAAAGGGCGGACGGAAGTTATTGAAGCGGGTATGGTAGTGGACTTACTGTTACCCACCATCTACCGCCCGGATATCGGTGGTCCCAGGATAACGGATGTAATTTATGTAGGGGAAAGGGGTAATGAAATTTTAACCTCTTATCCTAAGGAATTGATTAAAGTGTAAAGCCGAAAGGGGTTCCTGAACCCTGGTCAATATTATTATGGTGAAGTGAGGGTGGTAAATCCTTTCAATTTTTGAATAAAGGGTTTGATATAAGCTATTTCAGGGGATGGCTACTTTGACCAATCCCCTTTTATTTTTACGAGAGGAAATTAAATAGATAAAGCGAATTAATATCTATATAGACGAATACCATACGGTTATAGCGTACACTCGGTTAGCGATGTAAGGGGGCTCTAAACCATGGAGAAGACTTCCCAAATAAGGTCGGTAGCTAAGGCGTTGAAAATCATCGATGTCCTGGCCGAAGCGCGAGGGGAATTGGCTCTGCACGAAATTGCCCGTAAGCTAGGGCTGGCTAAGAGTACTGTCTATGGACTGCTCTCCACTTTGCGGGATTTCGGTTACGTGGAACAATCGATCTTTACTGGGAAATACAAACTGGGCTTAAGGCTCTTTGAACTGGGGAATATTGTAGCCCACGGTTGGGATGTGCGGACCGTAGCAGCCCCCTATATTCAAAGGCTGGTAGATGAGCTGGGGGAGACCGTCCATCTGGTGGTTTTAGACAAAGGAGAAGTGCTGTATATCGATAAGCGTGAAAGCCGGGAGTCCCTGCGTATAGTATCTCAGGTGGGAATGCGGTTGCCGGCCCACTGTACCGGTGTGGGCAAGGTGCTTCTGGCCTCTCTACCGCCGAGCGAAGTTAGACGGATTATTGCTACTAAGGGATTGCCGCGTTTTACCAGGAACACCATTACGGATCCCAAGGCGTTGGAGGCGGAGCTGGCCAGGGTGCGCGCTCAGGGGTATGCGATAGATAACGAGGAGATTATGGATAGTCTTCGCTGTGTGGCCGCTCCCATTCGCGACCACAGCGGCAAGGTTTGCGCTGCCGTTAGTGTTGCGGGACCTGTTGCTCGGCTGGAAGGGGAAAGGCTTAAATTAGCTATAGATCTGGTAACGCGGACGGCGGCGGAGATTTCCGCCGGCCTAGGGTATCGGGCAGAACAGTTTGTCCGGGCTTGATCCGGGATGTTGTGTATGTTGGCTGGCCCGGCCGGAAAAACTTTCTGGAGTAGAGGAGGCTTGAACTAGGTTGCGAATAATGATACGAAGCCTGGCGGTCGTGTTGGTCGTCCTCTTGTCGGCCGGGTGCAGTTCTGCGGGTCAGGCCGACAAGGAAACCCACGGTAACGGCGGTCCAGGAGGAGGGAACGTTACGCTGCCGTCGACCCCGGCGGCGGGAGAGGATGGGGACCCGGACACCCCCGTGAGCAGCGAAGGAAGCTTCCCGGCCAGTGGTTATCCGAGGGAAGTACAGGATCTCATAGAAACGATGAAGACCATTGAAGGCGGGGCTTGGGCGGCGGTGGGCGATGAAACTTTTATCGTTGTGAGCCGCGGTACCAAGCCCACGGCCGGCTATGCGGTGGAAATTCGGGAGATAGTCAGCAAAGGGGACAGCGCGGTTGCTTTCGTATCGTTTAAAGATCCGCCGGAGGACGGTGCAGTGGCAGAGGTTATCACCTATCCGTCTGCTGTGGGAAAGATAAAGGGCAGGTTTACGGATGTTGAATTTAAGGATGTCGACGGTAAGATGGATTATATACCCCGGGTGGTGGGCCTTAAGGATAACTACCTGGCCCGGGGAGAGGGCAACATACGGCTCCTTGATGTACACGTTGACCGTGCCCGAATAAGGGTAACCGGGATAGCCAGGGTGTTCGAGGCCATCCTCAATTACGAATTGCAGGACGCCGGCGGAAACGCCCTCCAAGATGGATGGATTATGGCCGCTTCGGGTGCTCCTGACTGGGGCTTTTTCCAACTGGAAATTGATGACCCCCCTCCGGGGATTGTCTTTCTCCAGTTGTATCAGATCAGCGCCGACGACGGTTCCCGTCGGGATGTCGTAACCGTAGAGATAAAGTAAAATCCAGTCCCGGCCGGGTCCGGGCAGGGTATGTATGAAGGAGCCCTCCCTTGTGGGGGCTCCTTCTGCCAGGGACGTTACTGCTGCTGTTGCCGGGCCTGCTGGTAGACCTTATACTGGGGCTCCTGGCTTTCAATATAGTTGACGCGACCCTTGAGGCCCTGGGCGATGTTCTCGATTTGATTGGCATAGTCGGTGAACTGTTTCTTGGCGTTTGCGTCTTGGGTCTCCAGGGCGAAGCTCTTCAGGTCGGCCACCGCCCCTTCCAGCGAGGTCAGGCACTGGTGCATGCGGGTACCAATGGTCATGGGAGAGACCTCCTCACAAATTTTGTCCCTGTCGAAGTTAGTGTGACCGGCCTCCCCGGCCTTTATAACGGCTATTTCATGTTCGAGCGGAAACTATTGCTATTCCTGACAGAGAGAGCTATTACTACAGCGTCAACTGCCTCTAGACAATGTTGCGCGTTTATGTTAGAATCCTTATAGGGCGTTTCGGGGCTATAGCCTGGGGCA
>LDZR01000021.1_pt1 | contig 15927 bp, 17 predicted proteins | sample 615371 | NCBI WGS metagenome assembly LDZR01 (sample SAMN03408294, study PRJNA278302) | terrestrial metagenome | isolation source: oil reservoir sample K2 | place: USA: Alaska, North Slope, Kuparuk formation | collected 2013
TCAATTAATTTTTTTAAAATGTTTTCCATCCCATCAACCTTTCGTAGCGTAGACTTTTTCTCTCACCTTTTGAAGTGCTAAACTCCAGGTGTCTCTTAATTCTACTGCAAATCCTCTTACTTCATCTAAAATTTCAATATCCTTCTTCACATTCGCATCAATCAACCTTCTTAACATGTAGTCATAAAGATTGTATAAATTTTTAGAAATGTCATAATTCATATCAAGAGTAAGCATTAACTCTGTAATAATATCCTGTGCCCTCTGTATTTTAGCATTTGTTTCTACATAATCTTTCTTTTGAAGCGCTGTCTTTGCCTCATCAATAAATCTTATTATCCCGTTATAGAGCATCAAAACCAGCTCTTCAGGACTTGCCGTCAAAATAGCATTCTCTTTATACTGCTGATACGGATTCAAACTTTCGCACCCCCTCACTTAGTCATAATCCCAATCTGCTGATTTAACCATGCGCTTTGCGTATTCATCTGCCCGACAAAAATTTCTAACTGTGTAAACTGCCTGTAGTATCTATCCTCTAAATCCTTTAATCTTTTTTGCATTTCTGCAATTCTGTCATCTATCTCTCTGATTCTATTGCCTATGAAGCTATTGTCATAAAGTTGTGTTGAGCTTCCTGCTTTGCGCGTTATAGCATTTATTGCAGTCCCTAGTACACCTTCTTTAAATGTGCCATTTTCAAAATAGCCATAAAGTTGCTGTGCAATGCCTTTTGACACCAATGTAGTACCATCAGAGCTGTAAACACCTGTAAATATCTGCATAACCTTATCAAGATTGTTAGCAATAGCATCTTTTAATTTGGCTTCGTCAATATAAAGCTTCCCACCTTCATACCATTGCCCTGTAGTAATTCCAATAGAGCTTAATGACCCTACACCAGATACAGTAGAAGAAACGACCTGTCTTAATGAATAATACGCTCTCATTAAAGTCTCGTCATTAGCCAAATCGCCTGATCTGGCTTTTTCTTCCCACAATTTTATATCATTTTCCTTCATCGCCTGCTTCTGCTCATCTGTGAGAGGCGGATAATCGTAATACCTTTTTTCTGTGAGTTTAGTGTACATCTGTGTAATTACGTCGTTATAGGTATCTACAAAATTTTTAATCGTGTTATAAATTTTGTCTACGTCTGTTGAAACAGTGAGAGTTATATTCTGCCCGCTCGCAGTTGTACCTGTCAATGTAACATTTATACCAGCAACTGTTACATTGTTAGTGGAGCTGGTTATTTGAACGCCATTGAAAGTAAATATTGCGTCCTGTCCTTTTGCTAAAGGAGAAGAAACAGTAAATTTTAGTGTATCGTTAAGAAAACTAATTCCATTCGCGTCAGTTCCAGAAAAATCTATAGAATACCCTTGTTTAGCTGTTAGTATTATTCTATCTGAAGCACTGTCATATGAAGCTTGAACAGTTGAAGAATTTAAATTTATAGCATCCACAAAATCCTGTACAGTGGCATTAGCCTTTACAGTAATCGGTTCGTTGTTCAACTTAAACGTAATGTCCGAAGTAGTTACAACCCCAGTAGCCCCACCAAGCCCTAATTGAGCAGTACTGGCCTTTGTGATAGGTAACTTTAGCTTACTCGACAAGAAATTGATCCCTATAACATCCGTGCCAGAAAAATCAATCAGCGAGTTGTCACCCGTCACATTAGAAACTAAAAACAACCTATCTAAATTTTGATCATAAGTAGCAACTATGCCTGTAGATTTAGAGGCAGAATTTATAGCTGATATTACATTGTTAATATTAGCATCTTTTGGTATTATAATATCTGAAAAAGTTGTTCCATCTTTATTTCTTAGTTTAAGAGTTATATCACTTCCTGTGGTATTTAGAGCATTATATTGAATTTTATTGTCACTATCGATATAATAAGCCCCAATCCTGTCAGTACTGGCAGTCGCAGCAGCTGTAGCTAACTGAGTAACAGATAAAGTATACGTCCCATTTACTGCATTTGCTCCTGCTGTAGCAGTAGCAACAGAAGGATTAGAGGATGTAACAGTTTTAGCCATAAAGGTTCCCTGCAGCCTTAAACTGGCGACCACATTATTTCTCAAATTCATAAGCTTTGCATTTATGTCCCTCAAATCTTCCTGCTGCCATTGATACCACTGCTTTTGCTGGTTTAACTTATCAAGGGGCAAACTTGCCACTTTCATAAGCTGTTTAACTATTGAATCAGTATCCAGCCCTGTAGCAAGCCCACCTATCCTTAGTAAATTGCTCACATTATAACTGTTCATACCAATGGGATCCATAACTACACCCCCTATATTTTCCTATCCACAAAAAGCCCTGCTATTTTCCACAAACCTGCTACAAGGTCCAATATTTTCTCCGGAGGAATCTCATCTATAACCTCATTAGTTTCGCTGTCGACAATTTTCACTACAATTGTATTGGTAGGTTTGTGAACAGAAAATTCAAAATATGTACGGTCAATATTTATCCTCCTGTTTTCTCTGTTAAGCTCTCTATTGAGCTTATCTTCATCCACAGGCTTGCTTAGAATATCTTTCACTGTTTTAATTTCATCCACAAGGACACTTTCCTTCCTAAAATTTGAAGAAGGAATCTGTGCTAGATTCGCATTATTTATACTCTGCAACATCTCTGTTATTACCCCCTACAGTGAAAATTTATCCTTTGTGAACCAACTCCTTTCTGCTACTATAAATATCGTCATGTATTTTAAAAAGTTTAAATTTTTTTACATAAAAATAAAGGGCAGGCAAAACTCACTCCTGTTTTGCCTGCCACTGTCCTTTCATGTAAAGCACAATCAATCTATCCAGCTCTCTACTAAGCTCCAAAACTTTTGGAGCCTGTAAGTCGCTTTCATTTAATTTTTTCTTTAATTCCTTTATCTTCTCTGCAATCTCATTTTCCTCGTAATAATACTCTTTTATAACCTTATTCATCTTATTTCCTCCTGCGAAAGCCTAATATCAATTATACCAGACAAAGATTAAAAATTGATTAGAAATCTTCTAGGCCACCGAATAATAATTGTAACAAATACTCAAAGCCAAAGTCAATTAATTGTAAAAAAATTGGGTGAAAAAGCTTTAGCAATAGCTTTAGTATGCAACTTTTAACCCAAATGGCCTATTCATACATAAATACTGGTCCCTTCAAAGCAATCCTCATACAGACACTCTGAAGGAGACTATTGAAAAAGTAAAATACCTTGTAAAAGATTCTATAGTAAAGCAAATCCCAGAAATAACAAATATTTCATCCCTCCTTTCAGGAGGATTGGACTCAACTATTATATCGGCTTTTGCAAAAGAAGAGTTAAGCAAAAGAGGTCAAAAACTTTTGACCTTTTCAGTAGACTATGTAGACAATGACAAGTACTTTAAGCCAAACGAATTCCAGCCTAATTCCGACTCTGACTGGATAAAATCTGTCGTCGACAAACTCCAAACAGAACACAAATACGTCGTTCTCGACAATGAAAGGCTGGCATATGCATTAAAACCTTCTCTTCACGCAAGAGACCTGCCAGGAATGGCGGACATAGACTCTTCATTGTATTTATTTTTACAGAAAGTCAAAAAAGATTCATCAATTGCTCTTTCGGGAGAGGGAGCAGATGAAGTATTTGGAGGCTATCCCTGGCTTAGAAATAAAGAAGCTTTGGAATCTCCCACTTTCCCTTGGATTAGGAAAGTGAAAGAAAGAATGAGTTTGCTTTTGCCAGAAATTCGTGAAAAAATAAATCCTGTAGAATATTTAAATGAAAAGTATAAAGAAGCAATAATGGAGGTTCCAAAATTAGAGGGAGAAGGTCCTGATAAATCCCGCATAAGGGAGCTTTCCTATTTAAACCTCACTCGATTTATGCCCATGTTAATTGACAGAATGGACAGAATGAGTAGGTCAGCCTGCGTTGAAGTGAGAGTGCCCTTTTTAGATTACAGGCTTGTAGAGTATGTATGGAATATTCCCTGGGAAATGAAAAATTCGAATGGAAGAGAAAAAGGAATATTGAGATACTCAATGAAAGGATATATACCCGATGAGGTAATTGAAAGAAAGAAAAGCCCCTATCCCAAAACCCACAACCCTCAATTTAAAGCAATAGTAAGAGAATGGCTTAGAGAAATAATAGAAGATAATTCTTCTCCTATCCTTCAACTTGTTGATAAAGAAGCAGTAAAAGAGTTAATAGAAACAGATGCAAAATCCTATAACCCTGCATGGTTCTCTCAGCTTATGGGTTCTGCCCAGCTTTTTGCCTATCTTGTACAAATAAACATGTGGCTTAAAGACTACAAAGTCTCTATAGTAGAGTAAATGGCAGGCTCACCTGCCATTTAATAATAAGCTCGTGTTGTATTTGATTTTATTTAAATTTTCACCTTTTTTGGGTTTTCGAAATATAAATATGAAATGTACGGTTTTACACTGATATTTAGAATTTTCAGATTTTTAAGAGCTGTAACTTTTGCTTTAAATCTTCTAAGGTGTACTTACGGGATCTTTCAATTTGATCAAAAGTATAAATAAAAGGCTTTATCCCTCTCTTTTCACACTCTTGTTTGAGATTTCTTGAAAATTTTTGTGCAATAAGTACCCCAGCTATACATTCCTCTCCTATTTCCTTGATGTAGTTTTCTAACTGCTCAATATCTTTGGATTTTGCACTACCAGTTTTTATTTCTAAAATGATTTTTCTAGTATAGCCTACCGGCATACGATCTTTAATAAGAATATCTACATAGCCTTCAGATAAAGCTTTTTCCCCAAGAACTTCAAAATCCTCTGCTTGGAAATCATTCAAGCCAGCGGAATCTAAGAAAATTTGAAGATTTTTACTTATAGATAAGTGTTGTCTTATTAAAGATTGAAGGATAAATTCCCGAAAGTAAAATGTTTCCGGCAACGATTCAAGTTCTTTGTCCCATACAATATAAGGGACAAAGGTTTTGTAATTGCTTATTAATAAAGCCTCGATTGGTTTGTTGTAAACTTCCCCCATTTGAGAAACTGATTGTAATGTAGTTTGATCTGCTTGAAAATGTGTTTTTCTATAACCACCTCTTAAAAGTAAATTTTCTGCTACATAAGCGAATTCCGGTCTGACCATAGACTCAACAAACTGGCGCAATGGTTTCAAATAAAGACGGAAGGGAAAATAATAAGTTTTCCCTGATGTTTTAAAAGTTATAGGAGGCCATGGAGGAAGAACTTCTGCATTTTTTATAGCCTCTTTTCTTTCTACTTTGTAAAGATTAAAAACTCGAGCACCATGCAAAAATGAAACAAAATCGCCTTCTTGAATTTCCATGAACGTCCATAACCCATTTACACTATTTGTAAAACCTGCCAGTGCATGTTTCAGACATAAATTTAAATTTGTTTTATTTGAAACTGAAATCAAAAAATATGCCACGTTAAAGGCCTCCTTTTGCAATATCTTAAAGTTCGCTCCCCAAAAATGCCTCTTTTACCCTAAAATTTTTCTTCAAAAAGAAAAAGAACGCGCCGCCGCCCACAAAAGGCTCTACATATCTTTCTATTTCACCTTTTTGAACTATTGAAGAAGGTAGGCGCTTATAAAGGTCATCCAATAGCTGTGTCTTTCCTCCTGCCCATTTCAGAAAAGGCTTAGCATCAGGGAAAATGCTCAATTGCATTTCTAACATATCTACCGTATTCTGCTTCACTTCTCACTACTTCCTTTAAGCCTGTCTTTAAAGATTATTATACCATCCTTTTTGAAAGGGAGAAAGCTTCATTGAAGAAATAGGTTCTATAATAAATCTTGAAGTAGATGAAAATCCTCATAAAAAAATAGCGCACTTATTCTGAACGCTTGATATAATAGAAGTAGTCAAAACAACCCAACAAAAGAAGGCATCAGAATAAAGGAAGATAGTTATATCACAAAATTCTTAAAATCTGAAGATATAATCTGGAAAAATATCGTAGAAAGTAACGACAGAATAAAACTTCACATAAAAATGAAACAAAAGTCCCACATTTGTCCAAAATGCGAAAAAACAACGTCTAAAGTCCATGATTACAGAATACAGAAGATAAAAGATATACCCTTGCTAGGGAAAAAGACTTTTATAGTGCTGAAAAAGAAAAGATATGTTTGTAAATATTGTGGCAAAAAGTTTTGTGAGTACATATACTTTTTGCCACGCTATCGAAAAATAACTAACAGCCTCACTTTTTACATATTCACAAAGCTTAAAAATCACTACAGTATAAAAGATATTGCCAAACTTACAAGTGTTTCAGTAACCACAGTTATGAGGTTATTTGATATAATAGGAATGGAAACTAACTTTGAAGTATTACCAGAAGTTATAAGCATAAATGAATTCAAAGGAAATTCTGGAGGTAGGAAATACCATTGCATGATTGGAAACCCCAAAAGAAGAAAAATTTTAGATAGTTTAAAAGCGGAAAACACTTACTCTTATAGTATTAGGATAGTTATTCACCATTTTCAACAAATAAACTCTAATGTAATTCATCAAAGAAATCGTCATTAAAAACCTCATTACCAAAATCCAAATTATTAATAACAAAACAAAATTCTTATTTTTTAGCTATTTTCCTTCTTAAATATCCAATATTCAATTTTCCCTATTTCTTTATAAGCTACTTCTTTTCCAAGCATTTTTATCAAAATTATGCGCAATTTATATCATTAATATTTTTTTATATTTTCGCTTTATCAGTTAGCTTTTTGCAACTTAATTAAAAATTCAGCAAATTTAAAATCCATTTCAGTATCAATATCAATAGACCTTTCCTTAGGCATAATGTAGGCATAAGTCTCATTTCCAAAAAAAGTTCTATTTTGTTTCAAATAATTCCACTCCGCTATATAAATTGCACCATTAATCCGGTAATATTTAACTAATTCCTGCCTATTTTTGTTTAAAATATCTTTTCTAATAAAATCTTTCATATTCAGATCATCATTTAGAGTATTCATCCATAAAGGAGAATGTTCAGCTTCACAAACAGAAACTACAGCCTTTGCATTTTTTTTAAAAAATATATCAAAAGCAGTTTTAATATCTTCACTATTCCTGAAAGGTGATGTAGGTTGCAAAAGTAAAATTAAATCAAATGTCTCATCGTGTTTTTCCATCCAGTCCATAGCATGTAAAACAACATCTATTGATTTTGCTTCATCAGTTGCTAATTCATAAGGCCTTAAAAAAGGAACTTCCGCCCCATATTCCATAGATATCTTTGCTATTTCCAAATCCTCTGTTGATACTATTATTTTATCCAAAAAATCAACTTCTAACGCAGTTTCAATAGTATAAGCAATAAGAGGCTTATCCAAAAGAAGTCTTATATTTTTTCTTGGTACTCCTTTGGAACCCCCTCGTGCAGGTATTAACGCTAATATTGTTTTTCCTCTATACATATTTAAATACCATCCACCTTCTTAAAATACTCCAATGTGTTTTTGTATTCTTCCCATTGACCCACATCAAACCATCTCGAACTTACCGGATATACACCTACTTTATAACCAAATTCTTTTGATTTTAACAACAAGTCTGGCATATTTATTGCCTTATCTTGAGGAATTAAGTTGATCAACTCCGGCTCTAACACATAAACTCCTGCATTTATAACAAAATTGTATTCCGGTTTTTCAATCATATTTACTAACTCGCCATTGTTTACATCTATAACACCATATGGAATTTGCATATTTTTTACCACTCCTACAACCGTTGCCTGATTATTGTTTTTTCTGTGATATTTTAACAATTCGTCAAAATCTATATCTATAATTACATCGCAGTTTGAAACTATGAAAGTCTCTTTCAATTTTTCTTCTGCAAGTTTTAATGAACCTGCAGTCCCAAGAAAATCTTTTTCGTGTATAAAGTCTATATTATAGCCATTAGGGTTTTCTAAAAAATATAATTTTATAATTTCTGCTTTATAATTCACTGAAATTAAAAAGTTGTTAAAGCCATATTTTTTGAAATTTTTAATAATAACTTCAATTATAGGTGTATCTCCAATTGGAATTAAAGGTTTGGGAAGTATTTTAGTAAAAGGATCTAGTCTCGTTCCTTTCCCTCCCGCCATAATGAAAACATAATTAGATTTTTCAGGATATTCGTACCTTGTCTCTAAGAGGTTTTCCATAAGAATTAAGTCTACAACTCTTTTTTCTTTATCTAAAACTGGAATAGTTTTTACTTTATGTTTTATCATAAGTTCCTTCGCTTTTTCCTCTTCTCCTATATAAACAAATTTTGGTGATTTATTCATAATTTTACTTACTGGTTCATCAAAAGAAACATTATTTAAAATTGCTCTTCGTATATCGCCATCTGTAATAGTACCAATCAATTTAGAACTGTCATCTATAACAAGAAGAATTTGAAGGGTATTTTCATTTAACTGTTTTAATGCCTCTTTAATCAAGGACTCTTTTTTAATTAGAACAGATTTTATTCTCTCCATTTAAAATTCCCCTCAATCAATGATCTCTCTAAATTTTTTAATTTTGCCCGGCACACCTACTACAACTGCATTATCTGGTATATCTTCTAAAACAATAGTTCCTGCTCCAACCACAACATTTTTTCCTACCTTTATCCCCTGAATAATAACACTCCCAATTCCAATGAGGCTTGCTTCTCCGATTGTTACCCCTCCTGCAATTTTGACCCCTGGAGCTACATGAACATGATCTTCTATTATACAATCATGTTCTATTATGGAACCTGTATTCAAAATTACATTGTTCCCTATTATTGTATCAGGCCCAACCAATACTCCTGCCATAACAACATTTCCCGTACCAAACCTCGCATAATCAGAAATAATGGAAGAAGGATGAAATGCATTTATAAAAGTATACCCAATATTTGCGACCTTTTTATATAACTTTTTCCTTAAAAAATTATTGTCAACACTTCCTACAGCTATAAGAGCATACCTTATACCTTTGTTAAATAGCTCACTAAGTTCTTTATCTGTACCAATTATTGGTACCCCTAATACTTTCTCCCCTATATCGGCAGCATCTTTTGTTATTAACCCTACAATTTCTATCTCTTGATTGTTTTTTTTAAGTATATCTATTACTGCTTTTGCATGTCCTCCTGCACCAATCAATATTACTTTTTTCAAAAAAGTTCCTCCTTTACAACACAGAAAATCTATTCAATCATCGATAGATCAAGAATTGTATCCTTTAAGATGTCAATTTTTGCTTTTTTACCTATTAAATAATCTATGAACTTCGGTGGTATACCCGTCCCCGGTCTTTTTACCGTTAACATATTTTCATTAATAATACTTCCTTTAGGAATATAAGTTGCTGCAACAATTGATTTTCTGGCTATTTTTTTGACATTTTCCTCACTTTCTGTACATTTTTTTATCCCATTACCTAAGGCTTTTTCTACATTTCGTATACTAATAATCATTTGTTTTAATTCAGCAGGTTCTAATGATGCTTTATGGTCAGGTCCTAGCATAGTTCTATCAAGAGTAAAATGTTTTTCAATAATTTTGGCTCCCAATGATACTGCCGCAATTGGAACTTCGATACCTAATGTATGATCAGAATAACCTACTGGAAGTTGAAAAGCATTCTTTAAAGTAATCATCGCTTTTAAATTTACTTCATTGTACTCCGCAGGGTAATTGGATGTACAGTGTAATAAAATTATCTTTTCGTTACCTGTGCTTTTTATTGCTTCTATTGCATCTTCTACCTCACCCAAATTCGACATGCCTGTAGAAATAATCATTGGTTTCCCTTTACTTGCTACATATTTTAAAAATGGAAGGTTTGTTATGTCTCCTGAACTTATTTTATATGCAGGTATGTTTAGGTCTTCTAATACATCAACACTTTCATAATCAAATGGTGTTGAAAGATATATTATATTCCGTTCCTTACAGTACTCCATAATTTTTAAATGTTGTTCGTCTGAAAGTTCTAATTTTTTTAACATATCATATTGTGTTTCATTTACACCTGTGTTTAACTTCTGATATTCAGCTTTATCCGCATTTTTGACCACTAAATTATCTGTTTTAAATATTTGAAATTTTATCGCATCTGCTCCTGCCTCACATGCCGCATCAACCATTTTTTTTGCTATTTCTATATCTCCGTTGTGATTTACACCAGCCTCAGCTATTATAAATACGGGCGAATCATCAGAAATTATTTTATCTCCTATTTTAATCATTTAAATATCATCCCTTTTTAAAACTTAATTTAAAATTAGTAATTAAGCCTCTTTTTTAGAAAATTTTCTTGTTTTGTATCAATCTCCTTTAATATTTTAACAATTTTTTTACTTGTATCCCCATCTCCATAAGGATTTTTTGTATCCTTAAGCTTTGCTCTAAACTCTTCATTATATAGTGCTTTATTAATACCCTCTAATATCTCCTCTTTAGAATAACCGACATCTATAATATTTAGAGCTCGCAGTCTACCTTTTTGCCTGTCACCTATGTTTACGACAGGTAATTTAAAAGATGGTGCTTCGATAATCCCACTGGAAGAGTTACCCACCATTGCATCCACATATTTGAGTAAACTTAAGTATCTCTGCTGTCCCAGATTTATAAAAGCTTTAGCTTTATTATAATTTTTAATAAATTCGTTTATCCTTTCAATTATATATCTGCCACCGCTATCAGAATTAGGATAGGTAAATATAATTTGATGTCCTGTTTGCATTAATGCACCTAAAAGATTATCCAGTTGCTCTTTTAAAGTCTGCGTTTCCAAAGTTACTGGATGATACGTAACTAATAAAGTGGTTTTACTTAAATCTATATCAAGCAATTTTTCTAATTCTTCTCTTTTGAATAGCTTTAATCGCTTAATATTTTCTAGTCCTGGAGCTCCCACATTAAATATACGCCACTCTTCTTCTCCCATTTTTTTTATTCTTTCAGCATAATAGTCACAACTAGTAAAATGAATGTGTGCCATTCTAGTTATTGCATGTCTTATTTGCTCGTCAATTGCTCCTTCTGTTGATTCACCACCACCAATATGAGCGATGGGTATATTCATTACCATTGCTGCGGTCGCAGCTGCAAATATTTCAAATCTGTCACCTAAAATCACAAGTATATCAGGATTTAATCTTGCAAAAGCTTGAGCAAATCCTATAACTCCTAATCCTATAGCTTTAGCTACTCCTTGTCCTGTATCAGAGGAAAGCAAAATTTCTATTTTCTCTTCTATTTTAAATCCATCTTTTTCAATCTCCTGTACCGTTAGTCCAAATTCTGGTGATAAATGCATCCCTGTAACAAGAAGTTGTAATTTTAATTCCGGATCATTTTCAATTTCTTTCATTGTCCAATATAATAGTCCATACTCTGCTCTTGTACCTGTAACAACCGCAATTTTTTTCATAAAATTACCTCTTTCTTAATACCTAAGATATCCAATAGTGTTTTCGCTGCATATTCTATACTCTCCATCGTATTTAAAGTAGACGCTGGTAAACTTAAGCCATTTTCAAATATTTCATATGAATTAGAATAACTACCCTTTTTATACTTAACATATGGTGGAAAATCAATTATTGGATTAAATATCCTTCTTGTTGGAATACCTCTTTCTTTTAATTTGCTCTGAATTTCCGGTATAGTCATATTTACTTTTTTGCAATCAATTTTTATAGATGGAAGCCATGCAGAACTTATAGCTCCTTCATATTCCTTTTGAAATGTTATCTCTTCAATACCTTCAAAAATTTTTTTATATGTCTCAAAATACATACGTTTCTTTTTGAGAAACTCTGGTAAACGTTCTAGTTGAGCAAGCCCAAGAGCCGCTTCCAAATTTGTCATCCGATAATTAAAACCTATTTCAGGATGAAAATAACCTTGCGATACATCTCGCGCTTGGTTAACTAAAAATTTTATATGAGCAGCCCACTTTGCATTATTTGTTGATATCATCCCGCCTCCGCCCGTCGTGATAATTTTATTACCATTAAAACTGAAACATCCAATATGGCCAATTGTACCTGTCATACGCCCTCTGTATTCGGCACCAAGACTTTCTGTCGCATCTTCAATCACGTAAAGTCCATATTCTTCAGCTATCCTCATTATTTCATCCATATCACATGGATTACCATATAAGTGAACTGGTATGATAGCTTTTGTCTTCGAAGTTATTGCTTTTTCAATTTCTTTCGGATCTATATTCCACGTATCTTTGTCAATATCAACGAACACTGGTGTCGCTCCACAATAAACTATTGGATTAACAGTAGCAACAAAGGTAATAGCAGGAACAATAACTTCATCTCCTTCTTTTATCCCCAACTCATATAAGGCAACATGAATCGCTGCTGTACCACTTTGTACTGCAACACAAGAAGTTACTCTCAAATATCTTGCAAATTTCTCTTCAAACTCGGGCACAAAAGGGCCAACCGTCGATACGAAATTAGTGTCAAGTGCTTTTAAAATATATTCTTTTTCTAACTCACCTAAATTAGGAGAATCAAGATACAGTTCAGACATTGTATACCTCCGGCTTGTACATATTTAAATATGCACCCATCCACTGTATAGTTTCTTTGAGCCCTTCCTCCAAGGAATATCGAGGTTCCCAACCAGTAAATTCCCTTATTTTCTTGTTATCGCAAACTAGTCTTTCAACTTCACTCTTTTCTGGCCTAAATCTCTGTTCTTCTTGCACTATTTCTACTTCCACTCCCATTAATCGAGAAATAAGTCTGACTAGATCTCCTATTGATATTTCCTTCCCGGAACCTATGTTTGTTACTTCTCCTAAAAGTTTATCACATTCTGCTATCTTTATAAATCCGTCCACTGTATCTATAACATAATTCATGTCTCTCGTGGGCCGCAGATTCCCCAGTTTAATTTGCTTTTTACCACTCAAAATTTGAGTAATAATTGTAGGAATTACTGCTCTTGCAGATTGGCGTGGTCCATATGTATTAAAAGGTCGCACTATTGTTACTGGTAAATTAAAGGAATTATAAAAACTCAACGCTATATTGTCAGCACTTATCTTAGTAGCCGAATAAGGAGATTGGGGTTGTAATGGATGTAATTCGTCAATAGGTACGTATTTGGCTGTTCCATAAACTTCACTTGTAGAGGTGTGTATCACTTTCTCTACTCCTAACTCTCTTGCAGCTTGTAATACATTGTAGGTCCCCTCAATGTTTGTTTTTATATATGCCAAGGGTGAAACATATGAGTAGGGTATTCCTATAAGGGCAGCTAAGTGAAAAACTACTTCTACTCCTTTCATCGAATCTTTTACACTATCATAATCTCTTATATCTCCTGCGTAAATCTCTATTTCATCTTTATATGGCGATGTTTCTAACCACCCCCAATTGTTTTTAGAGTTGTACCTCACAAATGCTCGCACTTTCGCCCCCATTTCTACTAGTTTCTCTACAAGATGTGAACCAATAAATCCTCCAGCTCCTGTCACAAGGACTTTTTTGCCTTCTATTTTCATATACTTATCCTCCTGATATGTTTTTTATTGTATCTAGTACTTTTTCAAGTCCCTTTTCTGATTGTAATATCGATTCATAAATACCATAATAGAGGGTATATGACATCATTGATACACGCAGTTTTTTTTCTTTTTCTGTTTCTTCTTTCTCGCTTTTAAATCCCTTAAGAACTTTCGTTGTTACTATATTCAAAATAGAAGATATCAATAAAAAACTTTCCTTAGAATTTTTTAATTTCGCATCGATCTTATCCAATATCGCAAGTATTCTTGTTGTATCGGCATGGATATTTTCCCTATATTCATTATACATTTTTTTTGAAAGTTTTGCACCTCGCAAGCAATCCCATTTTATTATTTTTAATCTTTTAATGGTATTTTCCAACTCTGCTCGAAGAAAATTTATCTGTTCTGGTTTTAATTTTATTTTATTATTTGCCATAACTTCACTAATTTTTTGACCTATATGCCAATCTTTTGTCATATATTTATCAATTACATCCTTAAAATTCATTACTTTTGTTCCTTTTATAAATGCACCACCCTCAGTAGCATTTATGTATATTCTATCAGGATGCTGATATATATAATTTTCAAACCATGTTTTGAATGAAAGTAAAACTCGATCTGTTAAAACTTTTTCTCCATAATTGCCGTCAACATATATATATTCTTTCTTATCCTTATCAGAATTGCTATTTATTCTATCTTTTTCATAGATCGTTCCAGAAGCATGTGTCCGATTGTTCAAATATGCCAGGTCTTGTCCTACAAATACAATAGGATTACATCCCATTTTATAAGCAAAATCTAAAGACAAATTTGCAACAGAGGGACCTGCATTTAAACTTCCAAATTCTAGCGACAGTTTTTCTTCAAATAGAGCAGAAAAGTCTGAAGCAATTCGTCCTATAATAAGCGGACCTTTGTATTCCTTTAATATTCTTGGATATACTGTAAGGTCATACAATAAGGGACTCTTAACTGAACAATTCTCAAAATGTCTGAAGTTTTTCTCACTTCCATCTATTGAAACAACAAAATCTGGCTCAATGCCTTCTTTTAATAAAGCCTTTAAAGCAGTACCAACACATATTATTATACTCTTATCCTTTGCTTCTTTTAAAAGTCTAATATTCTTATCTAATGAAGGACCAGCTGATACTATAACAGCTGGAATATCTTTGAATAAATTGAAAAACGACTTCACTGGTACACTTCTAAAAATAAACTCTACATTTTCCATAAAATTCGATTGCCACTGGGATGCAAAATATAAGGCCGTATTTCTGTTTATCCTCATCACATTAATAGTTTCAATTAGGCAATTACTAAACATTTTATAGTGGTCTTCAAAAATCTTGGGATACTGTTTAAAATCCTTATACACAAGGTTTTCAAAATTATCCCACGGTATGTACATTGCTAACAAATTTTTCAGATTTTCTTCCGAATTTTCAGTGATAACAAATGTATTAGGCCTCTCCTTAAATTCATCATAATAACCATTATTTAAGGCATATTCAAATATTTCCTTCGATGGTTCCACCAGAATTAACCTGTTCTTCAAAGATAATTTTCTAGTGAGAAAATTTATATGATAACCAAGCCCAATGCCATATACCAATATTATCGTTTCATCATCAAATTGAACTCCATTTGCCCATTCTTCTCCTTCTTTTTCAGGGTAATAAAAACTGTGGAGAAAATATTTCCTGTCTCCCTCTTTTATAACTAATGTATCCTTCCCATCTTTTGCTCTTATAATTTCAAATGATTTCATTAGTTAAGCTCTCCCTTTTGGCAATGATTTATATAACTACACAAAATATCTTTTATTTCATAGTTTAGTATATCAGACATTAATTGATAATCTGAATTTTCAATAGCTGTCAGCAATAAATTTAAACTTTCATTTGTTTTTGAAATATCTATGCTAAAGCCATGAAGTGGTGAAGTTAAAGTAATAGCTTGTATAGACCAATCTAATCCTTCAAGTATATATGTCAGCAATGACAATGCTTCTTTATATTCTCCATTATTTATATACTCTATTTCTTTATTAATGCCATTTATCAATTTGGGTATATACTTAAAACTTTCTTCCATTGTTTCCTTCATAAGTTCGTTAGACATTTTTTAATACCTCCATCGTTATTCCCTTTATATATTTTATCGTCACAGATAAACATAATTTAAGCCTTTCATTAAAAATACCCAATAATATCTTCAAGTACTTTTATTATACCATGTGTAGCATGATAATTTAAATCAAACAAATGAAAATAATTTAAGAGGCTGTCCAAAAACAATAATTTTTAATAACCAGAATCAAGTATTTAATACCATTAAATGTTAATATTGAACTATGCAGCAAATAA
>LDZR01001740.1_pt1 | contig 15899 bp, 16 predicted proteins | sample 615371 | NCBI WGS metagenome assembly LDZR01 (sample SAMN03408294, study PRJNA278302) | terrestrial metagenome | isolation source: oil reservoir sample K2 | place: USA: Alaska, North Slope, Kuparuk formation | collected 2013
CGGGCCAAGCTTTAAGCCCTTCGCCAAGCTTAAAGCCTGGGCTGGCCGCGAAGGCTTGTTCGCTCTATCTCAAGCCCAAGCAGGCCTGCTCTGCAAAAAGTGGAGATAACTCAGGTTCCAGGGGCCCCCGAGGGCCGGGAAAAAATACCACAGGGGAGGCGGCGGACCTATAAGGCTTTCCCTCGCACCGGAGTCCCGGGGGATAGCAAAGGGAGGTCCGGACCAAAATAAAAGCAGTGAATCCAACGAGGTGATGTAGCTTGCAGGCTGCCATGCGGCTGCCCTTCGCCGTCCTCTGCGCCGTTCCCTTTATTATGGTCCTGGGCAACTCCATGCTGGTACCCCTTCTGCCCGCCATGAAGGAGGCCATGGGGGTAAGCCTCTTTCAAGTTAGCCTTTTCATCACCGCCTTTTCCCTCCCGGCCGGTTTCGTCATCCCCTTCGCAGGTTTTCTGTCCGACCGGTTCGGGCGCCGGGTAATCATGTCCCCCGCCCTTGTCCTTTACGGGACCGGCGGCCTCCTGGCCGGCCTGGCCGCCACTTTCCTCCCCCAGCCCTACTACTTCATCCTGGGCAGCCGGATACTCCAGGGCATAGGGGCGGGGGGAACCTATCAACTGGCCATGGCTCTGGTGGGAGACATTTTTCAAAGCAAGGAACGCGCTAAAGCCCTGGGCACCCTGGAAGCCTCCAACGGCTTGGGCAAAGTCGTCAGCCCCATAGCCGGCTCCCTCCTGGGCCTTGCGGCCTGGTTCGCCCCCTTCTACGCCTACGGCCTCCTGGCCATCCCCATCGGGATAGCCGTCTGGCTGGTGGTGCGGGAGCCCCTGGAAGCTAGAGAAAAGACCCAGAGCCCGGCAGCTTATCTGGCCAGCCTTAAAGGGATCTTCCGGGAAAAGGGCCTGGGCCTACTGGCCTGTTTTCTGGCCGGGATGGCAGTGCTTTTTATTTTATTCGGGGTTTTGAGCCTGGTGGCGGATGCCCTAGAAGCTACTTACAACTTTCGCGGTTTAACGGTGGGCCTGCTCATCGCCATCCCGGTAGGGGTCATGGCCCTATGCTCCTATCTTTCGGGTATTTATCTACAGAAAAAGGGAGGATACCTTCTCAAAGCAACCGCCCTAACCGGGCTGGCCCTGGTAGCAGCCTCCCTACTTATTATGGCCTTTCGGCCCTCAATCTATATTCTCTTCGTGGCCCTCGCCCTCTTGGGCCTGGGTACCGGAGCCGTACTGCCGGCGGTAAACACCCTCATCACCAGCGCGGCTTCCGCCTCTGAACGCGGAGGCATTACCTGCCTCTACGGCTCCATGCGCTTCTTCGGCGTGGCCCTGGGACCGCCGGCCTTCGGCACAGCGGTGCAGTGGGGTGCCCCCGCCCTGTACGGTTTGGCCGCCGGCCTGGTGGTGGCCATCGCCCTGTTGGGCGCTTTTTCCGTCCGGGTCCAGAAAATGCTGCCCCCCGAGCTCCTAGCCCGAAAATAACTTCTCTCCGGGCCGGCATTGTTTTTGTGTGCATGCCAGCTCGTTGTTTTCATCCTTCTGTCGGTACCGCACCGGCGGCATGGATGTCTGCCCGTAACCTTGGCCCGCCTAATCGTTTAACTCCTTGCGCTCTCCCGTTTCCAGGTAAATGGCCTCCTCGGCAATGTTAGTGGCGTGGTCGGCAATGCGCTCCAGGTAGCGGCTTACAAACAGGAGATAGGTGGCCTGGCCGATGGTCTTGGGGTCCTCCATCATAAAGACCAGGAGTTCCCGGAAGATCTGGTTGTGCAGGTGGTCCACCTGGTCGTCTTCCTGGGCCACGGCGTAGGCCAGGTCCACATCCCCGTGGACGTAGGCGTCCAGGGATCGTTTCACCATGCCCTGGGCCAGCTCCGCCATGCGGGGAATATCGATCAAGGGCTTGATGAGGGGCTGGCCGGTGTCGATAATCCGCTTGGCCACCCGGGCGATGTCCACCGAGTAGTCCGCAATCCGCTCCAAATCGGTAATAATTTTGAACCCCGCGGCAATTTTGCGCAGGTCCTTGGCCATGGGCTGCTGGGTGGCGATGAGTTTCAGACACTGGTTCTCGATCTGGAGTTCCAGGTCATCCACCACTTTGTCACCCTCGATGACCTCGTCGGCTATTTTGGCATCCAGCTTGGCCAGACTCTCCACCGCCTTAGCTATTACCTGCTCTACAATGCTGCCCATGCGCAAAATCTCCTGCTGGAGATACTCCAGGGACTGGTGAAAGCCCTGCCGGGTAAAGCCTGCCATAGACGGTTCGCCCCCTATATCTCCATACTTATTGGTATTCATTATATTTCACCCCCTCCCGGTTGTCACCTTCCAGTTTTTATGAATATTGTATACTTTGTCTACATCTATCTACCCGGAAAAAAGCTTTTCACCAGGCCGGCATTGTTTTGGTTTGTATGCCGGCCCACTATTTTCCTTCTTCCGCCGGTGCCGCGCAGGCGGGATAAAGGTGTTAGCCGAAACGGCCTGTGATATAATCCTCCGTCCGCTGGTCCCGCGGCCGGGTAAAGATGACCGCCGTCTCATCGCACTCCACTATCTCCCCGTGCAAGAAAAAGGCGGTGGTATCGGAAACCCGGGCGGCCTGCTGCATGTTATGGGTGACTATGACAATGGTGTACCGCTCCTTGAGGGACAGGATCAGTTCCTCGATCTTCAGGGTGGAGACCGGGTCCAGGGCGGAAGACGGCTCATCCATGAGGATTACCTCCGGGTCCACCGCCAGGCACCGGGCAATGCAGAGCCGCTGCTGCTGCCCACCTGACAGACCGAGGGCCGACTGCTTCAAGCGGTCGGCCACTTCGTCCCACAGGGCCGCGGCCTTCAGGCTGCGCTCCACGATGTCGTCAAGGTCCTTTTTCTTCTTCACGCCGTGGATGCGGGGGCCGTAGGCCACGTTGTCATAGATGGACATGGGGAAGGGGTTGGGCCGTTGAAAAACCATGCCCACCCGTTTCCGCAGCCCGATGACGTCCACATCGGGATCGTAGATGTTCTTTTCGTCCAGCAAGACTTCCCCCGAAACGTGGGTGTCCTCTATCAGATCGTTTAACCGGTTCAAGGTACGCAAGAAAGTGGATTTGCCGCACCCCGAGGGCCCGATCAACGCCGTGATATGGTGTTCCGGGATGGTGAGGCTAACGTCTTTGAGGGTCCGGGTGCTGCCGTAATAAAAATTCAAATTCTTAACCCGTATTTTAGGCTTTCCCATGGCGCCTCCCGACTTTCTATACCCGCCTTCCGGCCCGAATATCCCTACCAGAATTATAGACCGCGCCCATTAAGGCCGCGTTAGGCCGCGGTTAAGCCTGTGTTAAAGGAAGCGGCGGCCGGGATCCCTTTTCGGCCGCCGCTACGGTATCGAAACCGGACGGGCCTAGAACAGGCCGGTGATCACACCGTCGGCATCGATGTCGATGTTGCAGGCTGCCGGGCGCTTGGGCAGTCCGGGCATGGTCATGATGGCGCCGGTGAGGGGCACTATGAAGCCCGCGCCCGCAGACAGGCGCACGTCCCGGACGGTTATGGAGAAGTTGCGCGGACGGCCCAGTTTGGTCATGTCGTCGGACAGGGAATACTGTGTCTTGGCCATAACCACCGGAAGGTTGCCGTAGCCCATGGCCGTGAAATTGGCAATGGCCTTTTCCGCCTCGGCGGTGTAGTTTACGTCGTCGGCACCGTAAATCTCGGTGGCTATCCGGTGGATCTTGTCTTTAATGGGCAGATCCAGCTCGTACAGGAAGCGGAAGTTGGACGGCTTAGTCTCGATGGTCTTCAAGACCTTCTGGGCCAGGTCTTTGCCGCCTTCGCCTCCCTTGGCCCACACCTCCGACAGGGCCACCTCGGCCCCGGCCTTGGTGCAGAGATCGTAGAGGAGGTTGAGCTCCCGCTCGGTATCCGTCGGGAAGACATTGACGGCCACCACCGCCGGTACGCCGAATTTGCCCACATTCTCAATATGCTTCTCCAGATTGGCAAAGCCGGCCTCCAGGGCCGCCAGGTTTTCCTGGGCCAGGTCGGATTTGGGAACTCCGCCATGCACCTTGAGGGCCCGGACGGTGGCCACGATCACCGCCACATCGGGTTTTAACCCACCGTAGCGGCATTTCACATCGAAGAACTTCTCCGCCCCCAAGTCGGCGCCGAAACCCGCCTCGGTTACCACATAGTCGACCAGCTTGAGGGCCGTCTTAGTGGCCGTAATGCTGTTGCACCCGTGGGCTATGTTGGCAAAGGGGCCGCCGTGGATGAAGGCCGGGGTGTTTTCCAGGGTCTGTACCAGGTTGGGCTTGATGGCGTCTTTCATGAGCAGGGCCATGGCTCCCTGGGCTTCCAGATCGCCGGCCGTTACCGGCTTACCGTCGTAAGTATATCCCACTACTATGCGGCGAAAACGCTCCTTCAGATCCATCAGGTCCGTGGCCAGGCAGAGGCAGGCCATGACCTCCGAGGCCACGGAAATATCGAAGCCAGTCTCCCGCGGCACGCCGTTGGCCTTGCCTCCCAGGCCGATAACGGTATACCGCAGGGCCCGGTCGTTAAGGTCGATAACCCGCCGCCAGGTGATGGTCCGCGGATCGAGGCCCAGCTCGTTGCCCTGCTGGAGGTGGTTGTCCACCATGGCCGCCAGGAGGTTGTGGGCGTAGGTCACCGCGTGGATGTCGCCGGTAAAGTGGAGGTTGATGTCTTCCATGGGCACCACCTGGGCATACCCGCCTCCGGCCGCGCCGCCCTTGATGCCGAAGCTGGGTCCCAGGGAGGGCTCCCGCAGGCAGACCATGACTTTCTTGCCCAGCCGGGCCAGGCCGTCGGTTAAGCCCACGCTGGTGGTGGTCTTGCCCTCACCCGCCGGCGTGGGGTTGATGGCGGTGACCAGGATCAACTTGCCGTCGGGCCTGTCCTGGAGCCGGCGGTACACGTTGAGGGAGATCTTGGCCTTGTACTTGCCGTACAGTTCCACCTCGTCTTCCTCAATACCCAACTCTCGGGCCAGTTCCATGACGGGCTTCATTTTAGCCCTCTGGGCGATCTCGATGTCCGTGGGGATGCGGTTGGACAAGTAGAGCACACTCCTTTCTGTGAAATTAGATGTATAAGCGCCCGTCCCCATAAAAGCATTATTTCTCCATCTTTTGATTTGTTCCTTCCCCCGGCTCAAACATCGGCAAAAAATTTGAAGTCAAGTTATAAGCTGCCTGAGTTATCCCCAGTCTTGATCCGGGCCTGCTTGGCTTTCGCTCGCAAAGGCCTCCCTCGCGGGCAGGACTTTTGCTTGGCTTAAAGGCTTAAGGCAGGCTTCCCGGCAAGATTTAAGCCTCCTGCCTCAGTTGCCGGCCGCAAGGATACATGGCCTCGGAGGCCTGCCTCCGCCTTTCGCCAAGCTTAAAGCCTGGGCTAGCCGCGAAGGCTTGTTCGCTCGCTACCAAGCCCAAGCAGGCCTGCTCTGCAAAAAGTGGGCATAACTCAGATAAGCTACAGCCCTAAACTAATTCCAGAGTGAAATCCAGGGCCGCGGGGCTGTGGGTTAAAGCCCCCACGGAGATGAAGTCGACACCCGTAGCGGCCACGCCGGCTACCGTTTCCAGGCTAATACCACCTGATGCCTCTACCAGGGCCCGGCCCCGGATCATGGCCACAGCTTCGGACATATCCTTAAGGGACATATTGTCCAGCATTATAAGGTCCACCCCGGCTTCCAGGGCCTCGGCCACCTGGTCCAGATTCTCCACCTCTACCTCGATCTTGGCGGTGAGGGGCACCCGGCGCCGCACCTTCTCCACTGCCCGGCGGATGCCCCCGGCGGCCCGGAGGTGGTTATCCTTGAGTAGGACGGCATCCGCCAGGTTGAAGCGGTGGTTGGTGCCCCCACCTACCCGCACGGCATATTTGTCCAAACACCTCAGCCCCGGCGCCGTCTTGCGGGTGTCGCAGATCCGCGCCTTATAGGGCTTTACGCGCTCTACATAGCGCGCCGTTAAAGAAGCAATACCGGACAGGCGCTGGAGAAAATTAAGGGCAACCCTCTCCCCTCCCAAGATCCCCAGCAGGGGGCCTTCTACCAGGGCCACGGTCTGGCCCGGCACCACCCGGCTCCCTTCTTCCACCAGAGGGACGAGGCGGCACCCCGGCGGCGCCGCTTCGAAAACCACGGCCGCCACCGGCAGGCCGGCTACCACACCTTCCCGGCGGGCGATGATCTCCGCCCGGCCCAGGTCTTCCGGGCCGAAAAGGGCGGCGCTGGTCACGTCGCCGCCTCCTAAATCCTCCTCCAGGGCCCTGATGACTATATCTTTGACCGCCAGCATATTAAGCATACTTTCCACCTCCTCCGGGAAATTTTATCTCCCTGGCGAAACCCCGGACCGGTACTTCCCGGGGTTCCCGTCCCCGGGCCAGGACCAGGTGTTTGGCGTAAGCCGGGTCGGGGGCCGGGAAATCCGCCCGGTAGTGGGCGCCGCGGCTCTCACAACGCCACGCCGCCGCCTTCACCATAAGGGCGGCCAGGAGGAGCATATTACGGGCTTCCGCCCCCATGCGCCCGGCCGCCCCGCGGTACAAAAGGGGCCACATTTCTTCGATTCGGCAGGCCGCCTCCTCAAGGCCTCCGGCCTCCCGCACCAGCCCCACCCGCGCCCCCATGATTTCCCGGAGCCGGGCTACCGCGTCCCCGGCGGCCTCCTCAGGTCCTTCCCCGCCCAGCTCCCGGTACTCTAAAGGAGGGCAGGGCGGCGCCTTCAGGGGACGATTCAGGAGTTCCCGGGCCACCCGTCCGCCGAAGACCAACCCCTCCAGGAGGGAATTGCTCCCCAAGCGGTTGGCGCCGTGGGCGCCGGTGCAGGCCACCTCCCCGCAGGCGTAAAGGCCCTCCAGAATCGTGCGTCCCTTGAGATCGGTACGCACCCCGCCCATAAAATAATGGGCCGCCGGCGCCACCGGCAGCCAGTGGCGGGCGGGGTCCAGGCCGGCCCGGCGGCAGGTGTCCACCAGGGTGGGAAAGCGGCACTCCAGCCACCCCGGGTCCAGATGTTTTAGGTCCAGGTAAACTCGCCCCTCCCCGGTGCGGGCCATTTCCGAGACTATGGCCCGGGCCACCACGTCCCGGGGCGCCAGCTCCGCCCTGGGATGGTAGCCGGGCATGAACCGCTCTCCCCTGGCGTTCCGCAGGACGGCACCTTCCCCGCGGACGGCTTCGGTTATCAACAGGCCCGCCGCTCCGGGGTGGGCCAGGGCCGTGGGGTGGAACTGGTAGAACTCTAGGTCCGCCACTTCCGCCCCGGCCCGGTAGGCCATGGCCACCCCGTCCCCCGTGGCCCCTGCCGGGTTGGTGGTCACCGGATAAAGGGCCCCGGCCCCACCGCCGGCCAATACCGTAGCCGCCGCCAGGACGGCCGCCGTAGACCCGTCCGGCAGCAGCACCAAGGCGCCGAAGCAGCGGCCCTCCTCGACCAGGAGATCTAGAACCATAGTGTGGGATAGAATCTGCAGACCCTCGGTGGCCCGGGCCTTGGCGAAGAGGCCCCGCCAGAGGACGGCTCCCGTGGCATCTCCCCCGGCGTGGAGGACGCGCCTGCGGCTGTGGGCCCCCTCCCTGGCCAGGGCCAGGCGGCCCTCCTCCCGGTCGAAGGCTATGCCCCACTCTAGGAGCTCCCGTATGCGCTCCGGCCCCTCTTCCGCCAGCACCCTGGCGGCCTCCGGATCGCCCAGCCCCGCGCCGGCCGCCAGGGTGTCCGCCGTATGGAGGTCTGCAGAATCTTCCTCGTCCATGGCCGCCGCAATACCGCCCTGGGCCAAATAGGTGCAGCAGTCCTCAGGTCGGTCTTTGGCGGTCACGATAACCCGGCGGGGTGTTAGCTTCAGGGCGGTGAAGAGCCCGGCTATCCCGCTCCCTATAATGAGAACGTCCGTTTGCAGACAGGGAAGATCGCGTAAACTGAAGTTCACCAAATAGCGGGGTACCGGCTCCATGGCTTATCCCACTTTCAACATGCGCTCCAGGGCCTCCCTGGCCCGGCTGCGCACCGGCTCGGGCACCCGGACCACCGGCTTCATTTCCCTCAGGGCCTGGGCTATCTTGGCCAAGCTCGTCAGCTTCATGTTGGGGCAGATCAGTCCCGGGGAGAGGAGATAAAACTTCTTACCGGGATTCTCCGCCTCCAGACGGTGGATTATACCCATTTCCGTGCCGATGAGGAACTCCCGGTCCCGGCTTTCCCGAGCGTACTTCAGGATCTGCCCCGTGCTCCCCACAAAGTCGGCTGCCTCCACCACCTCGGGCCGGCACTCGGGATGGACGAGGACCTTGGCCTCGGGGTGGGCTTCCCTGGCTTCCTCGACGTCTTCCCGGGTGACCCGGCAGTGGGTGAGGCAGGAGCCCTCCCAGGGGATAATCTCTTTATCGGTGAAGCGGGAAACATAATGGGCCAGGTTCCGGTCCGGCACAAAGAGGACCCGGCGGTGGGGCAGGGATTGCACCACCTGGACGGCGTTGCTGGAGGTGCAGCAGATGTCGCTTTCCGCCTTCACCTCGGCCGGGGAATTGACGTAGCATACCACCGCGGCATCGGGGTACCGCTCCCGGGCCCGCCGCAGGGCTTCGGCATCGATGCTGTCGGCCAGGGGGCACCCGGCGAAGATGTCCGGGAGCAGAACGGTTTTCTCCGGGGCCAAAATGCTGGCGCTCTCGGCCATGAAGCGCACCCCCGCCAGCACCACCACCTCGGCAGGAGAGGCCGCCGCCTTGCGGCTCAGCTCCAAAGAATCCCCCACAAAATCGGCCATGTCCTGGACGGCATCCGGCTGGTAGTTGTGGGCGAGGATGACGGCCCTCCGCTTTTTTTTAAGCTCCTGGATTTCCTTGATAAGTTCCTCCATCCTTCTCCATTCCACCTTTCGTAGAAATAGCTACTCAACTGCTTTCCTGGTGCAGCACAAGTACACCCCAGGCTAGCGTTCCACCTTTCATACTTTCATAGAAATATCGGCTCAAGGCTCCCCGGCTCTCCTTAGAGCGCCGATTTGGCAACCCCTTTCTGAAGTAAAGCAAATACACCTGTCTTGTCATGTTTAAGCCCATTATAAGGCTACCGCTTAAGCCCGTCAACGGGTCCCGGCACTGGGTTATTCCCACTTTTTGCAGGGCAGGCCTGCTTGGGCTTGGAAGCGAGCGACTGAGCTTTCGCGGTAGCCAAACTTAAGCTTGGCGAAAGGCGAAGGCAGGCCCGAGGGCATGAATCCTTGCGGCCGGCAACTGAGGCAGGAGGCTTAAATCCTGCCGGGAAGCCTGCCGGAGCCTTGAGCCAAGCAAAAGTCCTGCCCGCGAAGGTTTCCAGAGCGAGCGAAAGCCAAGCAGGCCGGAATCAAAACTGGGATGCGCCAGGTCCCGGCAGCCTGGTTCACCTCAAGAGGATCCCCGCCTTAAGCAGCTCCCTCTCCATGGCCTTAAGGGCGTCCTCGTCGGGGGCCACCACCGTGTGCAGGTGCACCCCGCTCTCCGTAAGGGTGTAAAGGGGGTTGGCGCCGCTCTTCTTGAGTTTATCGATGAATTCATACACCTCCCGCCGGCACGAGACCATGAGGTAACCCCGCAGCTCCCCGTAGATGGGGTGCTCAACCGCCACATCCACCACCTTGCCGCCGTTGTCCACCATTATAAGGAGTTCCCTCTCCAGGCCCTCCAGGTCGTGGCGGCAGGCGAAGGTACGGCGGCAGCCCTCCTCCCTGGAGGGCAGCAGGTACCCCTGGGGGCTGGCCAAAATCTCGCTGCCCTGGGCCCTCAAGATAGCCACATCCTGGACAATTATCTGCCGGCTAACCCCCAGCCGGCGGGCGAGCTCGGCCCCGGTGACGGGCTCACCCCGACCCAAAATGGCTAAGATCTTTTCCCTTCTTTCCGCAGCCTTCATGGCGGCCGTTCCACCTTTCGCAGAAAAGTATCTGCCGGGCTTCCTGCTTCATCCACCGGCACCGGCTGTAGGCCTGCAGCCTCCGGTATCCACAGGCGCAAATTCCCGCGAAACTCGCAGCACATTCGGACCTATGGCGATAGTCTTACTTCTTGACCGTCCTCAACGCCGATGACAACAACCACAGCCGGGCCAAAGCCGTATGGGCAGACCTCTTAATAACTAGGCAATAGTTATCTCTCTATCATTCCCTTGCCCAAGGGGTGCTCCAGGCCACTCCAGGTATTTCCCGCCGGCTGAAGAAAAGATGATCCTTGAGTTTTTGGCCCATGAAGCCTTCCTCGCAGTATTGCTTAATTATCCCGGCAGGCACCGGACTGGACCTCGAAATATTGTCTGGGTGTGCAAATAAGAATGTCCTGAATCTTTAGACCAAAGTATTTCTCAAAGTGCCGCTTGTCGCCCGTAACAAAATGAGTAGCTCTGGCGCACAGCGCAGCAGCCAATAACGGACGGTCTTTCTCCGGCAGGGAAACCGGACATAGCACGCCAGGTGGGGGCTCCGGCACCAACGTTAACTCTTTTGCCAGATCCTCCAGGCGGCGTCTTTGGTCTTGATTATCCAGGTTTCTCCGGGCTTCTTCGAGAGCGTAGCCCGACGTTAAGAGTTTGATTTTTCCAGAGCGGGCTAGTTCCCAAAAGCGTAGCAGGGAAGAGCTGCCGTAGGCAGCAGAAAAAAGTACGTTGGCGTCAAGAAAGACTCGGTCCATCCGAAGCTCCGGGCGGCGGATCGTGGGGTATTGTCTTCGGATCAAGCCCCATCTTACGCACTTCCTCTACCGCCCAGGCATAGTCTTCCGGAGTAACGGCGTTATTTAAGAGGAACTCCGCCTTGCGCTCTGGAGTATATATTTCCACCGGATAAACGGAAGCCGGTCTAAGTAATATACCTTCCTCCCTCGGCTCAAATACCAGAATACTTCCTTCCTCCAGGCGATACTGTTGCCGAAGCGCCGCAGGGATTGTAATGGTGCCCCGCTTTCCTACCCGTACCGGCTCGGATCTCCTCATGAGAACCACCTCTGAATTTCAGAATATCAGAAGGAGCAGGCCATGTCAATTTTTACAGGGACCCCGCCGGAATGCGTCCGGTTTTAAATTTGTTTTCGCCGAAACATAACCCCGGCGCTGCGGGCGACGCCGCCGTGGCAAGAAGGTTGAAATTAACGCAACGTTATGCTAACATCACAGCATAGAATGTAATCGTGTAAGTGAGGTGGTATTATGATTCGCACCCAGGTCCAGCTCACAGAGGCCCAGTTTGAGGCACTTAAGAAGTTGAGTGCCGCGGAAAATTTATCCATGGCAGAACTAATCCGGCGCGGTGTAGATCTGATCCTGGCGTCAGGAACAGACATCGACAATGGAGAGCGGATAAACCGTGCGCTGGCGGCAGCCGGGCGTTTCCGTTCCGGCGTCAAAGACCTTTCTGTTAACCACAGTACTTATTTTGCAGAGGCGGTGGCAGAGTGAAGGTTTTCGTCGACACTTCCGCCTTCTTGGCCGTCCTCGACGCCGATGACAACAACCACAGCCAGGCCAAAGCCGTCTGGGCAGGCCTCTTAAATTCCCGTACCCCGCTTTTGACCACCGGTTATGTTTTGGTGGAAACCTATGCGTTGATTCAACACAGACTCGGTATGGAGGCAGTGCGAGTCTTTCATGAGGATATCGAGCCCCTATTAAAGATTGAATGGGTAGACGCTTCACTACATTCTCTGGGCGCGAATGCCGTCTTGGCGGCCAACCGGAGGAAGTTAAGCCTCGTGGATACGGTCAGTTTTGCCGTGATGAGAAAACTGGGGATCAAGAAGGCTTTTGCTTTTGATCAACATTATATCGAACAGGGCTTCGAATGCCTTGGGTTCCCTACCCGGAGTTCGACAGTTTCTAGGCAAGAATGACTGCTGTGCTAGAATTCATCTTGCCAGCCTCATGCGCCTGCATTTCTTTAGGGGTAGTTTAGGCTGCTGTTCATGTTCAGGCACGAGACCATGAGGTAACCCCGCAGCTCACCGTAGACGGGATGCTCAACCGCTTCCCGGCGGAGCCGCAGAGGTTCTACGAGGGGCTGCGCGCCCGGCAGGTTACCGGTCTCCTGGCGGGGTAACCCATCTGACGTTTAACTTTTCAAAATCATTGTCAAAAGAACAGATACTTTCTTCCTGTGCCCGGGCCAGCGCGGCAAGGTAGGCATCTACGAAGTCGACGTTTTTTTCCGCCATATCTTGCAGAGCCTGGATAAGCAACGCGGGGTTTTCGGCGTAAATTCCCTCGGCGCCGAGAAAGGAGATCAAAGTTTCGGCGATCTGACTTTTGTCATACCTGTAAAAGGAAGAGAGTACCCATACGATTTCGGCTACTACCAGATGAGATACCCGCAAGCCGATATCTCCTTTTTCAGCGCGGCTCATTAGCTCCAGGGCTTTGGCGGCCATTTCTGGAGGGTTGCCGGTGAGAAAGCGCAGGACAACGTTGGCATCAACCCACAAATAAACCATTACCTTTCTTTCCCTTTACCCAGTATCTGCCGGGCCAGCCCGGTGGCTACCTCTTCGCGAACTTCCGTCTTGCCAGGGTAAGGTCTTTTAGCGGGCAAAGAGGCGTAGAGCTCGGTTAGGCGTTTGCGTTTCAGGGCCCTGACCTTTACCTCCCCGTCCGGGCTGAGATCGAAAAGGAGCTCGTCTCCCGGTTGCAAGTTAAGCTTGCGGCGGACGGCTACAGGTATCGTCACCTGCCCCTTACTTGTTAACCTTGCTCTTAACATTTAAATACCTCCTTACGTCTAAGGATAGGCCTTACGTTAGTTCCTGTCAAGGGTAGTTGCCTGAACGGGGGTTTGACCGGTCTTTACCCCCGGCGACAAGCGGCATAGGGTATAGTGCCGCTCGGCGGCATGGACGTCTCCCCGCGGAGCCGGTGGACCCGGCCGGCCGCGGGGCCGCCCTTAATTTACGACTACCAGACGGCAGAAGCCCAGGCGTCCGCTCCTCCGGGCGGGGCGCCGGCCACCCTTAATTTACAACTACCAGACGGCTCTTACCGTAATACTGCACCCTGGCCTTCAGCTGCTCGCTCACAAACCGCAGGGGCACCAGGATCCGCCCTTCCCGCACCGCGGCCGGGACATCCAGGGAAACGGCGGCACCGTTGACCCTGGCCTGCCGGCTGCCGATTTCCAGCCTTATGGTGAGGCCGTTGCCTTCAAGGGTTACCACCCCGTTCTCGTAGGAAACGCCGGCCCCCAGGGCTTCGGCCAGACGGCGCAGGGGAACCAAGACACGGCCACCTTCCACCCTGGGCTCCACATCAAACTCCACCTCTCTGCCGCGGAAGAAAACCTTCACCTTCAGGTCGTTAAGAAGGGCGCGGGCTTCGTCGAGGTCCCGGTAGGCTTCCTCGTCCTCGGGGAGCTGGGCCACAACGTCCATCAGGGCGGCTTTGGCCTTGTCGGCCCGGCCCGCCTTAAAGTAGAGTTTCACCAGCTCCTTCTTAACTTCGGCCCGGCCTACATCATCCACCTCCTCATCTTCCTCCACGGCCTGCTCCAGCGCCTCGGTTATTTGCGCCAGTTCTTCCCGGTCCTGCCACCCGGCCAGCAGCCCTTTGGCCTCATAGACCGCCTCGGCTACACTCCTGCCCTCAAGCTTAGCCTCTAGGGCCGCCCTGGCCACCGGGTTTTTCACGTGCTGCAGGGCATTCTCGATTCCCCGGTAGCCGTGTCCGGCCGCACCGCGGGGATGCTCTTTAACCTGCCCTGTCTTTTTCCCTTTCCCTCTCGTGCCTTCCTGCTCTCGCTCCTGTTCCTGTTCCCGCTCCTGTTCCCTCTCCTGCTCCCTTTCCACGTCCTGCTCCACGGCTTGCACCGGGTATGCAGCGCCTGCAGAGGACGTTTCAGCCCGCGCCGGCAGGACCGCTCCCAGGCAGAACAGCAAGCCCAGCACCAGTGCCGCGTAGGCCTTTCCTTTACCCATAGAACAACCCCCCGATACTTTGGTAGTGTCGGTGCTTCCGGACTATCGCCCCCGGGGCGCGGCTTCGGACCCCGCCCGGTCCCTGCGGGCGGCATATCCGGCCGCCGCAAAGGCTTATCCCTTCGCGGCCCGCCGCCTATCCTTCGCCCGGGTGTCGTTGCCGCCCCGGATGGAACCCCCCGCACGGAGCCCCCTGGGCGCCGCCGGGCCGGCCCAGAAGCCAGGGGGCTTGCCCGCGGTTTTTGCCGGGCCGGCCCGGGAGAGGCAGCCCCTCCGGAAGTACACGGGTTCGGACCCGGTTTCACCGACCGGCTCGGGACCGGTGCCTAAAGGGGCCCTAAGCCGGGTCCCCTGGGAATTTCCCCTTGTTGCGGAAGCACCTTCCAGGTTTCTACTAAATATATTCGGCTCCCGGCCAGCAATTTTAGGGGGTCAGCACCCGGGGGATGTTCTCGGTATAGGGCGGCCTGATTACGCCCTTCTCCGTAATTATAGCCGTAACGTAGGTGTGAGGGGTTACGTCAAAGGCCGGGTTAAAGACGTGGATCCCCTCGGGAGCCGTCCTTCTTCCTCCCCAGCACCTGACTTCTTCGGGATCCCGCTCTTCGATGGGTATCTCACCACCATGGGACAGGCTCAAATCAAAGGTGGAACTGGGGGCCGCCACGTAGAAGGGCAGGCCGTGCTCCCGGGCCAGGATGGCCACCCCGTAGGTGCCGATTTTGTTGGCCACATCGCCGTTGGCCGCAATGCGGTCGGCCCCTACGATCACCGCCTGGACCCACCCCTTCTGCATGACCACCGCCGCCATGTTATCGGTAATAAGGGTAACCGGAATGCCCGCCTCCTTTAGCTCCCAGGCCGTAAGCCGCGCCCCCTGGAGGAGGGGCCTGGTTTCATCCACAAAGACCCGCAGGACCTTGCCCTTTCCCGCGAGGTAATACACCGGGGCCAGGGCCGTGCCGTACCGGGCCGTGGCCAAGGTACCGGCATTGCAGTGGGTTAGAACCGCGTCCGCCCCGCGCAAAAGCTCGGCACCGTTCCGCCCTATGGCCAGGCACATGGCCTCGTCCTCTTCCTGAATGGCCAGGGCCTCCTTTAAGACCACTTCCTTCAGGTCGTCAACCTCCTGGTATTCGGAGGCCGCCACCCTCTCCTGGATCCTCGCCAGGGCCCAGAAAAGGTTTACGGCCGTAGGCCGGGAAGTGGCCAGGTAATCGGCGGCTTCCTTTAAGTCTGCCAGGAAGCTCTCTTTATCCCTGGCACGGGAATCCTTTACCGCCAGATAAAGGCCGAAGGCAGCGGCAATCCCGATGGCCGGAGCACCCCTAACTTTAAGCTGTTTAATGGCCTCCCACATTTCGCGGATGTTCTGCGGCCGGATAACCACCAGCTCTTCCGGCAGCTTCGTCTGGTCGATGATTTCTACTCCGCCGTCCCTCCACACAATAGGCGCCACAGGCCGGTACATGGCGAACCTCCTCCCCTTACTTTGGTAACCGCTTTTCCCCGAAAATCCCGTCCGGTCTCCCCTGGCCGCCAGCTTGCCCGCCCCCCTCCCTCCGGGACTCCATACCCTGGGCCTTGTATTCGGCCACCTGTTGCCGGGCCACTCCGGCGAGGATCAGGGCTCCCCCCAGTAACTGGCTGGGATAAAGCCTCTCGTTTAAGAGCAGGTAGCCGAGCACGGCGGTGACTACCGGCTCCAGGGTTAAAATGATGGCCGCCCGGGAGGCTCCGATATATACCAGCCCCCGGCACAGGGTTTCCGAGGCGACCACCGTGCATACCAGGGCCAGGACCAGCACAGCCCCCACCACCTCAGCGTTCAGGGGCCCCCGGAATTGGTTGCTCAAAAGGGCAACCGGCAGAAAGAGAACAGCCAGGACTAAAGTGAGGTAGGCATTAAACACCCTAGTCTCTACCCGTCTTAACAG
>LDZR01002710.1_pt1 | contig 15872 bp, 14 predicted proteins | sample 615371 | NCBI WGS metagenome assembly LDZR01 (sample SAMN03408294, study PRJNA278302) | terrestrial metagenome | isolation source: oil reservoir sample K2 | place: USA: Alaska, North Slope, Kuparuk formation | collected 2013
TTCCAGACGCATCTTTACCGCTGCTAAACCTTCTTTACCGACGTCGTTCGCCATGTAGATGATACCTATCTTCTTCTTTTTCAAGTTTTCAACGAAGAACTTTGCAATCAACTGACCCTCAAGTGTGTAGTCAGGTTGAACACCAAAGATGTACCTTTTCGGTGGTACAACCAGCAGGCTCGTTCCCGCACCCTGATAGACGAAAGGCACTTTGTTCTGTTCCAGATAATCCATCACCGCAAGACAACCGTAGGTGCCCAGCCCACCAACGATCGCGAACACCTTGTCCGACTCGACCAACCTCTTCACCTCGACGACCGTCTTGGTTGGATTGAGCTGATCGTCTGCTATGATGAGCTCGATCTTCCTTCCGTAAACACCGTTGTTTCTGTTTATCCAGTTGAAGTAAGCAAGCAATCCTTTCGACATCTCCTGCCCGATCACCGCGTACGGTCCTGAAAGGGCCTGGAATGTTCCAACCACAACCTTGTCTGGATAAACGCCTACTTCAGCGAAGACAAAGAGCGCAGCCAAAACCATCAACGTGACCAGTAATCTCCTCACTGCACATCCCCCCTCAACTGAGGTTTCAGAACGTCAGGCCTCCATCCACACCAATCACCTGTCCTGTGATGTATGAAGATTCATCGCTCGCGAGGAACAGATAGACGTACGCGACCTCCTCCGGCTCACCCATGCGTGCCAGCGGTGTTCTGCTCAAAACAGCTTCTATCACCTTCTCAGGCACTTTCTCAGTCATCGGCGTTCGGATGAAACCCGGTGCAACGGCGTTCACCCTTATCTGTGCCCCCTTACGCGCGAGTTCCTTGGCCCAGGTCTTGGTCATGGCTATGACTCCGCCCTTCGTCGCAGCGTAGTTGGTTTGACCAATGTTTCCATAAATCCCAACGACGGAAGAGGTGTTGATGATCGAACCTTTCTGCGCCTTCATCATGTGCGGAGCCACGGCCTGCGTCATGTTGAAAACACCGGTCAGGTTCACGTTGATCACTGCATTCCAGTCTTGCTCGCTCATCTTGACAAGCAGGGCGTCCCTTGTTATGCCCGCGTTGTTCACCAGTACATCGATTTTTCCGTATTTGTTCGCAATTTCGCCCACTGTCTTGAACACCTGTTCTCTGTTCGTCACATCCAGAACATAGGGATCGATCGAGCCGGGCAAATCCTTCGCGTCTTCGACGAGCTTGCTCAGCGCTTGCTCCGACACGTCGCACGCACACACAATCGCTCCTTCCCTTGCAAACAGCAGACTCGCTGCTCTGCCGATGCCACTCGCTGCACCCGTGATGATGCACACCTTTCCCTGCAGTCTCATACAGAACCTCCCCTTTCTACAAGCCGAGATAGGCTTTCCTGATATGATCGTTGTTCACCAAATTCGTTGAAGAGTCTTCCAACACTATTTTACCGTTTTCGAGAATATATCCTCTTTCAACAACCTTCAGTCCCTGCTTGACGTTCTGTTCTATCAGCAGGATAGACACACCCTGATTCTTTATCTCTCTCAGCTTCGAGAACAGCTCCGATACGATCGAAGGTTGCAATCCCACAGACGGCTCATCGAGTATCAAAAGCTTCGGGAAAGACATCAGAGCTCTCGCCACCGCGACCATCCTCTGTTGCCCTCCACTCATAGTGCCGACTTTCTGCCTGATCCTTTCCTTGAGCACAGGGAAGAGGGTGAAGACCAGATCAAACGCCTCGCCGATCCTCTCACGCGCGTGGGGAATATAGTTCGCACCCGCCCTGAGGTTCTCCTCGACGGTCATGTTGGGAAACAGTTCACGCTCCTGAGGCACGAGAGCTATACCGAGTTTGACGATCTGGTGTGGTTCCATACCCGTTATGTTTCTTTCCTGAAAGAGAACTTTACCGGATACGGGCTTCAAGAATCCCATCACACAGTTGACGAGAGTGGTTTTACCTGCTCCGTTGGGACCAAACAGGCCCACTGCCTCACCGTCGCCAACGTTCAAGGAAACATCCCACAGGACCTTTATCCTTCCGTACGCTGCACTCAATGCATCTATTCTCAACATCACGCTTCCTCCCCAAGGTAGGCGCTGACAACCTTAGGATCGTGGGCGACCTCTTCGTATGGTCCTTCGGCGATGATCTCGCCGCGATCCAGAACGACAACACGGTCTGTCAGCTGACTTATCACACTCATCACGTGCTCGATCACACAGATCGTCATCTGCTTTTCTCTGAGGGACTTCACGAGCTGAATCATTCGCTGCATCTCTTCGACGTTCAGTCCAGCCATGACCTCATCGAGTATCAACAATTTCGGTTGACAACCAAGGGCCCTTGCGATCTCGAGCTTCTTCAGTTCAAAAACTGTGAGTCTGTCCAAGCGCCTTTCAGGTTCTTCAAGCTCCACCAGTTCACATATCCTCCACGCAGACTTTCTCGCCTCACGCAAAGATTCTCCCCTCGCAAAGAGGCAGGACACCACAACGTTTTCGAAAGCGGTAAAATCTCTCAAAGGTCTTACAAGCTGAAAGGTTCTCGCAATACCCATGCGGGCACGCACGTGTGCTGGAAGGAAAGTGATGTCTCTGTCTTCGAAATAAGTTCGCCCGTCGGTAGGATAGAAAACACCGGACACAAGGTTGGTCAGGGTCGTCTTACCGGCCCCGTTGGGGCCTATTATGCCCAGTATTTCACCCCGGTTCACGTTCAGATCCACAGATTTAACGGCAACCAGACCTCCAAATCTCTTCGTCAGTTTCTCCGTTCTCAAAAGCACGGTACAGAACCTCCTATCGTCTCGTCGTGATTCTGCTCGCGATGGTTCCGTATATACCTCTGGGCAGAAACATGATTGTTACGATGAGGATCAGTCCATAAATTATCAGATGTCCATAGGGCATGACGAGTTTCAGATATTCCGACGCCAGCCCGAGGACTACTGCGCCTATAACGGGACCGAGGGTGGAATATATTCCACCAACGAGTGCCATCGACATCGGCAGAAGCAAAAAGTTTGCCGAGAACGTGCTTTCAGGTTCAACAAAAGCGTATTGCTGCGCGTAGAGCGCACCGACCGCGCCCTGGATCGCTGAGGTCAGCACGAAGACGAACAAAAGGTATTTGAAGATGTTCACACCGGAACACTTCGCGGCGATCTCGTCGTCTCTGATGGAATTTACAGCGAAGCGTATCCTTGTCCTTTGAAAGACCTCGGAAACGAAAACGACCACGAGCGCCACTGAAAGGACCAACCAGTAGATCTTGATCGGATCCCCCGTGGAAGATGGACTCGTAGAGGACCTTCCCGGCCGAACCTCCGGTGAGATCGCTCAGGTTTCTTGCGAAAATCATGAAGACACTTGACAGAGCAAGAGTCGTTATCGCAAAGTAGATCTCCCTCAATCTGAGCACGACCCAACCGAGTGCCAGAGCAACGAGAGCGGCGAACGCTGCCGCAATGAGGATGCTCCACATCGGATGGACAGAAAAGTCGTCAACGGCAATGATCGAGGCGTAAGCCCCCAGCCCAAAGAAACCGGCTATACCGAACGAAAGCTGTCCCGTACGGAGCATCATGTCCCAGCTCAGAGCCAAAGACAGAAAAATCATTATCGAAGTGAGTACGTGGATCAGGTACGCACCCACAAAGAGAGGAAAAAGGAAGCAAAGAACGCAAACAGCTATTATGATGAAGTACTTCATCCTTCTCGCCTCCCGAAAGCCCTGAACACGATCGCTGCTATGAGCACGACGAAGAAGACCAGATCTGCCCATCCTGTGTAACCGGGTATGGACTTCACAAATTCCTCGGCGATTCCCAGCACTATGCCAGCAAGAACAATACCCGGCAAATTCCCCAGGCCTGCCATCGCGGCCAAACTGAAAGACTTCATCGTGAACGGACCGCCAACGTGCGGAAAGATCGAACTTCTGACGGACAGAAGCGCTCCAGCCAGCGCAACCAGCCCGGCCGCGAGGCTGAAGACGAAAGCGTAGACGAACTTCACGTTGATCCCAACGAGTGCCGCTCCCCTGGGATTCTGCCCAACGGCGTAAGTCGCCTGACCGAGCCGTGTCTTTTTCAGAAACAGTAACAAACCTGCGAGCACGATAAACGTGGCGAGCGTGTAAAGAAATTCGTAACCTCCAACGTACACACCGAAGATGTTGACCGAGGTCGATGCGTACGGTACGTATATGTTTCTCGGTCTGGAGGTCCACCAGATGTTGAGAGATTCAACCATGACTATGGAAACGCCAAACGTGAGCAGCAAGAGGTTGAGATGATGAGTCTTCAAAGATCTTTCTATAACGAGCTTGTATACCAAAAGGCCGAACAAGAAAAGAAGCGGTACCGTGAGCACAGGAGATACCAGCGGATCCATACGCAGTTTGTCAAACAAGAGATACGTCATGTAAAGAGCCAGCGTTAAAAACTCACCATGAGCCAGGTTCAAAAGTCCCACGATGCCTAAGGTGAGTGCGAGAGGCAGAGCGATCAAACCGTACAAGCTGCCTCTCTGAACACCGTAGAAAAAAGCGTACGGTCTGAACACTGCAATCAAACAGAGCGCTATAGCGAGAACTGTGTAGCCGGCGAAATTCTTCTTCACGAGTTTTCACCCCTGATTAAAGCAAATGAACGGCTGGGCGGCCGCCCAGCCTCATCGTTCATTTACCCGTCCAACCCGGGAATGGATAGATCAGCTCGGCCGTTTGATATTCGAACGGCCAGATCACGTGTTGCACTCCGTTCTGCCACTGAAGGATTTTCTGTGCCCTGAATCCCTGGTTCTTTATGATTCTGCTCGGGGAGATTTTGAGCACGCCTCCTACCGGTGAATCGTACTCGATCTCTCTCAACGCTCTGATTATGGCTTCTTTGTCGAGCGATCCAGCCTTCTTGATTCCCTCGATCAGGAACATGATGTTCGTGTAGCCCAGCGGGGCAAAGTACGTCGCAGGTTCCTCGTTGAACTCCCTCACGTAAGCATCCCAGAAATGTCTCGCAACTGGGCTCACGTCTTTCAAAGCTGGTGCCCACATACCGTAAAGAACAACACCATGGGACAGCGGATTCTTACCGAAATCGGCGGGCCATCCCGGAGGCGCACCAACGAAGAGTTTTGGCGCGAAACCTATTTCCTTCGCCTGAACGAGAATAGGGATGGCATCTGCGTCGTATCCAGCCCATATGAACAGATCCGGATTGTACTGTTTGGCCTGCAGCAAGACTGCCCTGTAATCTCCTCCTCCCAGCGCCGCGCTCTTGAAGGAGGCTCCCTTGAGATCTTTCATCAGCCCGGCCCAGACTCCTGTGCCTTTCTTCGCAAGCTCGAACTCTTCCTGGTAAGATTTGAAACTCGTCGTTCCAAAGGTTCCTTCCTCATAGGCTATGAATATCTTGTCGATTTTCACCTGCGGATACTTTTGTATGATCGCCCTCCAGCCGTGAGCGTAGCTTTCACCCTGCAGATAGTCCCAGGGATGCAGATGGAAGTACCAATCGGCGTCCGGACCGATCGCTTCCTCACATTTGTACGACGCGGCTCCAATCCAAACCGTGATCTTCTGATACTTCTTCAGTATGGGTATCTGTGCAAGATGAACACTGCTGGACATACCGCCGACGAAGAAATCCACCTTCTCAACGGTCGCTAACCTGTCGATCGCAGCGGCACCTTTTTCCGGCTTCATCTCATCGTCAATGATGAACAGTTCCACGGGCATGCCAAGCACTCCACCTGCTTCGTTGATTTCCTTGACAGCAAGCTTCATGGCGTTTGCCGCCTGTCTGCCTGTGATGTCAGATAGAGGCAGAACCGCGCCTATTTTGATAGTTGATGCGAAACCCAATGCCACGATCAGAACCGTGAAGACCACGAACAACCTCTTCATGATTTCACCCCTTTCATCAGATCAGACCCATTTTCTTCGCCTCAGACGTCAGCATATCCCTGAAATCTGGGTGTGCCACGGAGATCAGCTCGAGCGTCCTTTCTCTAACGGTTTTCCCTCTCACGTGCGCAACACCCCATTCAGTGACGACGTAGTCGAGTTCCTGTCTCGGTACTGTGACAGGGGAACCGAGTGGCAGCAGAGGTACTATCGTCGATACTGTTCCGTTCTTCGCAGTGGATCTGAGCGCGATGATGCCTTTACCACCTTTGCTTTTCACGGCACCACGGTGCGTGTCCAGCTGTCCACCGGTACCGCTGTAATGCTGTGTACCCAGCGCTTCCGAACAAACGTTCCCCGTCAAGTCTACCATGAGCGCCGTGTTTATGCTGACCATCTTCTCGTTTTGTGCCACCACGTAAGGATCGTTCACGTAGCTGCCACGCAGGAACATCACGGAGGGATTGTCATCGACGAAGCTGTAAAGTCTCTTGGTGCCGAAAGCAAAGGTGCAGACAAACTTGCCTTTCCACAGGGTTTTCTTCCTGTTCGTTATCACCCCCATCTCGAAAAGATCGATCATGGACTCGGTAAACATTTCGGTGTGGACACCGAGATCTTTCTTGTTGTGTAACAGCTTCGCGACAGCGTTCGGTATACCACCTATACCAATCTGCATCGTGGATCCATCCTCTATCAGTTCACTGACATAATGCGCGATTTTTGACTCGATTTCTGTCGGTTCGACAAGCTCGACTTCGGGCAAGTCGTAGTCGACCTCGATCACGTAGTCAACTTCGCTGATGTGCACATGAGTGTCTCCATGAGTTCTTGGAGCCTTCGGGTTGACCTCGAGTACGACTTTCTTCGCCTTCTCGATCACGTCTTTCTCATAAACAACAGAAGCTGAGAGCGTGAGAAAACCATTCTTGTCCATCGGTGAGGCAACGCCCACGAAGATATCCACGTCTCTGCTGTGTAACAAATTCGTGCCCGCCTGATGCAAATTGTTCGGAACGTAACTGACCGTTCCATAGTTGTTCTTTACAGCTTCTCTGTTCGAGGCACCGAAGTACCAGGACGCGTTTTGAAAGCTTCTGCTGTATTCTTCTTTCATGTAGAAGGGATAACTCTCCATGTTCAAGCATGTGAAAACAGTTACGTTCTCGACCCTGTCAGCGACTCTGTGAAGGTTCCTCAGAAAGATCTTCGGCTCCATGGGAGTCATACCGACGACGATCGTTGCGTTGCTCTGTACAAGTTCCAGAACCTTATCGATGTCCACCAGCTTTTTTCTGTAAGCTTCTTCCCACTTCACATCCATTCCCCCTCACCAACTTATGGGTTCTCTGATCTTTCCCCACCTTACAACGGCGGCGTTCCAGGTCCAGCCCACGCCCGCACCCACTAAGACAACCACGTCACCGTCTTTAATCCTTCCACGCTTGAGGCCTTCCTGGAGCGAAAAGACCTGATCGTTCTGACCCATGTGACCGTAATCTTCGAGGTAGAACGATTGATCTTCTCGCAAACCCAGCTGTGATAGAACTTCAAGGTGTGCCGATCTCTTGAAGTGCAGTATGGCAAGGTAGGATATGTCTTTCCTCGAAAGGCCGCTCTTTTTCAGAGCATCGTCGATGACGAAGTAAAAGTTGTTCAGAGTAACCCTGTTCAGCTTTTCTTTAAAAGCCTCAGGATCGACCAGGTGGAAATAGTATTCGCTGAAGTCCTCCGGCTTCATAGGCCAGCGCTTCGTTCCCCCCACTGGTACGATACAGTCCTCAGCGAAGGATCCATCGACGATGCTCGAAACACCCAGCACAACATTCGCACCGTAGTTCTTTTTCAGCACCAGTGCCGCACCGCTGGCACCTATGTCGAACATAAAAGAAGTTGGTTTATACCTGTGGTTAACCAGATCGACGTTGCGATACCCGCTCACAAGCAAAACCGTGTTCACATTCCTCTCACTCAGCATGAGCGATCTAGCCACCTGGAGCCCGACGATCATCGAACCACACATTGCTTCCATGTCGAAAGCCCACGCCCTTGTCGCGTTGATCTCGTGAGCGACCTTCGTGCACGCAAGCCAGCAGGGATAATCTTTGTGCTGCGCACCGTTCCAGATGACTACGTCGATCTCACGTGGATCAATTTCTGCATTTCTTATGGCCTCTCTCGCAGCCATAATGCCCATGTAGCTTGTCGTGTCCTCTTCGCCTGGAACGTATTTGCCCTTAACGCCGAATTTCTCAACGATGACTGTTTCGTCGATTCCGGTGAGCGAAGCCAGCTCCTTCGCGGTCATGTAGCGCTTCGGAAGATAGGTTCCGATGCCGGCTATGCCTACATGATCTTGCATTTGCGTCCCTCCTGTAAGATGAACCACCATTCAATCTGATACCTGATTCATCATGTATGGTACCAAATTGTGAAACAGAAATGCAACACGCGGAAAAGTCCTTTAATCATGTTGGAGGTTTGTAGTTGGCGGCAGTTTCGAAATAGCCTCCGATATCTTGGCCATACTCTCTATTTCTTGCTATTGCTCGCTTTTTCTTCTTTTGATTTCATCCCTTTGAGGAGATACTCACAGAGGAGTGAAAGATAATCTTTGATCTTGTCTGGAGAGGTTTTGCTGTAGACAACAAGGTCTTCGCCCATGAAGTGGCCAATACCCATGAGTGCAATCGCGAGATTCTCCGCTTTGAAAGGCCTTATCATGTTGAGCTCGATCGCCTTGTTCAGCGGAGGAAGGTAACTGGTGAAGATTTTTTCGTAATACTTGCGTGAGATGTTCGAATTGAAGAACTCGGCTTGTCTGACCACCAGGTACATGTTCGGATGGTTCAAGAAGAACCTCAAGAATGCGCTGTAACCAGCTATTTCTGCGTCACGTCTGTCGGTGAAGTTCTTTATCACACTCGCTATCGTGAGCCTGAGATTTCTGTTCGTGGACATCACGAGTTCTTCAAGAATCGATTCTTTGCTCTCGAAATACACGTAGAAAGTGCCCGCAGCAACACCAGCAGATTTGGTGATGTCACTTATCATGGTGTTTCGATAACCGTACTTTCCAAAGAGCTTTTCTGCCGCCCGAAGCAACTTCGCTTTTGTCGTACTGGTTTCGACCGTCAACGGTTTGACATCGACGTTGAAGACCCGTTGATCCAGCGCGTGATCGTTCGGGTCCATGCCATTCACGATGAATTCGGTGAAGTCTCTCACCATGGATTCTTCGATCACTCTCTCGCCTGAGAGTGACTTGAAGATGCTCGCGAACCTGATCGGACCGGTGACGAACCAGGTGGCCACCCTCACTTCTCTTTCGTCCACATCAGGTAAGAGTTTGTCTATGACTCTCGATCTCAGTATCTGTTCCAGTTTTCTTCTCAGGTTCCTTTTCAGATAGACAGCTTCGTGCAGTACGCGAAAATGCAGAAAGTGGGTAGAAAAGAACGCAGTGTATGATCTGATGAAACTCTCCACAATCCTGTATGAATCGCCATCACTGATGTTCATACATGCTACAAAGAGATCGAAGGCCTCTTCTATCAACCTTTCATAGACTGCATCTTTGCTGCTGAAATACTGGTAGAACGTGGGGGGCTTGACGTTGGCCCTTTTGGAGATCATCGGGATAGAAACGCCGTGATAACCACCCGTAGCAAAGAGTTCCAGGGCGGATCTGAGCAAGTCGGAGAACGTCTTTTTTCCATCGGATCGCTTTGGGTCCCTTCTCAAGGTCCTTCCCCCTGCTTGATGAATCAGTTTTCATATTCAATTATACCGCTCTCGCCACATCGTTGATGACCCGCTCCGGTGACTCAGATTGCTGAACCTTCAGCAAGAGTTTCTCCGCCAGATCTTCGTCCATCCTGTTTATGAAAAACTGAATTCTGCTGTGTTTGAGGCTTTCGAAATGTACCTTCACTCTCGCTGGCAGAGATGAAGATATGATCTTCATTTTTTGTCTCAGGATCTTTTCCTCCTGCATGGTGCGTTCCTCGAACTCTGTTCCGCGCTTTGGTACGAGAGGGTTTATCGAGAGTTTGACTGTTTTGAAACCGAGTTCGAGCAGGTGCCTCGCCACGTTCCCGATGGCCATTAGATCCCGTTCAGTCTCTTCTTCGAGGCCGAACATGAAGTAGACTTTGATTTCGCTGAAGTTTGCTTCTCTAGACAACTGGAAAGCCTTTTCAATCTGTTCTTCCGTCAGATCCTTCTTCAAAACGTTCCTGAGCCTTTCGCTCGCGCTCTCCAGAGCAACCGTGAAACTTTTCTGGTGTTTCTTCAAGAATTTCAAAAAACGCTCACTCAGCCGGTCCATTCTGAGGGAGGAAACCGAAACGGAGACTTTGCTTTCTTCAAGCAAGTCGATGAGCTCGTCCAGCCAGGGGTAATCCGCCACGTTGGACGCAACCAATCCCACCGAATCGTGTTTCTGCAAGACGCTGGCGATTCTCTCGAGGCTCAAAAATCTCGCAGGCTTTTTCAGTTTCCCCATCATACAGTAAGCACATCTGTGAATGCAGCCTCTCTCTATCTCGACAAGAAGTTTATGTGCAAACTCACCAAATTTGCAGATCAATGGTGATACAGGAACGAAAAAATCCAGATCGGCACAATGAGAGAAGCTTTCGCGTTTCTTCCCAAGTACTGGTACAGTGGCGAAAGGAAGATCACCGAAGGCTTGTAGCAGCTCTGACCTGCTGGCGGGACGAAGCACCTCGTTGAGCTGGGGCAACATGGATTCGATGTCTCCGTGAAGTATCACATCCGCCAAGACGTTGAGCAAGGGCAGGTCAGTGTAGCAGAGCGCACCACCGAACAATACGATCGGATGTGACTGTGAACGATCGACGTTCCTCAGTGGTACAGATTTTCGCAAGAGCAATTTCATGATGTTGACAATGTCGTTCTCAAAGTGGAAGGAGAACGCCCAGACGCTGAACTGGTCTATGGGCGTCTGAGTGTCGATGGAGTAAAACCTTTCGAAGCTCTCATCGAAAAAGAAGCGTTCACAACGGACCCTTTCCAGCTGGTTCAGATATTTCCATGAGAGGTTGAAACCGAGGTTAGAGCCAGCGAGTTCGTAACCATTCGGATAAACAAGGGCGACCATCAGGTCGCCCTTGGTTTCTATCTCCTCAACGTGCTTCTCGCCCGCCTTCAAGCGTGCAACAAGGCTTCGTTCTCTCAGATCCTTCGAATCACGTGGCCTTCTCAAAGGCCGCCCTCCTGAGATAGTTTCTCGAGATGACCGCCCTTACGAACTCCATCTCGAGGATTTTCTTCTCGCCTTTCATGATGATTCCGCGAAGCTTGATCTTGTTCTCAACGACTCCGATAACTTTGACACCCACGGCGACGGTTTCTCCGACCTTGATTGGCAAAAGGTGTCTAACGTTTGCTTCTATGACCACAGAGATTTCTTCCTCATCGAGGTAAGGTTGTACCAGATCATAACCCACGTGAAAAACTTGGGCGCAGAGCCCCGACGTGCTCGCAAGCTCGAGCATTTCCATGTCTCGATCCTCGCGCCACACCAGGCTCACGTCGATGGTGAAATCAACTGTTTTGCTCTTTCCGAGCAACTGTTCCAAGTTTTTCACCGTTCATCACTTCCTCTGTCAGTTCCTTACGCAACACCTTTCTCAACTCTTCACCCTCTATGACTTCCCTTTCGAGCAGAAGTTCGGCCAGCTCGTCGAGCTGCTTTTTGTGCTCAAGAAGTAGCTGTTTCGCTCTCTCGTAGCACTCGGTCACGATGTGCTTCACTTCTTCGTCTATTTCGCTCGCAACCTCTTCGCTGTAGTTTCGAAGCCTGGTGAGTTCTTTGCCTAAGAAAATCTCCTGTTCGGCTTTACCCCACACCAGAGGTCCAAGCTTATCGCTCATTCCGAGTTGACACACCATCTTTCTGGCCAGTTCCGTGGCCCTCTCGATGTCCGACGCGGCACCGGTTGAGATTTCGTTAAAAACTATCTCTTCCGCGGCACGTCCACCGAGCAGAGCGGTTATTTGATCGAGCAATTCGTTCTTTGTGACGATGTATCTGTCTTCAGCTGGCAACTGCAGCGTGTAACCCAGAGCGCGGTAACCTCGGGGTATGATGGAGATCCTGTGAACAGGATCAGCATTTGGCAACAAGCTCGAAACGATGGCGTGTCCCACCTCGTGATAAGCCACGATCCTCTTCTCTCTTGGACTGATCACACGGGACTTTCTTGCAGGACCAGCTATGACCCTGTCGATCGCCTCTTCAAAATCGGCCATAGTGATCTTGTCTCTGCCGGCTCTTGCCGCAAGGAGTGCCGCTTCGTTTACCAGGTTTTCCAGATCTGCTCCCACGAACCCTGTGGTGCGCTGTGCGAGGACTTTCAGGTCAACATCTTCGGCGATAGGCTTGTTCCTCGTATGTATCTTCAGGATCGCCTCTCTTCCTTTGACATCTGGCACGTCCAGAACCACCTTCTTGTCGAACCTGCCGGGCCTGAGGAGCGCAGGATCGAGTATGTCTGGCCTGTTTGTCGCAGCCATCACCACGATACCCTGGTTGACATCGAACCCGTCCATTTCGACGAGAAGCTGATTCAATGTCTGTTCACGCTCGTCGTGTCCACCACCGAGGCCTGCGCCCCTGTGTCGTCCAACGGCGTCTATCTCGTCGATGAAGACGATGCAGGGCGCGTTCGCTTTCGCCTGGGCGAAGAGATCCCTGACACGCGCGGCACCGACGCCAACGAACAGCTCCACAAAATCTGAGCCGCTTATATGGAAAAACGGTACGTTTGCCTCACCGGCTACAGCCCTTGCGAGCAAGGTTTTACCCGTACCCGGAGGCCCAACGAGCAGTATTCCTTTCGGCATCCGAGCACCTATGCGCGCAAATCTCGCAGGATCTTTCAAGAACAAGACTGTTTCCCTGAGCTCTTCAACCGCTTCGTCTACTCCTGCAACGTCGTTGAAAGTGACACGTTGCTGGCCGGGTTTAACCATCTGGGCCCTGCTGCGAGTGAACGTGAATGCCTGGTTATTCCGACCGGATATGGTTCTCATCATGAAGAAGAACATGAACAGCAAGAACACTATGAAGATCACGTTACCGATGACGTTGATCCAGAAAGAGCTGCTCAAGCCCTTCTCACCGGTCACGCGTATGCCCTTTTCGCTGAGTAGCTTTATCGTTTGTGTATCCTGAGAGAACCACGGTGCATAGATTTCGTAGTACTCGCCTCGCTTAGAAATAACCCTTATTGTGCCATCGTCTCTCACCACAACTTCGGCGATGCGCCCCGGGTCCGTCTCAACAATCTGTATGAAATCACTGAAACTCATCTTCGACGCGCTGCTGGTGGGACTGTAGAGGGAACGAACGAGCCAGAATATCGAGAGTATGACGAGTGCGGCAAAGATGAGCGAGATGTAATTCGGTCGATTTCCGTTCAAATCATTCTTCCTCCTTTCTCAATTTGAGTATAACTCGCAACGGATCCTCCAGCAGGTTCAGAACGAGAAAATCATCGTTTTTTAGTCTCTCATTCAACCTTTTGTCAACATATACATAAGGTACCCACAGAATTATACCATTCTCTTCAATTACGGGCATCTCATCGCGCAGAAAACTCGGTATGCGTGCCTCGATCATCAGATCCTTAAGCTTTTTCGAAGCGATTCTATCACCGGGCTTCCTGACCCTCACCAGAACGGGGGGTTTTACGAACACGTATTGATCGCTCTTGATTCGATCGCTGAGCTCGAAACACCAGCCATTGAAATCGTACGGGCCAAGCTTTTCAAGCTTCAAAGATGTGCATACATGGTGTTCCCGTTCGATACAGAACAAATCGAAGCCTTTCTCAAGCCAGAGTCCTTTTGCAAGCTCGATCCTCCAGGATGGACTGTGCGCATGTTCAAAAAGCTGTTGAACGTGTTCGAACCCGAGTTGTTCGCCGTACTCTTTCACACAATTTCTGAGCAGTTCCACCAGTTCGAACTCACTCAGTTTTCTGCTCGAGAAGATGGTACGATCTTTAAACCTGACCAGCCTTTGCCTTCTTAAGAACTGTTCCACGTGTCTTTCGATCAGCATGTTCGACACGTGCAACTGTAGCAGGGCCTTTTCGACCGAAGGGTTGATTTTTCTCAGAACGGGAATGACGACGTGTCGAATGTAGTTCCTCGTATACCTGATATCGTAATTGGTTTCGTCTTCCACAAAACTCAGGTTCCTCCGCTTCGCGTACTCTTCTATTTCTGACCTCTCTATGTAAATAAACGGTCTCACCTTGTCCTGAAACCTGGGCTTCATCGCAACCAGACCGAGTGGACCGGTCCCACGCACAATCCTGTGCAACATGGTTTCAGCAAGATCGTTCAAGTTGTGAGCAAGCGCGATCACATCGCATTGAAGCTTTTTCTTTGCTTCTTCCAAGAACTGATACCTCAGTTTCCTTGCACCTTCTTCAATACCAAGTTTGTTCTCTTCGCAAAATTTGGCTACGTCAATTTCTTCAACACAGAGTTCAACCTTCAGTTTTGCACACAGGTCTCTCACGAAGGCTTCATCCCTGTCCGCTGTGGCCCTGAGCTTGTGATTGAGATGTGCGGCACAGACGCGCAGGCGGTAAGTATCGCGCAACCGGAGAAGCACGTGCAGAAGGCTGACGGAATCGATTCCACCCGACAGTGCCACGAGGACACTTTCACCTTTGGAGAGCAGGTTCTGCGACTGGACGAGCTTGAGGACTTTGAATTCGAGAGGATCTAAAATTCTTCGCACCACCCAGAAGAAAAAATGGAGCCAGCGAAGGGATTCGAACCCCCGACCTGCGCATTACGAGTGCGCCGCTCTGCCGGCTGAGCTACGCTGGCTCACACGTGCTTCCGTTTTGACATTATACATCAACTCATAGAATCGATCAAGTGGGGGTCAAAAAGGCACGTCAACGCAGGTAAAGTGAGCAATAACTAAAATCAGAAATCCACGAACGTTTGAGAGAAATTCGCTCCGTCGATGAATTCTTGGCTGAGGTGTGAGCCTGAAAGGTGAATTGGTCGACTTGATTTTTCTTGAGGTCGTAGTAAAATACATGTTGGTGAAAGCGGGTGTAGCTCAACGGTAGAGCATCGGCCTTCCAAGCCGAGGGTTGCGGGTTCGAATCCCGTCGCCCGCTCCAGCGCCCGTAGCTCAACAGGATAGAGCATCGGACTTCTAATCCGAGGGCTGTGGGTTCGACTCCCGCCGGGCGCGCCAGCGTGGTGACCATAGCTCAGTAAGGTAGAGCGCCTGACTGTGGATCAGGTGGTCGCGGGTTCGAGTCCCGCTGGTCACCCCAGGTAAGCGCGCCTGTAGCTCAATGGATAGAGCGTCGGACTTCGGATCCGATGGTTGCGGGTTCAAGTCCTGCCAGGCGCGCCAGCGTCCCCTCGGTGAAAGCGACGTTGAGTACAACGATGGTCACAATGGCTGTTGAAAAGGAGGTAGAAATGATGGAAGTACTGAAGGTAGCATCCAATTCAAACCCCAACAAGGTGGCTGGAGCACTCGCAGGTATGATCAGAGAGCATGGAAGGGCGGAACTTCAGGCGATCGGTGCCGGTGCTGTAAACCAGGCTGTCAAGGCAATCGCCATCGCGAGAGGATACTTGGCGCCGAGTGGGATCGATCTCGTCAGTATTCCGGCGTTCACAGATGTCGAGATCGACAAGGAAACAAGAACCGCCATCAAGTTCATAGTCTTCCCCAGAAGCTGAACTGAAACGAAAGCCCCGCAGACGCGGGGCTTTCAGTTTCATTGCCTCTATCTTTTGAACACGACTCTTTCGCGATCTTCTCAAAGCTTCTTGGCATGGAAAATACGCAATGTGACCTCCTTTCACTATTGAAGTAGTGGGCTTTCCCCTTCAACATTAACATCCCTATCGCAGTTCCAACCACATTCGCACTTAATAACTCTATCTGCAAGGAATCG
>LDZR01000839.1_pt1 | contig 15853 bp, 16 predicted proteins | sample 615371 | NCBI WGS metagenome assembly LDZR01 (sample SAMN03408294, study PRJNA278302) | terrestrial metagenome | isolation source: oil reservoir sample K2 | place: USA: Alaska, North Slope, Kuparuk formation | collected 2013
CAATATTCCTTCGATAATATTTTCATCTGTAATTCCAATGACACTTATATTTTGTTTGCCAAGAGCTTTAGCTAAATCAGACTTTGTGTATTTTAATTCTATATAAGGCACATCGAAAATTTGACAATGTTTTATTACATCTAGTTTCACTCTGGAACCAGTATCCTTTGGAATAAGTATTACTTTCTTTCTTTGAAATGAACGAATATAATTTCTCAATCCTTGCTTACCATAAACAATCTTATTCGCTTTAGCAGCAAAACCCATATAACTTAAGATCTTTTGTTCACCTAAGGAATTCTCATTCCCCATGTTGTTTTCAAATCCCCTTTTTTTTGAAACCTGCATTCTCTTTTATTATAACATTTTATTGCTGTCATTCAAAATATTTTTTCATTACATGTTTAACATTCTCCCTTTTAATTGATAAAAGCCTTTGAGAAAATACATATAAAAACTCAAAAAAAGATAAAAAATATCCTTATTGATAATTTAAAAAGTATGGTAAAATAATAATAAGAAAACTTTCACAATTCTTAGAGGAGGGATACGCGTGGCAAAGTTGATAAGAAAGAACTATCTCATGGCTCCAGGTCCAACCCCTGTTCCAATCGACCTTTTATTGGAAGGTGCGAGGGACACCATCCATCATAGGACCCCACAATATTTGGAAATTCAGAGCAAAGCCCTAGAAAATCTCAAATATCTCTTTCAAACAAAAAATAACGTATACACCTTCGCTTCTTCCGGAACAGGAGCGATGGAAGCTGCAGTTGCTAACCTTATTTCACCAGGCGATACAGCTATCGCTGTAAATGGAGGTAAATTTGGAGAAAGATGGTGCGAATTATGTAAAGCTTACGGTGCTAATTTAGTTGAAATCGATGTAGAATGGGGAAAATATGTTCGGGTAGAACAAATAAAAAAAGAACTAGAAAATCACCCAGAAACAAGAGCTGTTTTCACCACCTTAAGCGAAACCTCTACAGGAGTTGTGAATCCCATCAAAGAAATAGCCGAAATTGTAAAAGAAACTGATGCGGTTTTAGTTGTCGATGCTATTTCTGGAATGCTTGCTGAACCTTTAAAAATGGATGAATGGAATATAGATGTTGTAGTAACTGGAGTTCAAAAAGGATTTATGATGCCTCCAGGAGTAGCAATGATAGCGTTAAGTGAAAAAGCAATGAAGATTGTTGAAAATTCCAACAATCATAGATATTACTTCGACTTACGAGCATATAAAAAGAGTTTCCCAGATTCTCCTTACACCCCTCCTGTTAACCTTGTTTATCAGTTAGCAAAGGCAACCGAGTCGCTAAAAGAGGAAACAATTGAAAACGTTTGGGAAAGGCACAGAATCCTAGCAGAAGCAACAAGGGCTGCTATCAAAGCAATGAATTTAGAACTTTTTGCAGAAAGACCAGGAAATATTCTTACAGCAATAAAAGTACCACAGAATGTCGACGGAAAAGGTATTGTTAAATTTTTGAGAGATGAATGGGGAGTGACCTTCGCCGGCGGTCAGTCACAACTAAAAGGAAAAATAATAAGAATCGCTCATCTTGGTTATATGTCAAAATTTGATATTATTATTGCTGTAAGCGCCTTGGAAATGGCCTTTAATAAATTTGGCTTTGAGGTTGAATTAGGTAAAGGCGTAAAAGCTGCCGAAGAAGTTTTTATGAAAGAGGGGGTTTGAAAAAGATGAAAATTCATATAAACGACCCTTTGGATGAAAATGCCTTAAAAAAATTACAAAAGGAATTACCTAATGATGAAATCACTTCAGAACATTTCGAAAAGGATGTTCTCAAAGATAAAATCAAAGAAATTGACGTATTAATAGTAAGAAGCGCAACCAAGGTAACAAAAGAAATATTAGACCATGCAGATAAGTTAAAGATTATAGGAAGAGCTGGCATGGGATTAGATAATATAGATGTCGATACTGCTAAATCAAAAGGAATAACCGTCTTAAATACGCCAGGCCAGAATTCTTTATCTGTTGCAGAATTGGTTATAGGAATGGTTTTAGATATTTATCGGCACATTACAAGAGGGACGGTCGGCCTAAAAAATGAACAATGGGAGAAAAAGCAACTAGAAGGATTGGAATTGTCGCAAAAAACCCTTGGTATCATTGGCTTTGGTTATGTAGGGAAAAATTTGGCACAATTACTAAAAGGTTTTCAGACCAATACTCTGGTGTATGATGTTTTTGAGATAAGTGCAGAAGAGCAAAAGAATTATAACGTTAGACAGGTATCTTTGGAGGAGTTACTCCAAAATTCTGACATTATTTCTTTACATATTCCAAAAAACGAAAAAACTTATCACTTTATAAGTGAACCCCAAATCAAAATGATGAAAGATGGTGCAGTAATAATTAATGCTGCAAGGGGAGGCGTCCTTGATGAAAACGCCGTGTTGAAATATCTGAAGAATGGTAAGCTCCTTGGAGTAGGATTGGATGTTTTCGAAGAAGAACCTCCAAAGGGTGATCTCTACAAGGAACTTTTTGCTTTACCGAACGTTGTAGCCACACCCCATATAGGTGCTTCCACAAAAGAAGCCCAAGAAAGAGTTGGAATGAATATAATAGACAGAGTGGTAGAAGAAATTAAAAAACTAAACTAACGAAATGTAGTTATATTTTCTTAAATTAATTTTTAAATTTAATTGAGTGATTTTATGGTATAATTGGACGGTTTTAAACAGTATAGGTAGCAGACAGCAAAAAACTTTTAAAAAACCATGTGGAGGTGTAGCAATGAAGATAGTTATTGACAAAGAAGCTTGCATAGGAGACGCTATATGCGAAAGTTTATGCCCAGACGTATTTCAGACGGCAGATGATGGCAAAGCTGAAGTTATTGATGAACAAAGTGACGCACCATGTGTGCAAGATGCTATAGATGCTTGCCCAACCGAAGCCATAAGTATCGAAGAATAATAAGGTTTCAAAAATAGTTTTTTAATTAATCGGGGATTTTTCCCCGATTTTTTATTTTTCACTCAATTTGTAGTATAATCTTTTTAGCCCTTGGAATATCTTAACTTTTTATTGTATAATTTATAAAAATTCAATTTTATAATAATGGGCAAAGTTTTCTAGTGGAGGGGTAGAGATGGAAAATGCAAAGGTGTTTGTTATTACCTCCGGAAAAGGGGGGGTAGGTAAAACTACCATTGTAGCTAATTTAGGGGCCACCTTAGCAAAAAAAGGATACAATGTTTGCCTTATAGATGCGGATATTGGATTAAAAAATCTGGATTTGATATTGGGTTTGGAAAACAGGGTAGTTTACACTATCATGGATGTTGTAAGCGGTAACAAAACTGTTATGGAAGCACTTGTAAAACACAAACAATTGAAAAATCTCTCTCTACTGGCTTCTTCTCAAATCGCCAATAAAGATTTAATGTCACCTCAAGATATGAGCGATATAGTCTCTAAACTCTCTAAACATTTCCACTATATTATTATAGATTCTCCAGCTGGAATAGAAAGAGGATTCCAAAATGCTGTTTCATCTGCACAACACGCTATCGTTGTTACTACACCAGACCTGACGGCAATAAGTGATGCTGATCGGGTTGTAGGATTGCTTGAAAATCAAGGTTATACCGACGACCGTATTTCATTAATTGTGAATCGATTAAAATTAAGACTTGTTAAAAGAAACGAAATGCTCTCTGCTGATGACATAAAAGAAGCGTTAGCATTGAATTTGATCGGAATTATCCCTGATAGTGAGGAAATTCTACTATCATCCAACGAAGGTGCTCCGATATCAACAAACAAAGAAGCAAAACTTTATTCTGTTTTCAATAATATAAGCGATAGAATTCTAGGAAAAGATGTACCATTAGAAAAAGATTTGATTGATGTTGATCATACCCCTCAAGGATTTATAGAATTTATCAAAAGAATCTTCAGAAGAGGGTGAAGGTAAATGTGGCCTTTCAAAAGTAAAAAGAATAAAAGTAGGGAAACTGCAATAAAAAGAATGAACTCTTTCTTAAGCACCTCCGATCGAAAAAACGGAGCTAAAAATCAAATAAGATTTGAAAACGTCAAGCAAGAAGAATTAGATTTTGTCATAAACTATATAAAAGATTATGCTGTTAAACATCTGGCAGTAAAAAAAGAAGATGTTAAAGTACATGTCTCCAAAGAAGGCAACTCTATCACTATTGTCGCTAATATAATTTACCAATAACAAATGAGGAGATGAAGATTATGACATACACCTACTCTTTAAAAACACATAATAGAGAAGAAATGATCGAGATAACAAATTATATTCAGGAGAGTGTCGAAAATTCAAAAATAGAAGAGGGAATTTTAATAGTATATGTCCCACATACAACCGCTGCCGTAACAATCAACGAGAACGCCGACCCTTCTGTAAGGAAAGACATAACTGATTTTCTGAAAAATAAAATCCCTAAAAGTAAAGAATATTCTCACCTTGAAGGTAATGCCGACTCGCATATAAAATCAACTCTCGTTGGACCATCTTTGACCTTAATTATTGAAAATGGAAGGCTTTTATTGGGAACATGGCAAGGAATTTATTTTTGTGAGTTTGATGGTCCAAGAAATAGAAATTTTATGGTAAAAATAATCAAAGGTTAAATTTAATAATTCTACATTACAATAAAAATTGGCCGAAATATTTCGGTCAATTTTTTTATCTACTTGTTATTTGCTACGCAAATGAGAATTTGGAAAGTATTTCTAAAGCATTACGAATAAAGGTTTTTGCACAAATCGGCAAAAGCTACGCAAATGAGGGTTTGGATGTTGTTTCATAAGCATTACGAAAAAACGTTTTGCACAGATCTGCAAAATAGTTGCATTGTAAATTTTTTTGTTGTATAATTAAGAATATTACTTATTAATTTCTTTTCGGTTAGAGAAACAATATATTATTGTGAAATTTACTTCACAGAAAATAAAGATCATGAAAATTTTTTCAACATTTTGTTTAGTAAAATAACATCTACACATATTATATGAGGAGGGAAAAACATGAGAAAAACTGTTGTTTTGATGTCTTTGGTAATCCTTATGACCTTCACACTTTTTAGTCAAGAAGTCATCAAAATTGGTATGAACTTCGAACTAACAGGCCCTGTCTCTGGGTATGGCCAAATGTCAAGAGATGGTGTATTGTTAGCCAATAAGTTGAAACCAACAGTAAACATCGGGGGTAAAGAAATCAAAGTTGAAGTCGTAGCCGTTGACAACAAATCAGACAAAGCAGAATCAGCCAACGCAATAAGAAGACTGATAGATCACGAAAAGGTAGTCGCAGTTATTGGACCTGCAACAAGTTCAGCAGCATTAGCTGCAGCTTCAATAGCAGAAGAAAGGCAAATACCTATGGTTGTTAACACCGCCACTAATCCTTTAGTTGCTCAAAACAAAAAGTATGTCTTCAGAACCTGTTTTGAGGATACCTTGCAAGGTGCTCTGCTTGCAACATTTGCATGGGATGAACTTGGAGCTAAAAACGTTGCCATAATGGTCGATGTAGCACAAGATTACGTCGTGGGACTTGCAAACTATTTTGAAAAATCTTTTGAACAGTTTGGGGGAACCTACTTTACAGAATTTTATACAACCGGTGATCAAGATTTTACCGCTCAACTTACCGATGCCCTTTCAAAAAATCCAGATGCTATTTTTATGCCAGGGTACTACGCTGAAATAGCCTTAATTTGCAAACAAGCCAGGGATTTGGGGTTCACAGGTCCCATGTTTGCTGGAGATGGTGCGGACGCGCCTGAACTAATACAAATTGGTGGAGAATACGTAGAAGGTGTGTCTTATACAACTTACTTTCACGAAGACGCAGAGTTATCCCCTGCTACTAAACCTTTTGTAGAGGCTTATCAAAAAGAATACAACAGAAGAGCCGACGCATTTGGAGCTTTGGCGTACGATGCTTACATGGTAATAGTTAACGCTATGGAGTCTGCACAGTCTACAGATCCTGTAAAAATTAGAGAGGCTTTAGCAAAAACTAAAAACTTTCCTGGTGTAGCTGGTACAATTACGTATCCTGAAGGATCAGGAAACCCGATAAAACCTGCGGTAATAAATATGGTTGAAAATGGGCAATTTGTTTTCCGTACCGTTATCAGACCCAACATGTGATATTTAACAATATTAAAGCCATCTCACAAAATGAGATGGCTGTACTTTCTTGAATCCAGAAAGGGGGCTCATAATTGACCATCCAAATGTTCTTTCAACATCTAGCAAATGCTATTTCACTTGGAGGTATATACTCACTTATTGCAATAGGTTATACAATGGTTTATGGGATACTCAATTTAATAAACTTTGCTCATGGCGATATTTTTACGTACAGCATGTATTTTGCTTTTTATGCAGTTACTCTCTTTTTATTTCCATGGTGGGCAGCTTTTATTTTTGCTATTGTTTTAACAGCCCTCCTAGGTGCTGCAATCGAGCGAGTCGCCTATAGGCCTTTAAGAAAAGCTGATGCTCCTAAGATCTCCGCATTAATAACAGCTATTGGTATATCTTTCTTCTTACAAAACTTTGCTATAGTTGTTTTTGGTGGAAGAGCAAAATCCTTTAATCCACAATTAGGAGTTTACCCACCACAGTTTGCACAAGTATTAAAATTTGGAGATGTAAGAATACCTTTATTAACCTTCATTATCATAGGTGCTTCTATTCTTTCACTTCTTATATTGGTTTGGATAGTTTACAGAACAAAAGCCGGTATGGCTATGAGGGCTGTTTCCAAAGATGTTACTGCTGCCAAATTGATGGGTATAAACACCGATAGAACAATTTCTCAAACATTTATGTTGGGCTCTGCATTAGCAGCCGTTGGGGGTATTCTTTGGGCAATGAAATATCCTCAAATTTATCCTTATACTGGTATGATACCTGGCTTAAAAGCATTTATAGCAGCTGTTGTAGGAGGAATTGGAAGTATTCCAGGAGCAATGCTTGGAGGTTTTATTTTAGGAGTTGCAGAAATAATGATAGTTGCATTCTTGCCTGCTATGGCAGGATATAGAGACGCTATTGCATATATTATTTTGATAATTATTCTTCTAGTAAAACCAAATGGACTTCTTGGTGTTGAAATAGGGGAGAAGGTGTAAACATGGAAAAAACACTATCTTTTAAGACAAAATTCTTTTTGACTATTATTTTTATTTTGGCAGTCTTTTTATTACTGTTGACAGCAAATAATAAAGCGAGTGATTATCTAATTTTGATCTTGAATTTAATGGCAATCAATATAATATTTGCAGTCAGCTTAACTTTTATTAACGGTATAACAGGTATCTTTTCATTAGGACATGTTGGATTCATCGCAATCGGAGCATATGTATCGTCAATTTTAACACTTTCTCCTGCACAAAAAGAAATAAGTTTTTTGATAAAACCTTTAATATACCCTTTAAATGTTATTCAAATCCCTTTTCTACCAGCAATTATAATTGCTGGACTGGTAGCTGCTGCGTTTGGATATTTAGTCGCTGCTCCATCTCTTCGCTTAATAGGAGATTATTTAGCTATTGCAACTCTCGGATTAGGCGAGGTGGTTAGAATTGTTGCAAATAATACATGGTCTATCACAAACGGTGCTTTGGGTTTAAAAAGCATTCCACAATACTCTAACCTATGGTGGACTTGGGGATTTGCTTTAATAACGGTAGTCTTCATTTCTAGTTTAGTAAAAAGTAGTTACGGAAGAGCTTTAAAAGCAATCAGAGAAGATTCGGTTGCTGCTAAATCCATGGGAATTAACGTTTTCTCACATCAAGTAGTTACTTTTGTAATTGGTTCTTTTTTTGCTGGAGTTGGTGGCGCCTTATGGGCACATCTTATTACTACAATCGATCCTAAATCTTTTATGTTTCAAAAAACCTTTGAAATATTGATAATGGTAGTCATCGGTGGACTTGGAAGTATTAGTGGAGCTATAATGGGGGCATCACTTTATACCGTAGGATTAGAGTTCCTTAGAGTTCTAGAAGAACCAATGTCAATTGGTCCTATATACATACCAGGTATCCCCGGAATGAGAATGGTTGTTTTGTCTCTCATTCTTATAATTATCATGCTCTTCTGGAGAAGGGGTATTATGGGACGAAATGAAATAACATGGGATGGAATTTATAAACTGATAACGAGATTAAAAAATAAAATTAGTATGCGAAAGGAAAAATGAATTTTCTAGAAAAATTCAAGGAGGCTTCCAATGACTAACCCAAACGATAACGAATATATCTTAGAATTTCAGAATGTAACCAAAAAATTCGGAGGTTTAATAGCTGTTAATAACTTCAATGGTTATCTAAAAAATGGCGAATTACTTGGTCTAATAGGTCCTAATGGAGCCGGGAAAACCACTCTTTTCAATTTGATCACCAGTATATACACCCCAGACAGTGGGAAAATTCTATTTAAAAAACAAAAAATAAATTCTAAAAAACCTCATGAAGTAACTCAGTTAGGAATTGCTAGAACATTTCAAAATATTCGCCTGTTTAAAGACATGACAGTTTTAGAAAATGTATTAGTCTCTCAACATTTAAAACTGAAGAGTTGGGTTTGGCTTTTTAAAAGTGTTTTAAAAACTCCTGACGTTTTAAAAGTAGAAAAAGAAATGCAAAATGAAGCCTGGAACCTTCTAGAAGAGGTGGGATTGGCTGCTTACGCTAATGACAAGGCAAACTCTCTTCCATATGGATTACAAAGAAAGTTAGAAATCGCAAGAGCACTTGCTACTGGAGCACAATTACTTCTGTTAGACGAACCCGCAGCAGGAATGAATCCTCACGAAACGAGTGAATTGATGGAATTTATAAAACACATAAGGGACAAGTTTGAGTTATCTATTCTCATCATAGAGCATGATATGAAAGTTATCATGGGAATTTGTGAGCGTATATATGTATTGGATTATGGGAAAAAAATTGCAGAAGGAAATCCAGAGGAGATTCAAAAAGATCCTTTGGTAATAAAAGCCTATCTAGGTGAGGAGTTGGCAATATGAACAGCGATAATTCAAACATTATTCTTAAAATATCTGATATGCACGTTCACTATGGTGGCATCCATGCAGTAAAAGGAATAGATATGGAAATTAAAAAGAATGAAATCACAACGTTGATTGGATCAAATGGAGCGGGAAAAACTACCACCTTGAACGGAATAATGAATGTAGTTAAAAAGACCGGTGGGAAGGTGCTTTTAGATAATGTTGATATTACAAGCATGGAAACACATAAGATAGTAGAAAAGGGAGTAGCTCTAGTCCCTGAAGGTAGGCGTATATTCCCTAATCTTACCGTTTTAGAAAATCTACGATTAGGTTCGTATTCTCGCAAAGACTCCAATAAAATAAACGAAGATTTCGATTGGGTACTTACTCTCTTTCCACGATTAAAGGAAAGGCTTAAGCAACTTGGTGGCACCCTTTCTGGGGGAGAACAACAAATGTTGGCGGTTGCAAGAGGGCTAATGTCAAGGCCAAAAGTTTTGATGCTTGACGAACCATCTTTAGGACTGGCTCCTATTCTAGTTAAAGAAGTTTTAGAAACTATAGAAAGAATATGTGAAGAGGGAGTAACCATATTGCTTGTAGAACAAAATGCCGTTGGGGCATTGAAAATAGCTCATTATGGTTATGTCTTAGAAACTGGCAAAATTGTTCTCGAAGGGCCTGCAGAAGATCTCTTAGAAAACGACGAAGTTAGAAAAACTTATCTGGGAGTAACGGTTTAAAACCTTGAAACCCCCATCATACTTTTTTAAGCTTCTTCTAAGCTTCCATTAAGTGAATATTAAGTATATTGCTTTATTATTTTGGTGTATCAGAAATAAAAAACATTACTTAGTGGAGGTGTTGGTATGAAAAAAGTTTTTCTTTCTCTCTTTATAGGTATTCTTTTAGTCGGATCGTTGTTTGCACAAGGAGGACCAGCTGGTGGGGCTCCAATGTCCCAGGTACAAAGTCAAGACCGTGACAACCAGATGCTCCAAGTTCAGGAAAGATTGCAAGAAAGAGTATTATCTCAAGATGTTTCACCAGTAACCGTTACAGGGACTGTAAAAACCATAGTAGATGACGATGTATCTTTAACCTTGAGTGTTGAAATAGACTCCGAAATTTACTCAGTAAGAGTACCAAAGAATCTTTTGAATGAAGTAAAAGCAGGCGAAAGTATTGAACTAACAGGATACAAGGTAGTAATAAACGACAACAAGAACTTTGTACCTTTAGAAATCAAATATCAAGATAGAATTGTGAATATGCAGAGATATATGGAAAATACTAGATCTCAAATTTCCGAAAGATACCAAGAAAATTTCCCACAAAACCGAGATTATCAAAGATATAGAGACTTCCAAAATTACCGAGATTTCAAAAGATATCAACAGTATAAGGATTATCAAGACTACCAAGATTTTCAAAGATACCAAAATAATCAAAGATTCAACCAAGAAAGATACCAAAGATACCCAGAATGTCCCTACTACAACGACTAATTTAAGGTAAATATTATGAGAAGAGGCCTAGAGGCCTCTTTTTTTATATAAAGAAATAAATAACTTTATAATCTTTTTCAAAAATTGAAAAAAACTTCAATATTCGCCCCTAATTGTCTCTAATCATGAAATTTTTTTCATAATCGCCTATAATCACCTTTTTTAAAAAACGAGAATTGTGATTCAATTAATAGTAGAAACATTATACTTGCGTCCTTTGTTTAAATCTATAATATATCGAAGAAGGAGAAAAAATGAGAATACAAAATCACCCCATTTTAAGTTTTAATAGAGGAAAGCAAATAAAGTTCTATTACAACGGCAAAGAATTGATAGGTTACGAAGGAGAAACCATTGCGGCAACTTTGTATGCAAACGGCGTTTTTAAATTCAGTGAAAGTAAGAAATTAAAAAGATCAAGGGGAATTTTTTGTGCTATTGGTCATTGTTCCTCTTGTTTGATGACAGTTGATGGGGTCCCAAACGTAAGAACGTGCATAACTCCTCTAAAAGATGGAATGAAAGTGGAATCCCAAAATATCGGAGTTGAGACAGTTGAGTAAAATCGAAAATGTTGAATTATTGGTTGTGGGTGGAGGCCCTGCAGGACTTTCAGCCACACTAGCAGCTGCTAATTATGGAATTAAAGTATCTTTAGCAGAAGAAAGAGAATTTTTAGGTGGACAACTAATAAAACAAACCCATAGATTTTTCGGTTCAGAGAAAGAATACGCAGGTACACGCGGAATAGATATACTAAGAAAGCTGATTGACGAAGTTAATAAGAATAGCAACGTAGAGGTGTTGTTATCTTCTAGAGTCTTGGGGATCTATGAAGATAACGTTGTAACTATATTAAACAATCATAAATTGAAGAAGTATTATCCTCAGAGTATTATTTTTGCAACAGGAGCATCAGAAAAATTTTTAGCTTTTGAGAACAACGACCTTCCTGGAATTTTTGGTGCCGGTGCGGTTCAGACTTTGATGAATGTTTATGGCGTATTACCAGCAACAAATGTCTTAATGATTGGTTCAGGAAATATCGGGTTGATAGTTTCTTACCAATTACTACAAGCTGGTGTAAAAGTATCCGCAGTAGTAGAAGCAGCACCAAAAATTGGTGGTTACTCTGTTCATGCATCAAAACTTAGAAGGTTGGGCGTCCCTATTTTAACGTCTCATACTATAAAAAAAGCAATTGGAAAAGAAAAAGTTGAAGGAGCGGTAATATGTGAACTTGACAGCAATTGGAATGAAGTAAAAAATACCGAACAACTGATCAAATGTGATTCTATCTGTTTATCTGTTGGATTAACACCATTGGTTGATCTCTTAAAACAAAGAAAAGTTAAAACCACTTATGTTCCAGAGTTGGGCGGCTATGTCCCCTTAAGAGATGAAAATATGGAAACTTCAATTAAAAATTTATTTGTTGCAGGAGATGTTTCAGGGATTGAAGAAGCCACGGCTGCGATGATCGAAGGTGAAATAGCCGGTTTATCAGTTGCTAAAAGAATCGCAAAAAACAACAAAAGAGAAATTGAGCAAAGAATAGAAGAGGCTAAAAATGAATTGGAGTTGTTAAGATCTGGACCTGTAGGTAAAAAAGTTACGAAAGGTTTATCTAAATTAGGTTTGAATCATGGGAAAAATTATAACGAAAATCTTTCAGAAGAAGAATTCGACATCTCGTATTTGATGAGAACTGGAATACCTTCAGAAGAAAATTTAAAAAACAAGCTACCATCAGAAGAAAATGTATTTGATAAAGGACCTATAGCCATATCAGAATGCTTTCAAAGATTTCCTTGTGATCCCTGTGTTAAAAGTTGTCCTTTCAACGCCATATCTGAAAATGAGAATATCAACAACATCCCCTATGTTAACTTTGAAAAATGCACCGGCTGTGGCATCTGTGTTAGTAAATGCCCAGGATTGGCAATGTTTGTAATTCATAAAAATTTCAGTGAAACAACTTCAGTTGTAATTATGCCTTACGAATTTCTTCCAAGGCCCCATAGAGGAGAAATCGTCAAGGTACTTGATAGAGAGGGAAAATACTTATGTGATGGCAAAGTAATAAGAATATTGGATGGAAAATTTCAAGACAAAACAGCCACAGTGAGTATCGAAATTCCAAAAAAGTACTATTTACAAGCCAGAAACTTTAAAGTGGGGGAATGAAGTCATGGATGAAAACGAGGTAATAATTTGTAGATGTGAAGATGTAACCTTGAAAGAAATAAGGAATACCATAAGAGAAGGTTTCACCACCGTTGAAGAAATAAAGAGGGTAACAAGAAGCGGTATGGGACCTTGTCAAGGTAAAACTTGTGGCTTGTTGATTGCAAAAGTAATTTCACAGATGACAGGCAAACCGATGGAAGAGATAGAATTGCAAAACATCAGACCTCCCTATGGAGGAATAACCTTTGAAGAAGTAACAAAAGGAACCATAACGGAAAATGATAAATAAACCCTAATATAATTAGCAGGTGAAAAATATGAAAAATAAGGCCAATGTTGTAGTAATAGGTGGGGGAGTCGTAGGCTGTTCCATAGCTTATAACCTTGCCAAAAAAGGGGTTAAAGATGTAGTATTACTTGAAAAATCCTATCTTTCAAGCGGAGCAACCGGTAGATGCGGCGCGGGAGTTAGGCAGCAATGGGGCACCAAACAAAACTGTCTTTTGGCAAGCGAAAGTATGAATATTTTTGAGCACTTTGCAGATATCCTTCAAATAAAAAGAGACATAGAATTAAAGCAAAAAGGTTACTTATTACTAGCATACTCTGAAAAAGAATTAGAACAATTTAAAAAAAATATCGAAGTTCAACACAGTTTAAATATACCTTCTGTTCTATTGACGCCTAAAGAAGCAAAAGAAATCGTTCCCAACTTAAACATAGAAAAATTGGTCGGAGCTGCCTACTGTGCTAAAGACGGGCATGCCAACCCTTTCCAAGTGACTTTAGGTTATGCTGAAGCTGCACAAAGATTAGGTGTGGAAATAAATAAATTTACCGAAGTCAAAGATATAAAAACTAAAAACGATGCAGTACTAGGGGTACAAACAAATAAAGGTTTCATAGAATGTAAAAAGGTAGTTGTAGCTGCAGGAGGATGGACACAGAATATAACCAAAATGGCTAAAATAGATCTACCAATTTACTCTGAAAGACACGAAATATTGGTAACAGAATCTGTTAAAAGTATACTAGATCCAATGCTAATGTCATTCTCTTACAATATTTACTGTCAACAAGAGCCGGTTGGGAGCTTCATTATGGGTTATGGACCTGAGAACGAACAACCTAGTTACAATATGGAAAGTTCATGGGAATTCCTTGAAACTATGTCAAAAAAGGCAACGTGGTTATTGCCTCCTCTTAAAAATATCCGCATCATTAGGCAATGGGCGGGTTTATACAACATTTCGCCAGATAGACAACCAATAGTATCTCAAATCAATGAGGTAGAAGGTCTATATGTTGCTTGTGGGTTCAGTGGACATGGTTTTATGCTTGCACCAGCTGTTGGAATTCTAATGGCAGATATAGTTACAGGTGATAAATTAACATACGATGTCATTTTAGATTTAGAAAGATTCAACAGAGGAGAAATCATTGAAGAGCCCTCTGTTGTATAAAACTTAAAAAGGAGGAATCAATTTTGAACAACTCAATACCTATTTACGAAATGCCTGAAAATGAGCCAATTTTAAACTATGAGCCGGGAAGTAAAGAAAAAAAAGAATTGAAGGAAAAACTTTCCAAACTAAAAAACGATAAAATCGAAATACCTCTTATAATTGGTGGAAAAGAAGTAAGAACCGGTGATCTTGGAAGATGTGTTATGCCACATGATCATAACTATGTCTTAGCAGAATATCACAAAGCTAGTGAAAAACAAATCGAAATGGCAATAAAAAGTTCCTTAGAGGCAAAGAAAGTGTGGGATAAATTTTCATGGGTTGATAGACAATCCATTTTCAAAAAAGCAGCTGAACTATTATCCACAAGTTGGAGATCAACATTAAATGCTGCTACAATGCTTGGTCAAAGCAAAAATGTATTTCAAGCGGAAATAGATTCAGCCTGTGAATTGATAGACTTTTTGAGATTCAACTCATACTATGCAACAAAGATATACATGGATCAACCAAAATCTACAAAAGGTATTTGGAACAGATTAGAGTATAGACCTTTAGAAGGCTTTGTTTTCGCAGTTACTCCATTTAATTTTACTTCCATAGCAGGAAACCTACCCACTGCACCTGCTATCATGGGAAATACGGTTTTGTGGAAACCAGCATCTTCTGCCGTATATTCGGCATATTTCTTTATGAAATTGCTGCAAGAAGCCGGATTACCCGACGGAGTGATAAATTTCATCCCTGGTCCAGGGTCCAAAATTGGAAGTATAGTTTTTAAAGATCCTAATTTTACTGGATTACATTTTACTGGTTCAGCTCCAACCTTTGAAAATATGTGGGCAACGATTGGGAAGAACATAAGAAATTACAAAACTTACCCCAGAATAGTTGGAGAAACAGGCGGAAAAGACTTTGTGATTGCACACGAAAGTAGTGAAATAGAATCACTAGTAACAGCTTTAATTAGGGGAGCCTTTGAATATCAAGGTCAAAAATGCTCTGCTGTCTCAAGAGCTTATATACCTAACAACATTTGGCCTAAGGTAAAAGAAGATTTGATAGAAAATTTAAAAGAAATTAAAATCGGTTCTCCAGAAAATTTCACTAACTTCATGAATGCTGTAATTGACAAAGAGGCTTTTGATAAGATAAAAAGTTATATAGATTTTGCAAAGGAAAGTAATGAAGCCGAAATAATCTATGGTGGGAAGTGCGATGATTCTATTGGATATTTTATTGAACCTACAGTAATATTAACTACTAATCCAAAGTTTAAAACTATGGAAGAAGAAATATTCGGACCTGTTTTAAGCATCTACGTTTATGATTCAAAAGAATTTGACAATGTATTGAAATTATGTGATGAAACTTCACCTTTTGGTTTAACGGGAGCAATCTTCGCTCAAGATAGAAAGGCTATCAAAAAAGCAGAAGAAGTTCTCGTAAACGCTGCCGGTAACTTTTACATCAACGATAAGCCTACAGGTGCAGTGGTCGCTCAACAACCATTTGGTGGTTCGAGGGCTTCGGGAACAAACGACAAAGCTGGAAGTGTTATAAACCTTTTAAGATGGGCTTCCGCCAGAGCAATTAAAGAAAATTTCTCTCCACCAAAAAATTTCAAATATCCATT
>LDZR01000840.1_pt1 | contig 15785 bp, 17 predicted proteins | sample 615371 | NCBI WGS metagenome assembly LDZR01 (sample SAMN03408294, study PRJNA278302) | terrestrial metagenome | isolation source: oil reservoir sample K2 | place: USA: Alaska, North Slope, Kuparuk formation | collected 2013
AGTTTAAATGTTGAACTACTATCATTAGCTTTATTTTGTGCTTTTTTAACGATGATATTAATGAGTTTCATTGGGCTTCCTACATCTGCTACCCAGGCTGTTGTGGGAGCTCTTATTGGAATAAGTATTCTAAAAGGAGAATTCAACTCAGCTATTTTAACAAGAATTTTCATTTCGTGGATATTTACTCCGATTGGTGCCTTAATCTTCGCTTTTATATTATATAGACTTTTAGCACTAATATTTAGAAAATTTTTGGGTGTTACAACCCAAGATAGGTTCTTAAAAATACTAACTTGGATCGCTATTTGTTATAGCGCATACTCATTAGGGGCTAACAACGTTGCGAACGTTACTGGAGTATTTGCAAACGTTTTATTCACTCCATTTCTTTTACTAATTATAGGTGGTTCATCGATAGCTGTAGGAATTTTATCTACCAACCAAAAGGTTTTGTATACCGTAGGGAAAGGGATTATCGAATTGGATCATTTTTCATCATCTGTATCGATTTTGGGGGCAGGGGTTACCTTGTGGATCTACTCTTTAATTGGTATTCCTATCAGTGCTGCACAGGCTACAATAGGTGCTATTGTGGGTGTTGGATTAGCAGCAGGTACTAGAACTTTTGATACGAACACAATAATGAAAGTAATATTTGGTTGGGTAGGAACACCTATGATTTCTGGAATTATTTCCCTTATAGTATTATTTCTAATTCAATTATTATTTTAAAAAAGGGGAGCACAATACTCCCCTCTATTTTTTATTTTGAAAGTTGTTTGGCCATTATATATTGGTCTATTCCTTGAGCGGCTTTGTGCCCGTCTGCAACTCCATGAATTATATCTGGGCCATGTACAATATCCCCACCTGCAAACAACCACGGTACGCCTTCCACTTGACCGTACTCGTTTGTTTTTATCTTTCCTCTTTCTATCTTCGTGTTCTTTTGGATATCTTCTGGTAAATAACTATAATCTGGAGCCTGTCCAACAGTCATTACGACCATATCCGCATTTATGGTAATAGTGTTATTTTCATCGTATTTTGGATTGAATCTTCCGTTTTTGTCGAATACTTCTACACATTTCCTAAACAACACACCTTTCAATTCTCCATTTTCAACTATTACCTTCACGGGACCCCATCCTGGATGGAAAATTACCCCTTCTTCTTTACCTTCAACAATTTCATCTTCATCAGCAGGCATCTCATCAAAGCTTCTCTCCAAACTAAGGACATGTACTTCGGATTTCTTATATTCTAGGTTTTGGAGTCTGAGCATGGACCTTGCAACGTCCATGGCAACATTTCCTCCTCCTATTACCACAAGGGATTTAGGTATATATGGCTTGGGACCTTCTCCTCTGACATAATTTTTCATTTCTTCTAAAATTGTTAAAGAGTCAAAAACTTTTTCATGGTCAGATCCTTCAATGGGAAGCTTTCTACCCTTGTTGAATCCAGTTGAAACAAATATTACATCGTTTTTTGCTTTTAATTCTTCCAAAGTGATATCCTTTCCAACTTTTGTATTTGTTATTATCTTTACTCCCAGGGACTTTATGTAACTTACATCCTGCTCAAAAGCTGAATCTGGAAGTCTATATGAAGGACCTCCGTAATTAAGAACACCGCCTGGTCTGTTCTTTTCTTCATAAACAGTAATTTCAAATCCCATTAAAGATAAGAAATAAGCTGCAGAAAGCCCAGCAGGTCCGGCTCCAACGATAGCAACCTTAGCGTTAGCCTTTTTTATAACTTCCTGATCTAAAATTTCTGGATATTTATCCTGTGGGATGTTATCCACTATATATCTTTTCAACCATCTTATGGCTATAGGTTCTCCTCTGTGACCTATTGTACAAACCGTCTCACATTTGTGAGTACACATTCTCCCACATACAGCAGGCAAAGGATTCGTTTTGTAAAGATCTTTCAATCCTGTTTGAAGATCATCAGTGTATATATCTTTTATGTAATCTGCGATGTTCATATGGGCTGGACATGTCTTTTCACAAATATTACACTCCACACATCTTGAAGCCTCTCTAACAGCCTGTTCTTTTGAAAATCCTTTAACCATCTCTATGAATGATGTTTTTCTGATTTCTGGTGGATCAATTTCCATCTCTTCCCTTTCTAAGTCAAGCAGGTCTGAATCTTCATCTCTAACATAACCTAATGGTTTTTTAATTCCATGGATTCCTTCCTCTGTGGGTATAAAAAAGAAGGTGTTCGGATCTTTAGATATATGTAAATATTCTTTGGTCATCTGTAATGAACCCGTGGTACATATATCCACACATAAACCACAAAAGCTGCATCTCCCATAATCTATAGAAGGCTTTTGGGGTTTAGAGCCTTCCACATCTGGAAGTTCTTCGATCTCTACCATAGTTATAGCATCTGTAGGGCATATTTTTGAACAAGTACCGCAACCAATACATTTTCCCCAGTCGTTTATATGAAAACCTCTATATCTATCTGAAGCTTCTCGAGGTGTTATTAGAATATCTTCCATAGGAACGGTAACAGGCTTTTTAGAAAGGTATTTCCAAGCTCTTGCTGGAGCAAAAAAACTTTTTTCAGGCGTATTCACCTTATTCACCTCTTTCTTTATTTTTTATCTATCTATTTCAGGAGGACATACCCCCATTGTATCCATCCAAAGAGCAGCATCATCTATCCTCGTACCTGGCAAATACTTTTCTACCCCCAACAAGCCTTGTGGATAGGACGCTCCTCTAACAGCGACTCTATAGGGTTTATCTTCTCCTTCTGAAACCATATAATATCCGTACTCTCCCCTTGCGCTTTCTACATGGGTGTAAACTTGCCCTTTTGGAACACGCCATCGTAAGGCGCTTCCACTAGATATTTTGTTCCATACCTTCCCTTTTTTGGGCATTTTTTCAAGTATCTGTCTTATTATTTTTATACTCTGATAGGTTTCGAGGTATTTGAAATAAACCCTTGTATATCCATCTGAGTAATTTGCCGTTGGAACATAAAATTCTACTTGGTCATACCTTGCGTATGGGTCTACTTTTCTAATATCGTATGCTTCTCCCACAGCTGATCTCATACCTATTCCAGTAACTCCCAACTCCCAAACAACCTCGGCAGGTAACAACAACTTATCTTTGGTTCTTCTCTGAAAGAGGGGGTTCTTAATAATCAAATCTTCGTATTCTGGAAGTCGATTTTCTAAATAATCGAGAAAACTCTTTATCTTTTCAATAGCTTCCTCACTCAAATCTTTTCTTACACCACCAGGCACTATATACATATGATATATTCTTGCTCCGGTTATTTCTTCAAAAATATCTAATATAAGATCTCTATCTGCCAGTCCCCAATTTGGCCCAGTGTATAGTCCAACAGGTCCTCCTATTCCACCAAGGGACATTAGATGGTTAGCAATTCTTGCTAGCTCTAAGATTATCATCCTTATCCAATGAGCCTTTTCAGGTACCTCGATTCCTGTCAACTCCTCTATCGCCATGGCGTACACCATCTCATTTGTATCAGGTTCTGGAACACAAATTCTTGGTATGAGTGCGAGGTTATTCATCCAAAGTCTTCTTTCCATAAGCTTTTCAAATCCTCTATGCAACATTCCGGGCATAGGTCTTGCCCTGACGATGGTGTCTCCATCAACGTACATATGAACACTAAAATTCCCATGCATGCCTGGATGATTTGGCCCTAAGTATAATTTAAGTTCTTTCATTTATTTCACCTTCTTTAATGGCATCTTTCACCGCGTTTTTGGAAACTTCCACATCATACTTTCTATCAGGAAATTTACGTTTAGAATACTCTAAGGGGTCAAAATCTTTTCTCATAGGAGGTTTATCATCCCATAATTCTAAGAAAAGAGGTTTTTCTGAATCCAAGTTACCTTCAAACTTTACACCAAAGAACTCATGGATATCCCTTTCGTAGTATTTGGCACCAGGAAAAATATCTATGATGCTCATATATTCAGGGTTTTCTCTCTCAATCTTTGTTTTTGCTACAAAAGTAGTTCCGTTTGACCAATTGAACAGGACATAAACTAATTCAAATTTGTTTTCTTTAATCCAATCGACACAGGTTATCAAGCTTAACTGTTTCCAACCTTTGTCCTTTAAATAAGTTAATATTGTTGGCAAATTGTTTTGTTCAACAACTATACTTATTTCATTTTTCTTTGGTGTGGTGAAATCTTTTATATCGAAACTTTTTTCAAGAATCCTTATCAATTCTTTGGCATCATTCGTGGAATTCATCCTTTACATACACCTCCCCTAAGGAACGAATTTGATTATTTCGATACCAATCGTAATTCTCTACATATTTCTTCCATCCATTGGCTTCCCCTTTTGTAATCATATTTTCAAGGGTTTTAAAAGTATTCATTATAGCTTCAGGCCTTGGCATACATCCGGCAACGTATAGATCGACAGGAAGATAATAATCCAACCTGTTGATCACTGCATAAGAATCATAGTATATTCCACCGTTTATAGTACAAGATCCAAAGCCTACAAGATATTTTGGAGTCATCATTTGTTCATAAGTGTATATAACTCTCCTTAAAGTTTTAACGCTCAGATAACCTGTTATCAATAGAACATCAGCTTGACGAGGAGTTGCCATTGGTCCCATACCCAATCTTTCCATGTCAAATCTTGCGGTCATAGTGGGCGGAAGTTCTACGGCACCACAACCTGTGCAATAATGAAGCATCCATAAAGATTTTCCTCTGAAGATATTCTTTATCTTTTCCCAAAAAGTTATCGTATCGTTTAGATCTTCTTCAAAGATATTCATCTGTTCTATTTTTTCTTCATTTGTCATACGTTCACCCCCAGTCCTGTAAAAATTACTATCGCAGCTTGAACAAGTGACAGTACTATTGGAACTCCATAGAAAAATGTTACAACATTCTCTATTCTAAAACGAGCCGAAACGGCATATATCAGAGTAACTAAGGTATAAACAAAAAAGTATTTTATTAAGTATTCGATTAAATTTCCTCCTCCTAAAAATAGGTTCACGAACAAACCAACTTCCACTAAAGTTGCGAACTCGTGTTGCAAGATCAACATACCGAAATGTTTTCCTCCGTATTCAACCATAGGTCCAGAGGCTATCTCTGTTGGGGCTATGGGTGTATCAAATGGAACCTTGCTAAGCATACCGAGTAAGGATATAAAAGCTACTATAGCTCCCAGTGGCATAGTAAAAATGTGCCATCCGAAAATTCCATTCATTTGTTGCACATGAGCTAGTTCACTAAGTGAAGAAGTACCATATACGTGTATCATACCGAATACAACTATCATAAACGGGACTTCATAGGCTAACATCTGAGTTAATGCCCTCATAATACCTATTCCTGCCCAAGCGTTTCCAGAACCAGAAGCACTCATGGCCATCCCAAGAGAACCAATTGCTAATAAATAGACAACAACAAAGAAGTTATCAAGGCCATTGAAAGCAACAATATTGCCAAAAGGTAAGAACATAAAAGTGGCTATCGTTCCTCCCAAGGCCATCATCACACCAAAGTCATAAATAAAACCATGTGTTATAGATGATTTTGATAGGGCTTTGAAAATATCCATAAAAGTTTGATACCAAGGCGGTCCCACTCTTCTATGAATCTTAGCTGTTACTTTTCTTTGAATACCATCAAGAGATACTTGCCATAAAAATCCGATGAAAACTATCATAAAAGCTATCAAATAACTCATATTTTATCACCCCAGAAAAAGGCTATTGTTATTATCACAGAGATCCAAAATACCCCTACAGAAGCGTTCGAAGAAAAGAACCAGCTTCTAACAAGACGGCCAAACTCGTTTACTCTTAAAGCTATGACATCGTAAAACTTTTCCACTGATGGATGATTTTTATACAATCTTTCAAAAGGAGCGTAATAGTTTTTGGCATAATGATACGATTCAGGATCGTATATAAATTCGCCAGAAGTGTAAGTGTTCATTTGATCAACGGGCTGAGCCTTTTTATGTGTGTAAAAAATTAATGCGGCTATAATGAAACCTATTACGAAGACCACTGTAATTACTAAAGAATCCCACATGCCACTGAAGGAATATATCTTAGAACCTTCCACACTGATTGGAACAATATTCAAAGAAGCTTGAATTTTTGAAATAAATCCTAACATTTCGGAAGGAAATACACCAAAATATATTGTCAGTAAAGACATGACAAGCATTGGAATCTGCATCATAAAGGGGACTTCTTTCACATCCTTGTGCTTAGGTGACAATTGACCTAAAAACACTGTAGCAAGAGGTCTAAAAACGTACATGAAAGATCCTATACTCCCAAAAAAGGTGGCAAATGCTATAAACATAAGTCCTTTACTGGCTAAACCTTGGAAGATCAACCACTTTGATGCGAAACCGCTGGTGGGCGGTATCCCAGCAATAGAAATTATGGCAATTAAATAAGCGGCAAAGGTTACAGGCATCTTTTTTATCAAACCACCAAGTTCGTTCATATTCGTGGTACCCGTTCTATAAGCTACCGCACCAATAGCTAAAAACATAGCGGCTGATGCCATCGCATGATTGAAGATATGCATTATTCCACCTGCGAATCCCACTTGATCTAAAAGTGAGATGCCAATCAATATGTATCCTCCATTTGCAACGGTGGAATAAGCTATCAATCTTTTAGCGTCTTCTTGTTTTATGGCCATAAGGGTTCCAACTATAATGCTTATTGCCCCTAGAACCATAATTATATAATTTTCATAAGGAACCCCGATTATACGAATATGGTTAGAAAAGATCTGTGAAGTAGGGATAATTGCGCTAACCAACAAGGCTATAAATGCCCCCATTTTAACTAATCCTCCCGAAAGAACCGGAGAAAAGGTATGAGGAGCGTTCCCATGAGCTATGGGGAGCCACGTGTGAAATGGAAAAATTCCGAGTTTTGCAAGTCCCGCGATAATAATTACAAAATAAGCCATTACGGCTGTATTGGGGCTGCTAATTAAATTCTGTGAAATACTTTCTATATCAAAGGTTTGAAACAATGAGTATAAATACATCACCGCAAAAAACATAGAGAAAGAACCGATCGTGCTGATTGTGTAATAAACTACAGAGGCCTTCCTCGATTTACCAAGGGGAATTATAAACAAAGAAGACCAAACCACCATCTCCCAAAATATAAATAACGTAAGAAAATCCTTTGCAAAGAAAATCCCCAATGTAGAAACTACAGAAAACACGTAGAGCATGTTGTATGAAGCAGGGTTAACCATTTTTTCTATCCAATAGGGATTAAAAAAGGACACAAGGAAATAAGTTAAAACCATTATTATGGAAAAGAACCAACCATAATTAGAGCTCACCAATTGCAAAGAAAATCCTCCAAAAGATCCAAGGTTAAATACTGTTCCAACATCGTTCATATATCCAAACAAAAATATCAACACAAACAACGTTGAAAAAATGGTAAAGTAACTACCTAACTTTTTGTTTATCTTTGTTAAGAAAAAAGTCAAAACCGATAACAACAAACCTGTAATTAACAGAGAGTTTAACGCCATCTACATCACTCCCATTGACAAATAAGATAAGGAATCCTTCAAAGGTGTTGATACGTTCTGTACAAAATCTCCGAATAGTTCTGGGTAAATTCCTCCCACAATGAATAAGAACCCAACAACTACCGATACAACACTTATAACAAATAACTTGCTCATCTTAAATTTGGTTGTCAATTTTTCAGTAGTTTCCTCATGCTCTTCACCTGATACCCATAGTTTAACTAGCATCCTTATATAATAAACACCTTCCAACAAACTTCCCAACAATATTACTAATGGAATAATCCAGTTGATATTGAATGCGGTGTTTATAATGTTGAATTTTGCATAAAAACCGTAGAACAAAGGAAGGCCTATCAAAGACAAAGCCGAAACTGTAAATCCAAAACCCACTAGAGGATACTTTCTAAATATTCCGGCAGCTTTAGCGATAGAATCACTTGAATTATTCTCATAAACGTTCGCGGCGGTAGAAAACATCACTATCTTAGCAAAGGCATTATTTATTAGTTGTAAAATAGCTGCATACCCTCCGCCTATTAAAAATAGTCCAGTGATCAATCCTGCCTGTCCCACGCTTGAGAAAGTAAGAATTTCCCTCATATTCTTTGTAGAGATCGCAGAAGCTTCGGCAAATATGAAGGTTATAAAGGTAATTGTGATAAATATATTAAACAAAGGCCCGTTAACCGTAATTAGATTTGAAAAGAACCTTCCAAACACCAAAAAAATTGTTGACGCATAAACTGAGGAAAATAATGGAGCAGTCAAGATGTTTACATTGGAATAAATACCTCTAACCCAACTATTAAAAGGTAAAAGTTTTGCCTCAACCGCTAAACCTGAAAAAATTAAAATAGAAACTATCAGTTGAATATTTTGTGAAAGTTCTGAGAAGTGAACGGACAAATCAGACATGTTCAAACTTCCAACAGCGGCGTATACAATAATTATTCCAAGTAAATACAAACTAGATCCCACGGAACCTAAAACCAAATAATTAAAAGTATGATGGTACTTCTCCTGCAAAGTTGATATTATATAAGCTGCAATAGTTGCTATTTCAAAGAACACATAAAAGTTGAATAAATCGTTAGTTAACACCATTCCGTTGAGTCCAGCTAAAGCTATTAACAAAGGCAATGAATATTTTCCAATCTTCTTCATCCCAATCAGAGTAGAAACGAGAAATAAAATATTAATTAATATTATCCCGAATAAAGAATAATTATCCACCAACAAGTTGATACCAAAAGGTGGCTGCCAGCCTCCAATCTCATAACTTCCTTTTTGTACAAAAAAAGTAAAGATGGTGTTTAAAACCAAACCAAAAAACAAAAGAGATTTAGAAAAGTTTTTAAACATTACCCCAACGAACGCTAGAAGTAGAGGAATAACAATTAAAAGTACAGGATTAATCATCTGAACCACCTCTAATTTCATCTATTTCGATAGAACCTTTTTCAACGTATACTTTCCTAATAAAAGCCAAGCCTAAAGCGGTAGTTCCAAAACCAATAACGATTGCGGTTAATACCAAGGCTTGAGGAAGGGGATCAACATAATTTGAAACAGAATCAAACGTTATGATCGGTGCGTTACCACCGTTAACGTACCCAATAGATATAATGAAGAGATTCAACCCTAATTCTAAAATATTCAGTGAAATAAGCATCTTAACCAAATTCTTTGATGAGAGTAAGCCATAGATTCCAACAAAAAAAAGCGCTAAAAACAAATACTGAATCATTCTTCTCCCCCCTGTGTTAAAAAGTTACCTATGATATTTGACAATTCAGAACCAACTTTTAACCCTATCAACACATATAGTATAGGTGTCAATCCTGCACTAAAAAGGTGACCAATCTCACCCGATGGTAAGAAGTTGTACAAAAATGAATTAAAAGCAAAAAGTCCTATTAACCCTAAAACTATTATTAATACTCCTGAGGTACCTTCAAGTACGGTGAAGGCATTCATCTTTTCTTTGAATTTATCATCGCTTATGTACATCAATAAAACTGATGAGGCTATCATAGCCCCCCCTGGAAATCCTCCACCCGGGGTTAGATGACCGTGAACGAATATATAAATCCCAACGATCAATATGATGCCTGTTATAATTCGGACACCCGCCTTGAGAATGAAATTTGGTTTTACTCGAAAGCCCAATCTTTCCTTCCCTACATTTAAAAGCAACGCTACTCCCATTGCTGAAAGGAAAAGGACGGTTAATTCTCCCAAGGTGTCAAATCCTCTGTAATTGACAACTACAGAAGTGACAATGTTGGCTGATCCTGTTTCCGGATAAGGTCTGGTTTCATCTGTGTTCTTTTCTAAATATCTTTGTGAAATGGTGTTATTTAAATCTTTCTCCCCATACTTTGGAAAGAAACTTTGTGAATCGTACAGTAACGAGAATATAAAAAAGGCAACAGTAAACGTCAGTAAAGCTGCAACAAACTTCTTCATTATTTCTCACCACTCTTTTTCATAGCCATCAAAGTAAATACGAAAATCGAGGTCATCAAACCAGAACCTATAACCGCCTGAGTTATAGCAACATCTGGAGCTTTCATGATAATGAATTCCACAACTGAAAGCAAAGAAGTGATTGATAAGAAAACGATCGAATTCAACAACTTTTTCGATTCAATAGCCATCAAAGCGAAGAGAATCATTATAAAACCTGTGATTACACCAATTATTTCAATCATTTTGACTCATCTCCTCTTTCTCATACAAACTTTTTAAGTCGTCTTTTTGTAATTTGGCTATTTTTGCACCGTGTAAATAGGAAGCACGGGCTAAAACGGAGCTCCCAACGGGATTGGTAATGGTCATAAAAATAACCAAGATAATTGATTTCAAAAGCCACGAAGGGTTTAAAAATCCAACCCCTAAAATTAAAGAGAACGCACCTAAAGTTGTGGCTTTCGTACCCGCTTGTATTCTATTGAAAACATCTGGCATTCTGAATATTCCCAAACCTCCCAACAAATAGAAAATTCCTCCAATTATTATTAAAACGTCTCCGATCACCTTCATTTTTTCGCCTCCAAATATCTGGAAAGAACAACGGTTTCCAAAAAGGATAACACCCCGTAAACTATTGCAATATCCAAATAAATTTCATTCTTGAAGACTTGAGATAGCAAGACAATAACTCCTGTGATCATGACGTTCATTGTATCTAAAGATACGATTCTATCAGTTACTTCAGGACCAATTATCATTCTCAAGACCGAAAAAAACACACCTATTCCAATGAGGCTAAACACGATAATCTCGATCATTTGTATATCCTCCCCAAAATTTTTTCGAAAGTCCCTGTAACATGCTTTTTGTAATCTTTTTCGTTTTCACCTTTTATATCTATCCAATGGATGTATAGGTTTTCATCATCGACATCTATAGATAAGGTCCCAGGGGTTAAAGTAACGGAATTTGCCAAAGTTAACTTGCCAACGTCACCCTTCAAATCAACAGGGATTTTTACAAAACCAGGGTTTAAAGGAATTTTTGGTGTCAAAACCCTTCTCGCAACATCGATATTAGATAAAAACATTTTGTAGAGGAAAACAGGCACGTATACAATCACAAATAAAGGTAATTTGTATACAACAGAAAAATCAAATTCATAATCCACAAGACGTGAAATGACACCTGCTAAAACAATTGAAACTAACAATCCAACGATAAGTTCAGAAAGGTTAAAAGAAGTCATGAACAGCCAGATTACTAGAAGAACAATAAAAGTCGAAACAAAATTCTTCACAACAATCCCTCCACTTCATATAGTTTGTGAAAAAAACCTCATACTGGATAAAATGAAAATTTTATTCGAATACATTATACCAGTACATGGTATAATATCAAAATCAAGAAAACACCTTCTAATTGAATATATTCGTTCTTAATTACCTTTAATTACCCCAAATCGCTAATTTTCTACCGTATTTATTTTTTATGGTATAATTGAATATGCAATTTTTTATATCTTCTTTTAAGTATTGATCACCTTCCAGGGGGTACCGTTGAAAGGAGGAACAATAAATGGACAGAAGAATGTTGGGTAAGACACAAGAAGAACTCTCTATAATAGGTTTGAATTTGGAAAAGTTGTTGGTAAGTGAGGATGCTTATGAAGTTAAAAGGTATTTAGAAAAGTTTATTCTAAGAGGTGTAAACTTTTTTGAAATTTCTCTTAAATTTGAACCCAAAGATGAAGCAGCGGTTTTCCCCATAAATCTGTATAGGGATCAACTTTTTATTGCGGGTAGATCTTACTCCAAAAGCGGTGATGAGATACAACAGGACATAAAAGAACTATTAGCTAAATTCAATCTTCAATATTTAGATTTAATCCAAATTATTGTAAAAACTCAAGAGGATATTCATAGAATTCTAGGTCCTGAAGGCGCTTTAGAGGGGGTCTTTGCCGCTAAAAATTTGGGCTTAATAAAGTACATAGGTTTTTCAACAAACAAAGAAAGTATAGCCTTAAAACTTTTAGAAAGTTATGATTTTGATTCGATTACATTTCCCATAGATTGGATGAACTGGTACACAGGTTTTGGAAGAAAAGTGATTTCTAAAGCTAAGGAAAAAGGTACCGGTGTAATAAGTAAACAAAATCTTATAAAAAAGATAACGAAGGTAAATGAAGAAAAAGGTATATCTGACCTTCTTTATATTCCTTCTGAAAGTTATGAAGAAGTTAAGACAACGATAAGATTTTCTCTTACTAAGCCAATAACCTCTATCTTATGTTCTAGCCACATTGACCTTTTAGAATGGTTAATACAAGCAGCCGACGAATTCACACCCCTTGACATTCAAGAAGAAGAAAATTTGCGAAAAAGTTGTGAAGATCTAGCAAAAGTATTCAATCCTAAAAACATTTGAGGAGAAGTGGCATGTGTGTATCAATAATTGGTGGAATAAATATTGATTTTAAAGGATCTCCCTACCAAAAATTATCGTTCAAAACTTCAAACCCCGGTCGTATCTTTTATTCTTCTGGTGGTGTTGCTAGAAACGTTGCACACAATTTATGCAAATTAGAAGTGCCTGTTAATTTGTTTGGAGTAGTTGGGGACGATATATTTGGTGAAATAATTTTAACGGAACTAAATAACTTAAAGATAAATACTAATTTTATCAAGAGATGTGATAATCGCCGTACGGGTGTTTACCTTGCTATTTTAGACGAAAAGAAAGATATGATGGTTTCTATATCAGACATGGATATTATTAAAGAGATAAATGTAAATTACATAGAAAAATATAAAGATACCTTACTCCACTCGAAAATAGTCTTTCTTGAAGCAAATTTAGAAACACAAACGATAGAATACATACTTAAAGTTCTTGAAAACACGAACGTTTACACAGTTTTTAATGCGGTGTCAAATCAAAAGGTAAAAAAATTAAAAAATATAACTGAAGAAATTGATTACCTGACTCTAAACTTCTCAGAATTGAAATCTTTAATTGAGCAAGAAAATTTGAATTTTTACGATGAGAAATCTATACAGACTATTTTTTCAGATAAATTCCCCAATATTTTTAATTTAATTGTAACAAATGGGGATATGGGGGTTCTATTTTTAAACAATCAATTTAAAAAAGCAGAGTTTTTTTCTGTAGGTAAAGTTGAAGATTTCGAAATAATCGATGCCAATGGTGCTGGAGACGCTTTTACTGCCGGGTTTATCTATGGTATTTATGAAGATGCTGATATAGAAAAATGTATTGAATATGGAATAAAAGCTTCCCATATTACCCTAAAAAGCCCAAAAACAGTGGCAGATGAGTTATCTTCTGAAATTTTTGGTTGACTAAAAGTCAAAAACAGGGCAAAGCCCTGTTTGCGCTACTGTGCAAACCATGTTTTTTTGGAGCTTTGTGCAAAATGGTTCTTTATAATGCCTTAGGAACAATTCCCACGTTTTCATTTGTGCAGCTTTTGCCGTTTTATGCAAAAAGCTTTTTGTAGCTTTGTGCAAAATAGTTTGTTTGCAATTCTTTAGAAATGTTTTTCAAAATCTCGTTTGCTACGCTAATGATGTATTGAAATTGGGGATCTTAAGGGGTTTACCCCTTAACGTCCGGGCAAAGGGGCGCTATAGAACGTCTATAAAACATTAAAAAACAACTATGGAGGAAAATAAAATGAATATAACCCCATACTTAGAGATTAAAGAAGAAGTGTACCAAGCCTTGAAAGAAAATAGAGCCATAGTTGCCTTGGAATCGACTATAATTTCTCACGGAATGCCTTACCCACAAAATGTTGAAGTGGCAAAAAATGTAGAAGATATAATAAGAGAACGGGGTGCAGTTCCAGCAACTATAGCAATAATTGAAGGTAAAATGAAAGTAGGATTATCAAAAGAAGAGATAGAGTTTATGGCTAATTCTAAAAACATATTGAAAGCCAGTAGAATGGACCTACCTGTTATCCTTGCAAAAGGTTTTAACGCGGCTACAACGGTTGCGGCAACTATGATAATAGCTGAACTTGCTGGAATAAAGGTCTTTGTAACAGGAGGAATAGGAGGTGTACATAGAAATGCTCAAGAAACGTTTGATATTTCCGCTGACCTGCAAGAACTTGCGAAAACGAACGTTACGGTGATATCTGCCGGACCTAAAGCTATATTAGATCTTCAATTAACCAAAGAATATCTCGAAACTTTTGGCGTGCCAGTGATCGGCTATCAAACGGACGAGCTTCCATGTTTTTTTTCAAGAGAAAGTGGGATAAATGTACCTTATAGAGTAGAAAACCCAAAAGAAATTGCATTAATAATGAAGGCAAAATGGGACTTGGGTTTACAAGGCGGCATTTTTATTGCAAATCCTATTCCAAAAGAGTATTCATTGGATTTTGAAAAAATAAATAAAACAATAGAAAACGCAATAGAAGAAGCTAAAAGTCAAAAAATAAAAGGTAAGGAATTAACCCCCTTTCTACTTTCAAAAATAAACGAATTAACAAAAGGGGAAAGCTTAAAAGCAAATATCGAATTAGTCTACAACAATGCCAAACTCGGTGCAGAAATAGCAAAAGAGTTTAACATCTTATCTTAGGGGAAAGGAATGATGTATTTGAAAGAGAAACCCATTAAAAGAGTCGCGGCAATTCATGATCTTTCAGGGTTTGGTAAAGCTTCTTTAACCGTTGTAATCCCTATATTGTCTTCTATGAAGATTCAAGTCTGCCCAATTCCTACTGCAATACTCTCAACCCATACTGGAGAGTTTAAGGATTACACTTTTTTGGATTTAACAAAAAACATGAAAGACATCATAGCACATTGGAAAAAATTAGATTTAAGTTTTGATGCAATTTATAGTGGTTTTTTAGGGTCAGAAAAACAGATAGATATTGTGATAGAGTTTATACAATATTTTTCACAAAAAAACGAGACCCTGGTAGTCGTTGATCCAGTAATGGGGGATGATGGGAAACTTTATGCAACCATTACGGAAGCTATGGTTAAAGAGATGAAAAAATTAATTTCCAAGTCTCATGTGATAACACCAAATTTAACGGAAGCCTGTTTTCTCTTGGATGAAAAGTACGACCAAGATATAAGTGAAGAGATGTTGAAAAGCTGGTTAATACGTTTGGCAAACATGGGACCAGAAGTGGTTATTATAACAAGTGTTCCTGATGAATCCAAATCAAAAATAGGGGTATTAGCTTACGAAAAGACAAATAATAGATTTTGGAAAATCACCACTAACTATCTAAAAGCTTTATATCCTGGGACAGGGGACGCTTTTGCAAGCGTTATCGTTGGTAGTCTTTTAAATGGAGACAGTGTGCCGATGGCTATAGATAGGGCTACCCAATTCGTATCTACATGTTTAAAAGCCAGTTATGGTTATAAATATCCACAAAGGGAAGGAATATTACTAGAAAAAGTGCTCGATACTTTGAACACAACGACACTTTTACAAAGCTATGAGATTTTTTAGAAGATTTTTTGTTGTATAATATTAGAAAGCAAAAGGTTGGTGCTTAAAAGTTATGAATTTATCGGTGTACTCAGAAATCGGAAAATTAGAAAAAATCCTTCTACACAGACCGGGAAAAGAGTTAGAAAATTTATCTCCTCATTATCTTTCTGATCTGTTATTTGACGATATTCCTTTTTTGTATAAAGCTCAAGAAGAACATGAT
>LDZR01002352.1_pt1 | contig 15698 bp, 14 predicted proteins | sample 615371 | NCBI WGS metagenome assembly LDZR01 (sample SAMN03408294, study PRJNA278302) | terrestrial metagenome | isolation source: oil reservoir sample K2 | place: USA: Alaska, North Slope, Kuparuk formation | collected 2013
TATCAAAAGTTTCCTTCATTATCTCAACTTTAAAAACACTATTCAAAATTTCCACCACCGTAAGACATACACCATTTACGGCTATGCTGTCACCTATTTTAAGATCTTCAAAAACCTTATCAGCTTTAATGGAAAGGCTCCCGCTGCTGCCGATTATATCCACTTGCTGAACAATTCCCATTTCCTCTATTAATCCTGTAAACATTTTACAACCTCCAAATTATTCCATAATTATTTATTATTCTGATTCATCATATACGCAGTAATCATTACATCATCTCCAATTTTTGAAACTTCAATATCTCTCAACAAAACCGCTCCTTCCATACGTTCTATCCCTACTCCTGCTACAGGGGTCGGAGCATCCACACCTCCCACAATTTTAGGAGCCACAAAAACTACAAATTTATCAATCAAGCCCAATTCCACAAAAGATGTGATGACAGAGCTCCCACCTTCCACTAAGATACTGGTAATTTCCCTTTCTCCAAGATACTTAATAAGCCATTTAACATCTACCCTATTATCCCGTAAAGGAGAAAATATAATCTCTATTCCCAATGCTTTTAATTTTTCTGCCTTACTATAATTATATTTTTCCGTAGTAACAATAATGGTTTTAGAACCTTTATCATGAAGAAGTTTAGAATTTAAAGGTATACGTAGGTTACTGTCAAGAATAATTCTTATGGGTTGTTTTTCAATCTTATCATTCAAACGGCAGTTTAACAATGGGTCATCAGCGATTACAGTACCTATCCCGGTCAATATGGCATCTACTCCATATCTCAATTGATGAACAAATTTCCGGGATAATACTCCTGATATCCATTTAGCATCTCCTGTTTTTGCAGCTATTTTACCGTCTAAAGTCATAGCATATTTGCAAATTATAAAAGGTTTTCCTGTGGTTATATATTTAATAAAAACTTCATTAAGCTTTTTAGCCTCTTTCTCCAACACTCCACATTCAACAGCTATTCCATGTTCAATCAACTTTTTAAATCCTTTACCTGAGACCAAAGGGTTGGGATCTATCATAGCAGAGACAACTTTCTTTACACCAGCTTCTATAATACGGTCAACACAAGGAGGTGTCCTTCCATAGTGACAGCATGGCTCCAAATTTACATATAAGGTTGAACCGTAAGCTTCCTTTCCAGCTTTTTCAAGAGCTTCCGCTTCAGCATGGGGCTTACCTGGACCCTGATGATATCCCTCTGAAATAATTTTTCCGTTCTTAACCACCACAGCTCCAACCATTGGATTGGGTGATGTAATACCATACCCTTTTCTTGCCAGTTCTAAAGCTTTTTTCATAAATTTTTCATCAACATTCATTTTAGTCACCAACCCAAACCCCTTAAAATTACAACCGGTGTCATTCATACACCGGTTGTAATTCCCTTAAAAAACTTAACCATAGCAGAGGGATCATCAGCCCCGAAAATAGAAGAACCTGCAACTAAAACATCTGCACCTGCCTCAACTATTTTTGAAGCATTTGCCGGTGTAATACCGCCGTCAACTTCAATTAGAATCTCATTGCTGACATTCCGTTCATCAATCATTTTTCTAAGCTGCTGAATTTTATCTATCATATTGGGTATAAAATCCTGTCCACCAAAACCTGGGTTTACCGTCATAATTAAAACCATATCCAAGTCATTTAAAACCCACTTAATAGCTTCTAAAGGGGTTGCAGGGTTAAGAGCAACTGCACACCTGCAGTTAAGCTGTTTAATATTTTGAATTATACGGTGAAGATGGGGACATGCCTCCACATGTACAGTAATAATATCTGCACCGGCATCACGAAATACTGGAATAAAATTTTCAGGCTTTTTAATCATTAAATGAACATCAAAGATCAATTTGGATTTTTTGCGCAGAAACTTCACCACCTGAGGACCAAAGGTGATGTTTGGAACAAAATGACCATCCATAATATCTAAATGAAGATAATCTGCTCCTGCCTCTTCCACCTTATGAACCTCTTCTTCCAGCCTGCCAAAATCAGCGGACAAAATCGAAGGCGCTACTAAAACCATTTTTTAACGGCACCTCTCCCGTTCCATAACTTCCTCAAGAAGTTTTAAATAGTTATCATAACGATGTTCATTTATTAACCCCTGTTCCAATGCAGCTTTAACACTGCATTCAGGTTCATTATTATGCAGGCAGCTGGTAAATTTGCAGTCAGCTTTAAATTTCCTTATTTCAGGAAAACAATCTCCCAATTCTTCAGGATACATTTCAGGCAAATCCAATCGGCTGAATCCAGGTGTATCAGCCACAAATCCCCCTTGGGGCAGTTTGATAATCTCTACGTGCTTGGTAGTATGACGGCCAGTTTTCAATTTTTTGCTTACTTCTCCCACCTTTGATTTAAGACCAGGAACTATGGCATTTAATAGAGAGGATTTTCCAACTCCTGATTGTCCGGCAAACACCGTTAGGTTATCTTTAAGTTCATTTTTCAGCTCATCAATTCCTTCACCTGTTTTGGCACTGGTAATTAAAACTTTATACCCTAAGTTCTGATAAATATTTATAATTTCATTAATCATTTCTTCAGATGCCAAATCTTTCTTGTTCAAAGATATTACTGCTTTCAATGAATAGTATTCTGCATTTACAAGAAGCCGGTCAAGAAGAAACAAATTGGGATTTGGGTATTTCAAAGCAACAACACATATTACTTGAGAGACATTGGCCACTGCAGGTCTAATCAAAAGATTACTGCGGGGAAGAAGCTTTTCAATTACGCCTTTATCAATACTTTTTTCCTCACCAGGAATAAATTCCACTAAATCACCTGGATAGATATCATCATAAAGCAGCCTATTTTTACCCCTACAGACACATTCATAAACTTTGCCATTGGAATAAACATAAAAAAATCCTCCAAATCTTTTAAGAATAATTCCCCTCTCCATATAACCCTCCTTTATGGTACCCGCTTTTCATATATTAGATCACCATCATTATAAATTTTTACCACACCGCTTTTATAAAAGGGCACCCTTGTTTTTACATAATCCCCAGCTCTGTGCACTTCATTATATTCTTCATGGGTACCCTTAGCATCCGTTACTTCAATCCTTATTCTATGATTTTTCTTTTTCTCATCTTTGGGGACAGGTACAATAACCCTAGCATACTGTGGTGACGGTCCAGGACCACTGCTTATTGTTAAATCAACGCTGCTGCCCTGTAAAATACTTGTCCCTGCCGGAATACTCTGGCTAATAACCTGTCCATCAAAATAATCCCTGCTTTCCTTTTCCGAAACATTTCCCAATTTAAGGTGAAGAATTTCAAGTTTTTTTTCTGCTTCGGCAAATGTTAGACCTCTCAGATCAGGCATTTCAAGATATACAGGTTCCGGCCCCTTGCTTACTATAAGTAGAATTTCTGTTTCCTGTTTTTCAACCCGGGTCCCTGCAGCAGGTATCTGCCTTACAACGGTGTTTTCTGGTACATGAGAATCAAATACAAAACTGATTTGAGATGACACATTAAAGCCAGCATTATTCAAGATGACCTTTGCTTCCCTTAAGTCCTTACCAGCAACATTGGGTACCTCTGCAGTTTCAGGTCCAAGGCTTACAATCATCTCTATGATTCTATTTTTTTTCACCCTTTCTCCTTTTTCGGGATTATGGCTTATAACATAACCTTTAGGTACATCCGAATGATAAATCCTTCCGGCAACCTCTGCGCGCAAACCCGCTTTGTTAAGTATATCCACAGCCTCTTCATATCTTATATTGGTAACATTAGGAACTACGGTTTCTTCCACTTTCAAAAAGCCCAGCACCCCATAATAACCTGCTATGGTTAACATTAGGAATAAAACAAATAAAGCTGCCACGCTCCTAGGACGAATTTTTCTTTTCGCTAAAGGCTTTTCAATATCATCCATATAATCAGCATTATCTAAATTCCTGTAAATTTTCTTTTCTTCAGAACAGCTTATGCAGCTCAACTGGTTTTTCATCTCACCAGCTGAAGCAAAACGGTCCACGGGATTTTTGCTCATACCTTTTAAAATAATTTGTTCAAATTCTCGAGAAAGCAAAGGATTGATTTCCCTAGGCGGCTTTGGTTTTTCATTTATGTGTTTTAAGGCAACAGAAATCATGTTATCACCTGAAAAAGGAAGAACCCCTGTTGCCAATTCATATAATACTGCAGAAGCAGAATATATGTCAGTTCTGTTGTCAGTGGGATATCCCTTGGCTTGTTCCGGAGAAAAATAATGAACAGAACCAATCATGGAACCTGCAAAAGTAACAGTTTCAGAACCACAGGCTCTAGCTATACCAAAATCTGCTACTTTGACTTTCCCGCTGTTAGTTCTCAGAATGTTATGGGGTTTAATATCTCTATGAAACAGACCATTTTCATGGGCATGTTCCAATGCTTCACAGATCTGAATTCCTATCTGAATCACTTCTTCTTCCTCTAGAATACCGCCTCTTTCCTGTAAATACTCTTTTAAGGTTTGACCTTCAACAAACTCCATTACTAAAAAATGGCGTCCCTCATCCATACCTACATCAAAAATGCTGACTATATTTGGATGAGAAAGACGGGCTCCTGCTTGGGCTTCACGACGGAATCTGTCCACAAAAGCCTTATCCTTTGAAAATTGTTCTTTTAAAACCTTAACAGCAACAGTTCTTCCAAGGAGAAGGTCCTCCCCTTTATAAACAATGGACATTCCCCCGCTGCCAAGTTTTTCTATTATTGCATACCGACCGCTGAGAATCGTTCCAACCAAACCCTTCACCTCTTAAAGAAGAGCCAATGAATCAATCGATATAAACCAACACAGAAGTAATATTATCTTCTCCGCCCCTACTGCGCGCCGTTTCAACCAGCTTTTCACAGGCTTCGTCAACTGTGCTTGATGAATAAACTATATCTCTAATTTCTTCATCACTTATTGTTCCTGATAGTCCATCAGTACAGAGCAGAACATAATCTCCTTTTTTAAGGGGGAAATTTATCACATCCACACTGGTTTCCCTTTCTATCCCCACAGCTCTTGTAAGCAGGTTTCGCCGGGGATGAACCCTTGCTTCCTTTTCAGTAATGCTGCCTTCACGTACCAGCTCTTGTACAAAAGAATGATCAGAAGTTATGAGTGCAATTTTTCCATCCCGCAGTAAATATGCCCTGCTGTCACCTACATGAGCTACATACGCTTCCATCCCTATTACCCAAAGTACTGTTAGAGTAGTTCCCATTCCCCTTTGTTTTGGATTTAAGCACGAATGGGAATATACTATTTTATTAGCTTCCTTAACAGCTGCCTCTATTTCTTTCAAAGCATCTTCTGTATCTTTAACTTTTAAAAGATATTCTTTAACAGTTTTTACTGCCAGCGCACTTGCAACCTCTCCAGCTTTATGCCCGCCCATTCCATCTGCCACTGCAAATATTTTATGTTCCAGCTCAACAAGAAAGGAATCTTCATTTTTGTCTCTTAAGCCGCGATGGGTTACCCCCTTGGCCTGCATATGCTCACCTCTTAACTATTGAAGATACCTTAAGCGAAGCTGACCGCAGGCTCCCTCAATATCAAGTCCCCTTTCTTCCCTTACTGATGTTTCAACCCCTTTATTTCGAAGCACTGCTGCAAAATTTTGAATTTTTGAACTGCTGCTTCTTTTAAAACCAAACTCATCAACGGGATTGAGGGGAATAATATTGACATTTGCCTTAAACTGTGAAACAAAAGCAGCCAGCTTTTCAGCACATTCTATGGTATCATTTAAACCTTCAATCAACGAATATTCAAAGGTTATCCTCCTGCCGCTTTTTTTGCTGTATTCTTTTAAAGCCCATGCCAATTCTTCTAAAGGATATTTCTTATTTAAAGGAACCAAAAAGTCCCTTACTTCATTTTCGACTGAATGCAGTGAAACCGCCAGAACTACCTGCAGCTTTTCTTCAGCCAATTTTAAAATTCCTGGAACATAACCGGCCGTAGAAATAGTAATTTTTCTCTGACCTATATTTAACCCCAAAGGATCGTTCAGTATCCTAACTGATTTTAATACAGCATCATAGTTCAGCAAAGGTTCACCCATGCCCATAAAAACTACATTGGTAACTTTCCATGTTTCATCTTTTTCCATGCTTTTAGCAATGAGAACTTGAGATACTATTTCTCCTGTCCTTAAATTTCTAATAAAACCCGAAGATCCGCTGGCGCAAAAAGGGCAGCCCACAGGGCATCCCACTTGGGTTGAAACACAAACAGTACATCTTTTCTTAGCTTCATTAGGCATAATTACACTTTCTACTGTTTCTCCATCAGAAAATTCTAACAGCATTTTTATGGTATTATCTTTTTTAGAGGTAAGCTTTTCTAAAACTTTTGGGTGGAAAATATCTGCCCTTTCCCTAATTTTACTCCTTAACGAAAGGGGAAGATTGGTCATTTCATCCACCAATTCTGCACCATGCTTGTGTACCCACTGAAAAAGCTGGTTAGATCTGTATTTTGGTTCCCTTAACTCTGCTATTAAATCCTCCATATCCTGCCTGTCAAAATCCCGCAAATCTTTAACCATTTTAACAAATCACCTTTTGTAAAATACATAATAATTTTACCTTCAACTTCAACACAAGTCCACAAAAGCCCCTTATTTCTATACGATTTTAACAAAGCGCACCGCAAAAAATCCATCTAAATCATGAAGATGGGGCAGAGAATGAAAAACCTTACCCTTTTCTCCCCACAATAAATCTTCACTGGGCACAAAATTCTTTAGATTCTGCTGCTTAAGCTCGGGATAATTATTTAAAACCCAATCAACCTGCATCTGATTTTCTTCAGGTTCTAAAGAACATGTTGAATAAACCAGGGGTGCTCCTGGCTTTAACAAAGGGATAACTCCGCTTAATATTTCTTTTTGAAGTTGAGCCACTTTTTTTATTTCTTCAGGACTTTTTCTCCACCTTGCATCCGCTCTTCTATTTAACACTCCCGTGCCTGAACAAGGAGCATCAACTAAAATCAGGTCAAATTTTTCTTTAAGGTGATCTTTTGCATTTCTGGCATCCATTAAATGTGGTTCAATACACGTAATACCCAGTCTTTGACAGTTTTTCTTTATCAATTCTATTCTGTGCCTGTGTATGTCCAAAGCAATAATCCTTCCCTTATTTCCCATAATTTGAGCTAAATGGGTTGCTTTAATCCCTGGAGCTGCACAAGTGTCTAAAATCATACTCCCCGCTGCAGGTCCTGCTATGCAGCCTATTAATGCTGAAGGCTCGCTCTGGGGAATATAAAATTTTTTAAGGTCTTCCCTAATTTCTAGTCTCCCAAAATTTTTCTCTATAATAAGAATTTCACCGCAGTATTTTCCGTTTTTAAAATCAATCCCCTCCTGGGTCAGCAGGGATTTAAACTCTTCGACTTTTGTAAGATATGTATTAATCCTCACAGAATGTTCAGGAGGTTTATTATTATATTTACAAAGTTTAATGGTATCATCAATTCCATATCTTTCTATCCAACGCTGAACCAGCCACTCAGGATGGGAATACTTTAGGCTCATATGGGAAACAGGATCCAAAGTAATAGAAGGAAAATCAAGATCATTTATAGATCGGTATTTTCTGCTTATATTTCTCAGGACAGCATTAACAAATTTAACTGTTCCTTTATTCCCAAACTTTTTTGCCAGTTTAACAGATTCATTGCATGCAGCTGATGCTGGAACTCTATCCATATATAGAAGCTGATATGCCCCCATCCTTAAAATGTTCTTTACTGCAGGCTGAAGCTTATTTAGGGGCTTTGAAACGAATTTTTCCAGCACCCAATCCAGCGTATTCCACCGTTTAATTGTTCCATAGGCTAACTCAAGAATGAATCTTCTATCTAGTTCTGAATAACAGCCGCTACCGTAGCTTTTAAATACCTCAATATTGGTATAAGCTCCTTTTTCAATCACTTTAATTATTATATCTAAAGCGGCTTCTCTGGGATTTTGGCGTTCAAATTTCAATTCAGATATAATCCTCCCTTTAATTAAATAGGGCTGCCTCAAAAGGCAACCCCTATAAAAATTTCGTCTTAATTATCTTTTTTATTCATCTCCACCAAACATCCTAGAAATCATAAGTAGCCTCAGCAAACTAAGCACTGCAGCTACTGCAGCAGCTAGATAAGTGAGAGCTGCTGCATCAAGCACCTTTTTTGTATGCTCAGCTTCTTGGCCCGATATAAAGCCGTTTGCCTGCAGAAGAGCAATGGCTCTGCTGCTTGCATTATACTCAACAGGCAGTGTAACCAGCTGGAACAAAACCACACCTGTGAATGCATACACACCCAGTTTTGCCAAAAAAGGACTGCCCAAAAGGATTCCAATAAGCAAAATAGGAAATGCAGCCATGGATCCAAACTGAGCCACAGGTACAAGGCTGGACCTCAGCTCCAGCGGGAAATATCCCACATCATGCTGTATAGCATGCCCCGCCTCATGGGCTGCAACACCGAGGGCAGCCAGTGAAGTGCTGTTGTAAACTCCTGGAGATAATCTTAGAACTTTATGTCTTGGATCATAGTGATCTCCCAGCACATTAGGAATGCGCTCTATTCTGACATCATTAATACCACTGCTGCGCAGCAGCCTCTCAGCTACTTCAGCACCAGTTAAACCACAGGAAGAGGGAACCCTTGAATACCTTTCAAAAGCTGATTGTACTTTAATCTGTGCATAAAGGCTTAAAATAATTGCTGGAATTAAAATTATCATTGTTGGGTCAAAGAAAAATGGATACATTAAATAAATTACCTCCTTATCATTACTGATTATCTTTGACCAAAAAATAGTATACCACAATTAATAAAAAAAGTTAATCCTTGTTATTAAAAACTATGTTTGGCTCTAAAATATTTTCCGCCCTCCGAAAAAAATATTCTAAAGCACCCTTCACTTCATTAACATCCACAGTGGTATTCCTACACGGACCAAAGGGACGAATGTTCAGGACACCTATAACAGGCATTGGAGAAACATCATTTACACCGCTAGCCAGATCCCTTTCACAGGCAACAGCCACAACAGCTTGAGGCTTATATTTTTTTATTATTTCCCTTGCCGAAGTCCCCCCAGTTACCACGGACATCTTAACATTATATTTTTCAGATAAATTAATAGGCTCGTTTATGGTGCACTGACCGCACCGCCTGCAGTTGTTTATATCAACTGTAATTTTATGGGGGCAACTGGATTTTTGAAGACAGTGCGGAGGCAACATTAAAATTTTGTCAGCATCAGGCAAATCTTTAAATCTAAGTTTTGTTATTTGATTATAAACTTCGATATAGGAACCGTAAAGCAGCTCCTTATTAATTTTCAACAGCTTTGAAACAAACAGAGCCAAAGGATATATAAAATCTAATGTTTTAAAAATTATGCTGTTTAAAGGACCTAGGGACTTTTTACTCAATAAACTAACAGCCAGCAGTAAAACACCCAAAAACCCCAACAGCGCTAAAGCAAATATTATGAGCCCCAAAAAGCGAATAACTACTCTAATAGATGTTCCAGGATTTAGAAAAAAATACCATACCAAAACAGCGGTTCCAACAATTATGAAAAGCCCTCCTAAAGACAATCCCAGAAATATCCTCTTTTTAACTTTCATTATTACCACCTATGGTGCTGCTTTCTATCCATTCCTTTCCCAATATATGCCCTTTCTCAATGTTTCTACCGATTATGAAATCCGCAGCAGTCATTTTGGGTTTTCCTTCAGGCTGAACCTCAACAACTAAAACTTGTCCCTGCCCTGCTTGAACCACAAAGCCCTCCTCAACAAAGTCCAATACTTTTCCTGGAACATCAGAAACCAGCTCTTCATCATAAACTTTTGCCCGCCAAATTTTTAAAATCCTGCCATTTAGCTTAGTATATACCCCAGGCCAAGGATTCATGCCCCTAATGTGATTTACTATTTTAAAAGCTTCTTTGTTCCAATTAACAACCTCATCCTTCGAAGTCAGCAGTGGAGCATAACTTACTTTCGATTCATCCTGCTTTTTAGGTTCCGCCTTTCCTTGAGCTAAAAGTTTTAGAGTTTTTACCAAGAGCACAGCACCTACATCTGCAAGCCTGTCATGCAGTTCCCCTGCAGTTTCTTCAGGACCGATTTCTACTTCTTCTTGAAGTATTATATCCCCAGCATCTAATTTTTCACTCATAAACTGAGTTGTAACTCCCGTTACATTTTCTCCATTAATTATTGCCCAATGAATTGGGGCAGGTCCTCTATACTTCGGCAGCAAAGAAGCATGTAGATTAATACATCCTTTAGGTGGAAGGGATAAAAGCTGAGGCTTTAAAATCTGTCCAAAAGCCACAACAACAATAACATCAGGTTTCCATTGAGAAATAACATCCAAAGCCTCCTGACTGTTTACGGAAACCGGCTGTATTATGGGCAGCCCTAACTCCAAAGCCAGCTCTTTAATCGGGGGCGCTTTAAGTTTTTTACCCCTTCCTTTGGGCCTATCTGGCTGAGTAACAACACCCACAATCTCAAAATCAGGATTTTCAGCAATCAAACGAAGGCTTGGAACGGCAAACTCCGGAGTTCCCATGAATACAATCTTCAAAACATATCACCACCTGTCAATCCACAAACCTCTTAACCTTGTCAACAAAAAGCACCCCATCTAAATGATCTATTTCATGCTGAAGAGCACGGGCAAAAAAGTCCTCCGCATTAATAATTACATTATTACCATCACCATCAAGACCTTTCACTCTAATCCTTTTAGCCCTTTCCACTTCACCCTGCACTCCTGGTATGCTGAGGCATCCCTCTATATCTATTTCTGTTTCATCGGATAACTCTATTATTTCAGGATTAACAAGCTCCACTAAACCTTCACCCACATCAACTACAATAACCCTTTTGGAAACTCCTATCTGCGGAGCAGCTAGTCCCACACCTTTAGCATCATACATCGTATCTGCCATATTTTTCAACAGCTTTTTTATCGTATCATTAACCTCTTTAACTTCTTGGGCTCTTTCCCGTAAAACAGGATCTCCAATCTTTACTATTGAATACACTGCCATTTCAATCACTCCCTAAAACATATTTAAAGGATCCACATCAGCGTACAAATTTACTCCCTGTTCCTTAATCCTTCTATGATTATTGCCCAACACCTTTAAAATCTTCTCTTTTAAATCAGGCTTCGTAATTCTAACTATGATATGCCATCGAAAATTATTTTTTACTTTTTCTAAAGGAGCAGGTGCTGGACCCATAAAAGGAATGTTCTCGTATTTAAACTCATCAGCTGTTTGGATGGAGGCCTGAATAACTGATTTTTCATCACTGCTGGAAAAAAGAATTCTTACCAAAGAAGTATAGGGAGGATAACCGAGTTCCTTTCTCCTCTTAAGCTCCCCTTCATAAAAAGAATTAAAATCATAATTCTTTAAAAATCTAATACAGTGCTCATTGGGATTAAAGGTTTGGATAATTACTTCTCCCCCTTTTTCTCCACGCCCCGCTCTGCCCGCAACCTGGGCAGTGAGCTGAAAAGTATGTTCAGCAGCTCTAAAATCTGGAAGATTAAGTCCCATATCAGCAGCAATCACTGCCACAAGGGTTACATTAGGATAATCAAGACCTTTAGCAATCATTTGGGTTCCAACTAAAATATCATATTTTCCTTCAGCAAATGCTTCTAAAATCCTGCGATGTGAATCCTTGCGTGCAGTGGTATCGCTGTCCATTCTTACAATCCTTACACCAGGAAAATTATTTTTCAATACTTCTACTACCTTTTCTGTGCCAAGACCAAAGGACCTCACTTTTAAGCTCCCGCACTTAGGACATTTTTCAGGTACAGGAACTTTATAGCCGCAGTAATGGCACTTTAAATTTCCTTTTTTTAAATGCAGCTTCAGAGAAACATCACAGTACCTGCATCGAAATGCATAGCCGCAATCCCTGCACTGTATAAAAGAAGCATATCCCCTTCTGTTCAAAAAAGCAATAATCTGCTCTCCCTTTTCTAATCTTTTTTTGATTTCTGCCTTAAGGGGAATGCTTAAAATACTAATATTTCCCTTTCTAAATTCCTCCCTCATATCAATAACTTTAACAGCAGGAAGGGTACCTCTTCCCACCCTTTTTGTCAAAATAAGTTTTTTTATATCTCCCTTTTCTGATCTGTATAAGCTTTCTAAAGAAGGGGTGGCTGAGCCTAAAACCAATACTGCTTTGTTTAGAAAACATCTTTTTTCAGCCGCATCTCGTGCATGGTATCTGGGTTCACTTTCTTCTTTAAGACTTCTTTCATGTTCTTCGTCTATAATTATTAAGCCCAGTTTTGAAACAGGTGCAAATATGGCAGATCTGGTTCCAATCACCACATCAACGGAACCTTCTTTTATTAATTTCCAGCTATGCTGTCTTTCACCGTCTGACAATTTACTGTGAAGAACCACAACCCTATCCTTAAAAGTTCGATAAAAATGCTTTATAATTTGAGAAGTTAAGGCTATTTCTGGAACAATTACAATGGACTGTCTGCCCAACTCCCTTGCCTTTTCAGCTGCTTTTACGTACACTTCTGTTTTTCCGCTGCCGGTAACACCATAAAGCAGAAATGACCTGTATATGCCTTTTTCAATAGCTTCATTTACAGCATCAATGCTCATTTTCTGCTCTTCAGAAAGGCTGATGATTTTTTCCTGTCCCATATATTCCGGCAGAAAGCTCAATTCACTAAGCAGCTTTACTGCTTTTCTTTCTTCCAGCACTTTTAATGTCCGGCGGCTTACCTTTAAATCATCCTGTAGTTTTTTAATTTCAACAGGCTTCCCAGCTTTTTTTAGATAATCTAAAACTTCTATCTGTTTTTTTGATCTTTTGTTTCTGACAAAAAAATGTTCCAGTTCATCCTCATTTAAAAGCAGTTCTGCATAAACTGCACCTTGATGGGGCTTAAAAGTCATTTCTTCTCTAAATATCAGCTTTTCCTTTATATACCCCAGCGAAACTAGATGGGATATAAATTCTTCAGCTGATTTTCTCCCAAATTTTTTCACAACCGTATTTTTAGCAAAAAATTTTTTCCCCTTTATATATTCAATAAAATCAGAAAAATCGTTACGAAAAGATACTGAAGAATTAAGTTCTTCAGGTGTAACCAGCACCTCATAATGGCAAAACCATCTACCTCTTATATAATGGGGAAAAATTAAGCTAATAACTTTCTCCACTGGGGTCAAATAATATTTCGAAATCCATTCAGCCAAATCCAGTAATTCTTCGTTTAAAAAAGGCTTATCTCCAATAACTTTAGTTATGGACTTTAGCTTTTTTCCTGTGCTTTTTTCTTCCTTTACATCCCAAACTATTCCTTCACAAAGCTTATTTCTAACCGGAGCTAAAACTCTAAAACCCCTTTTAATATTCCCTTCCTCTTCTGGGATTTCATATTCTAAAAGAATAAAGTTATTTTTATTTATCCTCATTGCAGCCAGTGCGCATCTGCTCATTTACATTCCTCAAATCAAAATGTGTTCTAACTAAATTATAAACCATATAAACCCAATTTCTCAAAAATACAAAAGCCCCTACTGGGGTATAAAATTAGCCTCCTTCAGGGACTGTGCATTTTTTTCAGCCCTTCCGGAGGCTGGAAATTTAGATGCTCAACTCTGGAGCTGATGGGGGGATTCGAACCCCCGACCAGTGCATTACGAATGCACCGCTCTGCCGCTGAGCTACATCAGCATTCCTTAGGTATTCTATCAAAATATTTATCCATTGTCTATTTTAGATTATTATTTAACTTCAAAGGAACTTCTATATTTTTCTATTGCTGCATCCAGTATAATGTGAGCCGCTTCCTTTTTGCTTATACCGTCATATTTAAATTTATTATTAGAGGCATCCAGTATAATTATCGATGTGGTATCGCTGCTGAAAATATCTTTGGTTATATCATTTGCTACAATTAAATCCAAATTTTTCTCCTTAAGCTTTCTTCTGGCGTTTTCCTCTAAATTTTGGCTCTCTGCACAAAAACCTATTATAAACTGCTGCGATTTCAGCCTTCCCATTTCGGATAATATGTCAGGGGTTCTTTTTAATTTAAGAATTTCAAATCCGCTGTCTTTTTTTATTTTTTCCCTGCTGTAATCAGCCGGTTCAAAATCGGCCACAGCAGCACACATAATGACCATATTTACACTGTCAAAACTTTCCATGCAGGCCTCATACATTTCCCTTGCTGTCTCAACATTTATCAAGTCAACGCCATAAGGAACTTTAAGATTTGTGGGTGCAGAAATAAGAACAACCTCCGCTCCTCGCATGGAAAGTGCTCCTGCCAACTCATATCCCGTTTTACCAGAGCTGCGGTTTGAAATGAATCTGACAGGATCAATTGGTTCCCGGGTTCCTCCTGCAGTCACAAGCACCCTCAAACCCTCATAATCTTTTTTTGAAAGCACATATTCCAGATACCAAATTATTGCGTCAATTTCAGCCAGCCGCCCTTTTCCCACCTCACCGCACGCAAGCCTTCCCTCTGCAGGTTCCACAAAGCAATATCCCAAATCCTTTAGCTTTTTGATATTGCCCTGCACAATAGGATTTTTAAACATTTTTTCATTCATAGCTGGAGCAATAAGGACAGGAGCCTCACAGGCCATTATGGTAGTGCTCAGCAGGTCATCAGCTATGCCATGGGCAATTTTGCCGATAATATTAGCTGTAGCAGGGACAACAGCCACAGCATCAGCCCAGAGGGCATTTTCTATATGAGGAATAAAATTTTTAGACCAATCTGTAAAAAGCTCATGCCTTACTGGAAAGCCGCTCAAAGTTTGAAAAGTTACTGGGGTAATAAATTCACACGCAGACTTAGTCATAATAACCCTTACATTTGCTTCCATCTTTCTTAAGGTGCTTACCAACTCCGCTGCTTTATAAGCAGCAATTCCCCCAGTAACCCCTACTAAAATGTTTTTATTCTTCAGAACCAATTTATCACCCGCTTACAATCAATACTTTCCGTCTAACTCTTGAATTTAAATTTTATTCTTCCTCCTGCAATTTCATGCAGTGCAATGGTTACAGGTTTAGTTCCTTTTTCCTGTATCAATCCTATCCCCGCTTCAGCTATCTGCCGTGCCCTCTTTGCTGCTATAACCACAAGGGCATATTTGCTGCGTGAAACTTGCAGCATTTTTTCAAGCGGCGGCTGATTCATATCTTTTAATTCACCCCTTCCAGCGTTTTATAATTCGGTGAGGACGGCACCTCTCAGCAATATAAATGCTTTTAATTTTTTCCACTGCATCGGGGATGGAATCATTAACTACAACATAGTCGTATTCAAAAATATACTTCAATTCTTCATCAAAACTTTCCAGCCTTTTTTTTACAGAATTTGAGCTTTCAGTACCCCTCTTAATAATTCTTTTCTGCAGCTCTTCTCGACTGGGAGGAAGGATGAAGATAAATACTGCGTCTTTAAATTTTTTCTTGATCTGCATAGCACCCTGAGTATCTATTTCCAGAACCAAATCCCTACCCTTTTCCAATGCACTTTTTACTTCCTCCCAAGGGGTACCATAATAATGACCATATACTTTAGCCCACTCCACAAATTCATCCCTTTTTAT
>LDZR01001741.1_pt1 | contig 15559 bp, 11 predicted proteins | sample 615371 | NCBI WGS metagenome assembly LDZR01 (sample SAMN03408294, study PRJNA278302) | terrestrial metagenome | isolation source: oil reservoir sample K2 | place: USA: Alaska, North Slope, Kuparuk formation | collected 2013
CTTTCGGCCTCGTTAAGTTTGGCTACCGCTCGGGTTTAGTCGCTCGCTTTCAAGCCAAAGCATGGCCAACCCGGCGAAAACTGGGGATGCTTCAGAGTAAATACCCCTTGACAGGGAGGATATATTGGGCTACAGTTATCACGGTAATAATCCTTTTAAGTTAGTCCGGTGAGGCTAGCAAGGGATATCCATAGGCCCCATGAGGGCATGCTAAACCTGCGCCGGATGAGCGTGGGTTTTTTTATGCCGGTAGAAAGGGTGAGAATTGTTGACGCTGAAGGTAAAGGCTCAGATCATGGACGGGGAAAAAATACGCCGCTCCCTGGTGCGCATTGCCCACGAAATTCTGGAGCGGAATAAGGGGATCCAAGACCTGGTGCTCATAGGTATCCGGCGCCGGGGGGTCCCGCTGGCGGAGAGGCTCCGGGCCCTTATCAAAGAGATCGAAGGGGTGACGGTGCCCTTAGGCACCTTGGACATAACCCTTTACCGCGACGATCTCACCACTTTAAGTGCATACCCCATCGTACACCGCACCGAGATACCCTTCAACGTTACCGACAAGAAAGTCATTTTGGTAGACGATGTCCTCTTCACCGGCAGGACGGTGCGGGCCGCCCTGGATGCGCTAATAGACCTAGGCCGGCCGCAAAACATCCAGCTGGCCGTGCTCATCGACAGGGGCCACCGGGAGCTGCCCATTAGAGCAGATTACGTAGGCAAGAACGTTCCTACTTCCCGCAAAGAAGAAATAGTTGTTCAACTACAGGAGATAGACGGCGTGGATCAAGTTCTAATACGAGCCTTACCGGAAAAGAACGCCGGTCCTTGAAATTAGTCCCGTGAGGCTAATAAGGACGGCGAGGACTTCCTCCTTATTAGCCTGGGACGGGCAATAAGGAGTTTTTTATTATATACGGGCTTAAAGTAAAAATGGGGGATGAAAAGCCATGCTCAAGAGCAAACATCTTTTAGGCCTTAAGGACTTGACGGCCGAGGAGATCGAGCTGATCCTCGATACGGCGGTCCCCATGAAGGAGATTATCCAGCGGGATATCAAAAAGGTGCCTACTCTGCGGGGTAAATTGGTGGTGACCCTTTTTTACGAACCCAGTACCCGTACCCGCACCTCCTTCGAACTGGCGGCCAAATATATGGGGGCGGATACGGCGAGTATTGCCACGTCCACCAGCAGCATCACCAAGGGCGAATCCTTAAGGGATACGGCCGAAACCCTGGCCGCCATGGGAACCGATGCGGTGATAATCCGCCATAGTGCGGCCGGTAGCCCTCTCCTGCTGACCCGCTACATCCAGGCCTCGGTCATCAACGGCGGGGACGGTATGCATGAGCACCCCACCCAGGCCCTTCTCGACCTTTTCACCATTAGAGAAAAAAAGGGTACCATCCGGGGCCTGAAGGTGGCCATCCTGGGGGACATCCTCCACAGCCGGGTGGCCCGCTCCAACATCTGGGGCCTGACCAAACTGGGTGCCGAAGTCAGGGTGGTGGGGCCGCCTACCCTCATACCGCCGGGCATCGAAAAGTTAGGCGTAAAGGTTTTCTACCGCGTGGAAGATGCCCTTCAGGGGGTAGACGTAATTAACGTCCTGCGCATCCAGAGGGAGAGGCAGAAGAGGGGTCTCTTCCCCTCCCTGAGGGAATATGCCCTCCTCTATGAGCTAACCCCCGAGCGCCTCCGCCTGGCCAAGCCCGATGCTCTGGTCCTTCACCCCGGCCCCATGAACCGGGGGGTAGAGATTTCCCCGGCGGTGGCCGACAGCCTGCAGTCGGCCGTGCGGGAGCAGGTCACCAACGGTGTGGCCGTCCGCATGGCCCTATTATACCTGCTTATCGGAGGTGGCACCCAGCAATGAAAATCTTGCTCCGCGGAGGCCGGGTTATCGATCCGGCCCAGAACCTGGAAGATGTCTGCGACCTTTTGGTGGTTGACGGCCGGGTGGCGGCCCTCGAAAAAGGCATTGAGGCCGATGGAGAAACCAAGGTTCTCGATGTGGAGGGGTGCATCGTAGCCCCCGGTTTCATCGATATGCACGTACACTTGCGGGAACCCGGGTATGAGCAAAAGGAAACTATAGCCACCGGGACCCGGGCGGCGGCAGCCGGGGGGTTCACGGCGGTGGCCTGCATGCCCAACACCCAGCCGGTGGCCGACTGCGGCGCCGTCATAGCCTATATTAGGGAACGCGTCCGGCAGTCGGGTGTGGTCCGGGTATATCCCGTAGGTGCACTGTCCAAGGGTTGCAAAGGGGAAGAGCTGGCCGAGATCCGGGACCTGGTAGAAGCCGGGGCGGTGGCCATTTCCGACGACGGCCGCCCGGTTATGAACGGGGAAGTTATGCGCCGGGCCCTGGAGTACTCCCGCCTCTTCGATATCCCGGTCATTTCCCACTGCGAGGACCTGCACCTGGCAGCCGACGGCGTCATGCACGAAGGGATAATGTCCACCGTACTGGGACTGCGGGGTATCCCGGCGGCGGCCGAGGAAGTAATGGTGGCCCGGGATTTAATCCTGGCCGGTCTTACCGGGGGAAGGCTGCATCTGGCCCATCTGAGCAGCGCGGCTTCGGTGGAAATGGTCAGGCAGGCCAAGGAGCGGGGCCTTAAGGTTACGGCGGAAGTAACGCCCCACCACCTCTGCCTGACGGACGAGGCCGTGGCCGGATACGATACCAGCACCAAGGTAAACCCGCCCCTCCGGGATGAAGGCCACCGGGCGGCCCTGGCGGAGGGGCTGGCGGAGGGCGTCATCGACGTCCTGGCCACGGACCATGCCCCCCACGCCGAAGAGGAGAAGGACGTGGAGTACGACTTGGCTCCCTTCGGCATGGTAGGCCTGGAGACCGCCGTTCCTCTGGTGGTGACCAAACTGGTCAAGACCGGGCGGCTATCCTGGCGGCGCCTGGTGGAAGTCTTCAGCCTCCAGCCTGCGCGCATCCTCAAGGTTCCCGGGGGAACCCTGGCGGTAGGCAGCGCAGCCGACATAACCGTGATCAATCCCGAACTGGAACGGGAAGTCCATGTAAGCCGCTTCTACTCCCAGGGCAAGAACTCCCCCTTTAACGGTTGGAGGCTCCAGGGCTGGCCGGTGGTAACGGTGGTCGGCGGGCGATTAGTCATGGAAGAGGGGAAAGTCCTGGTCTAGTTGCCGGCTGCGGGAAAACGCGGCCCTAAATCAAAGAACCGAGGGGTGAGGAGTTACCATGGAAGGGTATCTGGTGTTGGAAGACGGGACTATATTCAGGGGAAAGGTCATAGGTCACGGTTCCTCGTGCCATGGGGAAGTGGTTTTTGCCACCGGTATGACCGGCTACCAGGAAGTATTGACCGACCCGTCCTATTGCGGCCAAATAGTGGTCCTGACTTATCCCCTCATCGGCAATTACGGTTTTAATCCCGAGGACAAAGAGGGAGACAGGCCTTACGCTGTGGGACTGGTAATTCACGAGGCCTGCCCGGAGCCGAGCCACTGGCAGGCTGCGGAGGATCTGACCTCCTACCTGCAACGCCACCGCCTCCCTGCCCTGCAGGGCGTGGATACCAGGGCCCTCACCAGGCACCTGCGTAACCGGGGCACCATGCGGGGCATCTTGGCCTGCGGTACCGAGGACCTCGGCGAGCTAAAGCTTCTCGCCCCTCAAGACCCACCCCTCCACGGCGAACGGCTGGTACCCGCCGTAACCAACACCGAGACCTATATTCTTCCGGGGGCTTCTCCCCCGGGAGCTTCCCCACGTATCGCCGTTTACAATCTGGGAGTAAAAAGGAGTATCTTGCGGTGGTTCCGGCGGCGCGGCTGCACCGTAATAGTAATGCCTGCCCGGAGTACGGCGGAGGATATCCTGGCCGTGAAGCCCCACGGAGTGGTGATTTCTAACGGGCCGGGAGATCCTAAAGATGTGCCCTACGGTGTCCAAACGGTAAGGGATTTGCTGGGCCGGGTGCCCCTCTTGGGAATTTGCCTGGGGCACGAACTAATAGCCCTGGCCTTGGGGGGAGATACCTATAAGCTTCCCTTCGGACACCGGGGAGTCAACCACCCCGTAAAAGACCTGGCCACCGGGCGGGTATATATTACCGCCCAAAACCACGGGTATGCCGTCCGGGCCGATTCCCTGCCTCCGGAAGTCTATGTTTCCCACATCAATCTTAACGACGGCACCGTGGAAGGCCTGGGGCACCGCCATCTGCCCGTTTTTTCTGTTCAGTTCCACCCGGAAGGCGGCCCGGGACCCTCGGACAGCGTCCACATCCTGGAACAGTTTCTAGATCTCGTAGCCGGCGGTCGGGAGGTGGTTTAGATGCCTTTGAGGAAAGACCTGCGTAAAATCCTGGTCATCGGATCGGGCCCCATCGTCATAGGCCAGGCGGCGGAATTCGATTATGCGGGGACCCAAGCCTGTCGCGCCCTCAAGGAAGAAGGCATGGAAGTAGTCCTGGTGAATTCCAATCCCGCCACCATAATGACCGACCCGCAAATGGCCGATCGAGTATACCTGGAGCCCCTGACTTTGGATTTCGTAGTACAAGTAATCCGGAGGGAGCGGCCGGACGGTCTCTTGCCCACCCTGGGGGGGCAGGTGGGTTTGAATTTGGCCTTTCAATTGGCCGAAGCCGGTGTCCTGGAGGAAACGGGCACCCGCCTTCTGGGCACCCCCTTGGAGGCCATTAAGCGGGCCGAAGACCGGCAAGAATTTAAGGCTCTAATGGAGGATATCGGCGAGCCTGTTCCTACCGGCCGCATCGTCACCCGCCTGGAAGAGGCCCTGGATTTCGCCGCCCAGACCGGCTACCCCCTTATTGTAAGACCGGCGTATACCCTGGGCGGGACCGGAGGAGGCATAGCCCGCAACGAAGAGGAATTGAAGGCCATTGTTACCAGGGGTCTGCACTTGAGCCTCATTCACCAAGTGCTGGTGGAAAGGTCGGTGACGGGCTGGAAGGAGATAGAGTACGAGGTAATGCGGGATGGGGCCGACAACTGTATCGTCGTATGCAGCATGGAAAATATCGACCCCATGGGTATTCATACCGGCGACAGCATGGTAGTGGCTCCCTGCCAGACTTTAACCGACAAGGAATACCACATGCTGCGCAGGTCGGCTCTAAAGATTATCCGCGCCCTGGGAATAGAGGGCGGCTGCAACATCCAATTCGCCCTGGATCCCCGGAGCCGGCAGTATTACGTCATTGAAGTCAATCCCCGGGTAAGCCGTTCCAGCGCCTTGGCCTCCAAGGCTACAGGATACCCCATTGCCCGGGTGGCGGCCAAGGTGGCCCTGGGTTACACCCTGGACGAGATACCTAATGCCGTTACCCGCCAGACTAAAGCCTGCTTTGAACCGGCCGTGGATTATTGCGTTGTCAAGCTCCCCCGCTTCCCCTTCGACAAGTTTACCGGCGCCGACCGGACCTTGGGCAGCCAGATGAAGGCCACCGGCGAAGTAATGGCCATAGACCGCTCCTTGGAAGGAGCCCTTCTTAAGGCCATCAGATCTCTGGAGCTCAAAGTCGACGGCCTGGGACTAGAAGTCTGGGCCCGCTTCAGCGACGAGGGCTTGAGGCGGAAAATCTCAGAGGCCGACGACGAGCGGCTCTGGGCCGTAGCCGAAGGGTTGCGCCGCGGCTGGAGCATAGAGGAGTTGAACTCCCTCACAGGCATTGACCCCTTCTTCCTGAGCAAAATCAAGAACATCCTTCAACTGGAAGCCGAGTTGAGGGAGGCGGGTCCTGCCCTGACGGCGGAGATCTTACGCCAGGCCAAGGAAAGGGGTTTCAGCGACGCCCGCGTAGCCCATCTTACAGGCCTCGAGGAGGCCGAGGTTCGGCGCCGGAGGGAGCAGAACAATTTGCATCCCGTCTACAAGATGGTGGATACCTGCGCCGCCGAATTTGAAGCTGATACTCCTTATTTTTATTCCACCTATGGGGGCGTGGAAGACGAGGGGGAGGTCAACCCGGGGCCCAAGGTGGCGGTGCTGGGCGCCGGACCCAACCGGATAGGCCAGGGTATCGAGTTCGACTACAGCTGCGTGCATGCCGCCTGGGCCCTGCGCCGGGCCGGCATCACTTCTATCATGATAAACAACAACCCCGAAACCGTGAGTACGGACTTCGATACCTCCGACCGCCTTTACTTCGAGCCCTTGACTCCGGAAGAGGTTATCAATGTACTGCGTAAGGAGCAGCCCCAGGGAGTGCTGGTGCAGTTCGGCGGCCAGACAGCCCTCAACCTGGCCCGGGCCGTGGAGGCGGCAGGCTTTAGAATCCTGGGGACTTCGGTGGAGGATATCGACCGGGCCGAAGACCGGAAGAGGTTCGATGCCCTCCTGGAAGAGCTGCAGATTCCGCGTCCCCCGGGAGGTGCGGCTACCTCGGTGGAGGAGGTGACCAGGCTGGCCAAAGAGCTGGGCTTTCCCCTGCTGGTGAGGCCTTCCTACGTTCTGGGAGGCCGGGCCATGGAGATCGTCCATCAGGAAGGGGAGCTCCTGGAATATGCCACCACGGCTATGAGGGTGGCGCCGGAATACCCGGTGTTGGTGGATAAGTACCTTCCGGGCCTGGAACTGGAGGTGGATGCCGTCAGCGACGGGGAGGAGGTGCTTATCCCGGGGATCATGGAACACGTGGAGCGCGCGGGAGTCCATTCGGGCGACAGCATAGCCCTCTATCCGGCTCCTTCTCTGACTGAGGAATGGGAAGAAAAGGTGGTCTTCTATACCATGAAATTGGCCCGGGCCCTGCGGATAAAGGGACTGCTCAACATCCAGTTCGTCCTCCACGGGGGCCAGTTGTACGTCTTGGAGGTGAATCCCCGGGCGAGCCGGACGGTCCCTTACCTCTGCAAAGTTACGGGGGTACCCATGGTGTCCCTGGCCGTCAATATCATGCTGGGCCGCACCCTGAGAGAACAGGGATATAGAGGAGGACTGTGGCCTAAGGGTCCCTACACGGCCGTCAAAGTACCGGTTTTCTCCTTTGGGAAATTGTGGCAGGTAGACACCTTTCTGGGACCGGAAATGAAATCCACCGGGGAAGTGCTGGGTCTCGATCCGTGTTTTGAAACCGCCCTTTATAAGGGGCTGGTGGCCGCGGGATATGACGTACCGGAAAAGGGCACGTTGCTGGCCACCATTGCAGACAAGGACAAGGCCGAGGCGATCCCCCTGCTCAGGGAATTTGCAGATTTGGGATACAAGATCGTGGCTACGGCGGGCACCGCCGGAGCCCTGGCCGCCGCCGGCCTCTTCGTCGAGCGCGTGGCCAAGATCCGCGAAGGTTCACCCAATATCCTGGACTACATTCGCAGCAACCGCGTTCACCTCATCCTTAACACCTTGACCCGGGGCAGGATGCCGGAGCGGGACGGGTTTAAAATCAGGCGGGCGGCGGCGGAAAGGGGGCTGCCCTGCCTCACTTCCCTGGATACGGCCCGCGCTCTTCTTCGGGCCCTGCGCCGACGGGGTGAAGCGTCCGTAAAGCCCTTGCAGGAGTACGTCCGGTGGCGCGAATAAATAGGGAAACGGGAGGGAAGGACGCTTTGTCGAATAGAGACAAACTTATCGTCGCTTTAGACGTTGCCGATCTGGGAGCCGCCGAGAAACTGGCGGCTATGCTCGCCCCCTACGTCGGCATGTTTAAGGTGGGTCTGGAACTGTACACGGCCGCAGGGCCGGAGGCGGTCCGGAGGATTAAAGAACGGGGCGGGCGGGTTTTCGCCGACCTGAAGTTCCACGATATACCCAACACCGTGGCCGGGGCCGTACGGGCCCTGGTGCGCCACGGTGTTGACATGCTGAACGTTCACGCCGCAGGGGGACGGCGGATGCTCCAGGCGGCGGCCGAAGCAGTAAAAGAAGAGGCCCACAGGCAGGGCAGGCCGGCCCCCCTCCTCATCGCCGTGACGGTGCTCACCAGCCTCGATGAAGCCGCGCTGCGGGAGGAGCTGGGTGTCGGCCGGAGCCCGGAAGAGCAGGTGGTGTTCTGGTCCCTCCTGGCCCAGGAATGCGGCCTGGACGGGGTCGTGGCCTCGCCCCAGGAGTTGGAAGCCCTTCGCCGGGCCTGCGGCCCGGACTGGGTCATCGTTACCCCGGGCATCCGTCCCCGGGGCAGCCGGCGCGACGACCAGAGCCGGGTACTGACGCCCGGGGAGGCCGTGCGCCGGGGAGCTACCTACCTGGTAGTGGGGCGTCCGGTGACCTCGGCCCCCGACCCAGTGGAGGCCGCCGTCAGCATATTGGGGGAAATGGGCGCCACATAAACGGTGCGGTGGTGGTCGTAGATCACCATCCCGGGCCTGGCGCCCGGGGGTTTGCGCACATATTGGGCCCGGGTGTAGTCCACCGCTACCCTTTTGGCCTGGCGGGCCCGGCTGAAGTAAGCGGCCAGGCCCGCGGCTTCCTCCAGGGTGCGGTCGGGGACCGGCCGTCCCCCTGTTCGGATGAGGACATGGGAGCCCGGAACATCCTTGGCATGGAGCCAGATGTCCTCTGCCCCGGCGAGCTTTAGACTCAAATAATCGTTCTGCCGGTTATTCTTACCCACGAGGATGGTAAAACCGTCACCCGAGAGGAGCTCCAGGGGGCGAGACCCCCCCCGGCGCTCCTTTTCTTTTCTCTTACCCGGGCGGCTGTCGTCCCTTTCCGCGGCGGGGAGATAACCCGCCTTCACCAGTTCGCGGCCGATCTCCTCCAGGTCTTCCAGGGTTTCGGCCATTTCCAAGGCCTGAGCTACGGAATTGAGATACAAAATCTCTTCCCGCGTACGCTTTAGCTGGAGGGCGGCCTGGCGGGCCGCGTTCTTAGCCTTATGGTAGCGGTTAAAATAGCGTTCGGCGTTTTCCGCCGGGGAAAGGGCAGGATCCAGCTCGACGGTTATCGGGGGAGCCCCGGGATCGTAGAAGTTTTCGGCTGTAAAGGAAGCCATCCCCTTCTTGAGGCGGTACATATTGGCGGCGATGAGTTCTCCGTAAATCCGCCATTGTTCGGCCCCTTTGGCGGCCGCCACGGTTTCGGCCTGGAGGGCCTCCTTCTTCAAGCAGCGCTTCAGTTCCCGCTCAATCACACCGGACAAAGAACGCCTGCGACTGTGGAAGAGATTCTCCCTTCTCTTTTCCTCATAAAAAACTTCGCACGCCCGGGAAGGGGAGGGGAAAAATTGGCGGGGCAGGTCGCCGAACTGCAGAAGATTGAAGGCGGCAAAGGCTGTCACCGTTCCCTCCGGGTTTCTGACCACCGTCGGCTGCCAGTTCGGGGGCCGGACGGCTGCCAGCACCTCCTGGAGGGCCTGCCAGAGGCGCGCCAGTTCGTGCTCGCCGCAGACCTCGGCGGCGGTCTCCGGCGACAGGCCGGCCCGGTGAAGGATTTCTGCCGCCGTCTGGGGCCCTACGCCGTCGAGGTTTTTCACGAGGACGGATTTCAAGGGCGTTTCCCACGGGCCACGGAGGATTAGGCGGCTCAGTTCCTCTACATCCAGGCTTCTGGGGTCCAGCTTGCCCTGGGGCGGGGGAGGCACGTAGGGGCGGCCGGGGAGCACCTCCCGGTGCCGGCTCACCGCATGGGTGTACCGCCGCAGGGCGTCGACGATAGTGCCGTCGGGCTCCAAAAGAAGGATGTTGGAGTGCTTGCCCATGATCTCCACTACCAGGGCGCGCTGCACGCTGCGGCCCACTTCATCCATCGCGGAAAAGTGCAGTTCTATTATCCTTTCCAACCCGACCTGCCGGACGGCGGCCAAGATGCCGCCCTGGAGGTGCTTGCGCAGGACCATGCAGAACAGGGGGGGTTGGCCGGGATTGGGGAGATTGGCATCGGTAAAGTGGAGGCGACAATGCTCCGCATGGGCCGACACCAGCAACCTTTGAGTGTCCCTCCCCCGCCGCAGATGAAGGATGACCGTATCTTTGTCCGGCTGGTATATACGGTCTACACGGCTTCCCACCCACGAGGACAGTTCTACCGTAACCGCGCTCAAGAATAGGCCGTCCACAGCCACGCCGATTGCTCCTTTCTTTACACGCCGAGACCCGGCGGTTGCCGTCGGGAGCGGGTTGCCGGTTGCGGCCCGCTCCCGGCCTTCCTAAAACGTGCCCTTTCCCTTACCCGAGTATAGCACGAAGCCCCTCCTTTCACCTAGTTCTTTTCGCCGGGGGACAGGCATAAAGATTAACGTGGACCAGCCTTAAGCTAGAAGGGGCGAGAGGGTACATGCACATCAAGGACGAACAGTGGCACCAGAGGGAGACTTTCCAAGCCCTTCAGGCTTTGCGCAGCGACGGGGAATACGGCCTGACAGGGAAGGAAGCCCGGCGGCGTCTGCGGGAAACCGGCTTCAACCAGCTCCGCGGGGAATCCGGCGTTTCTCCCTGGCGGCTTTTGCTGGGGCAGTTCGGCGATTTCATGGTGTGGGTGCTCCTGGGAGCCACGGCTATCTCCCTGTTCCTGGGCGAAGTAGCCGACGCCCTCACCATTATCGCCATTGTCTTCCTCAACGCCCTCTTGGGCATAATCCAGGAATATCGGGCAGAACGCTCCCTGGAGGCCCTGCGGGAAATGGCCGCTCCCTTCGCCCGCGTTATTCGGGACGGCCGGGAACAGCGGATTCTGGCTCGGGATTTAGTCCCGGGAGACATCATCCTGGTAGAGGGCGGGGACCGGGTGCCGGCCGACGCCCTGTTGGTGTGGTCCGCCAATCTGGAGGTAGAGGAAGCCCCCCTGACCGGAGAATCCCAACCGGTGGCTAAAGAGCCCGGCCCCCTGCCCGGCGAAGTACCTCTGGCGGAACGCCGCAATATGCTGTACATGGGCACGGCAATCACCCGCGGCAGGGGCAGGGCGGTGGTAGTAGCCACCGGGATGGCCACTGAAATCGGGAAGATTGCCGGTATGATCCAGGAGGTCGGAGAAGAAGAAACCCCCCTGCAGAAGAGGCTGGCCCAGGTGGGGAGGTGGCTGGTGCTGGCATGTTTGGCCATATGCGGCCTTATGGTGGTTATCGGGTTGGCCAGGGGGGAAGAACCCTACCGCATGTTCCTGGTAGGAGTGAGCCTGGCGGTAGCGGCCATTCCGGAGGGTTTGCCGGCCGTGGTCACGGTGTGCCTGGCCCTGGGAGTCCAGCGTATGGCCCGCCGTCGGGCCATAGTCCGTAAGCTGCCGGCGGTAGAAACCCTGGGCTGTGCCACCGTCATCTGCACCGATAAGACAGGCACCTTGACCGCCAACCAGATGACGGTCCGCCGAATATGGGTTGACGACGCACTTTATGAAGTAACGGGTACGGGGTATACCCCTCATGGGGACATCTTACGGGAAGGCTACCCGGCAGCGGTAGACGGCTCCCTGGCCCTCTTATTGAAAGCAGCCGCCCTGTGCAACAACGCCCTCCTGGAAAGGAACGGCCTCACGGTGGGCGGGTGGTTTAGGGGAGGGCGAAAAAAGAACAGGGCGTGGAAGATAAGCGGCGATCCTACGGAAGGTGCCCTTCTCGTGATGGCCGCCAAGGGGGGGTTCTGGCGGGAACAGCTGGAGAAAAACAACCCTCGGATCATGGAGATCCCCTTTGATGCCGAGCGCAAGCGCATGAGCGTGGTGTATGGGTGCCGGGGCGGGCGCAGGGTTTACGTCAAGGGCGCTCCGGATGTGCTGCTAAACCGCTGTACATCCCTCCTCCTGGAAGGAGGGGTTGTGCCCCTAAACCACGCCTGGCGCCGCAAAATCCAGGCCCAAAACGAAGGGATGGCCCGGGAGGCCCTCCGGGTCCTGGCCCTGGCCTACCGAGACCTTCCGCCTTCCCATCCCCTGAAGCCCGAAGCCCTGGAGGAAAACTTAACCTTTATCGGGCTGGTCGGCATGAGCGATCCCCCGCGGCCCGAGGCCAGGGAGGCTATAGACGTGTGCCGGCGGGCAGGCATTAAAGTAGTGATGATTACCGGCGATCACCGTTTAACCGCCCAGGCCGTAGCCCGGGAACTCGGCCTCCCGGCCGGAGACAGGAATGTCATGACGGGGGCCGAACTCGAGGCTTTAAGCGACAAGGAATTGGCCAGCCGGGCCGGGGAAGTCGCGGTTTATGCCCGGACCTCGCCCCTGCAAAAGCTGCGTATCGTCCGGGCCTTAAAAAGGAACGGCCATGTGGTGGCCATGACGGGGGACGGGGTGAACGACGCGCCGGCCATGAAGGAAGCGGATATAGGCATAGCCATGGGCCGGAGCGGTACTGAGGTGGCCAAAGAAGCCGCGTCCATGATCCTCGCCGACGATAATTTCGCCACCATTGTGGCGGCCGTGGAAGAGGGCCGAGGCATCTACAGCAACATCCGCAAGTTTATCCGCTATCTCCTTTCCTGCAACGTAGGTGAAGTATTGACCATGTTTGTAGCGGCGGTGAGCGGCTTGCCCCTTCCCCTCCTTCCGGTTCAGATTTTGTGGATAAACCTGGTTACCGACGGGCTGCCCGCCCTGGCTCTGGGCGTAGATCCCGGGGAACCGGATCTTATGAACCGCCCGCCTCACCGGCCCAACGAGGGGATTTTTGCCCGGCGCCTGGGGTGGCGGATAATCTTCCTCGGCCTGCAGATCGGTCTGGTTACCATACTGGTGTTTTTGGCCGGGCTGGTCTTGGGTGAAGGCGATCTGGCTACGGCGCAGACCCTGGCCTTTACCACCCTGGTGTTCGCCCAGCTCTTCGCCGTGTACGAATGCCGCTCCGAAGAGGTTTCGCCCTTTGCCGTGGGCTATTTCAGCAACAAACTCCTCCTCCTGGCCACTACCTGTTCAGCCCTTATGCAGGTAATGGTGATCTACTGGCCTCCCCTGCAGGCCGTCTTCCACACGGTACCCTTAAACCCCTTCCACTGGTTCCTGGTCTTGCTGGCTGCAGGCTGGAGGACCTATTTGGGTGCCCTGCAATATTATTTTCTCCGGCCCCTTCGGGGGGCGGTGGGGTTGCCTTTGCGGTGAAAACCGTATTCCCACCTTCTCCGTGTCGGTGCCGCACCGGCGGCATGGATTTCTTTCCTGCAAAAAGTGGGGTATAATTCAGGTCGAGAATCTGAGGTATTCCTAGTTTTCGCCGGGGGGCCTGCTTTGGCTTGAAAGCGAGCGAGCAAGCCTTCGCGGTAGCCAAGCTTAACGAGGCCGAAAGCGGAGGCGGACCCGAGGGCATGAATCCTTGCGGCCGGCAACTGAGACAGGAGGTCGAATTTGCCGGGAAGTCCGCCGGAGCTTGAGGCCGAGCGCTAGTTTGGCCCGCGAGGGAGGCCTTTGCGAGCGTAAGCCAAAGCAGGCTGAAAGGTGGAGATACCTCAGGTCGAGAATCCATGGTAAAATAGCCTGGAGGGTGTTAAAATAGAAAAACGAGGCCAGGAAAGGTGTGGTGGGTTTACTTGCATTTCACCAAAATGCACGGTCTGGGTAACGATTTTGTGCTGGTGAACTGTCTAAGGGAAAGGTTGCCCCGGGAGCCCGGGGAAGTAGCCCGGCGTGTATGCCACCGGCGTTTCGGGGTGGGTGCCGACGGCCTTATTTTTGTTTTGCCCTCCCAGGTGGCCGAACTCAAGATGCGCATCTTCAACCCCGACGGCAGCGAGGCCGAAATGTGTGGCAACGGCATACGGTGCCTGGCGCGTTTTGCCTACGAAGAAGGCCTGGCGCCGGGACCGACCATCCGGGTGGAAACCCTGGCGGGAATTATAGTGCCCCAATTGATTACAGAAGGGGGGAGGGTAACCGGGGTACGGGTGGATATGGGACAACCCCGCTTGGCCCGGCGGGAAATACCCATGTTGGGGGAGGGAGAAAAGGCCATCGACGTACCTTTAGAAGTGGAGGGGGAAACCGTCAAGGCCACTTGCGTTTCAATGGGCAATCCCCACTGCGTGCTTTTCGTTCCGGATGTTGATAGTGCTCCGGTGGGCACGTGGGGTCCCTTCCTTGAAAACCATCCCCTGTTTCCCCAGCGCACCAATGTTGAATTTATAGAAGTACTGAACCCCGCAGAGGTTAAGATGAGGGTCTGGGAGCGGGGCGCAGGGGAAACCTTGGCCTGTGGTACCGGTGCCTGTGCCGCGGTGGTGGCTGCGGCCTTGACAGGCCGGACCGGACGTCACGTGACGGTGCACCTGGCGGCCGGCGATCTGGTCATCGAATGGGCTGCCGATAACCAGGTGTTCATGACCGGCCCGGCGGCCCGGGTTTTCGACGGTGTTTACCGGGAGGAAAGTTAGAGGGAGGTATGTTCTTTAATGCAGCAGGCTCAACGTATTCAAAAGTTGCCCCCTTACCTGTTTGCCCGTATCGAGAAAAAGATCGAAGAGGCCCGGGAAAGGGGAGCGGACATAATAAGTTTAGGGATCGGAGATCCCGATATGCCCACCCCGGCCCACGTTATAAGTAGGTTGGAGGAGGAAGCCCGTAATCCCGAGAATCACCGCTATCCTACTTCTGTGGGCCTGTTATCCTTCCGACAGGCCGTAGCCGAGTGGTACCGGGACCGGTACGGAGTGGAACTGGACCCGCGGTCGGAAGTGGTTACCTTAATCGGTTCCAAAGAAGGTATCGCCCATATTTCCTTTTGCTACGTGGATCCGGGAGATGTTAATTTAGTGCCCGATCCCGGCTATCCGGTTTACGGCATCGGCACCCTCCTGGCCGGAGGAGAACCCTACCTTATGCCCTTAAAGGAGGAAAGGGGCTTCCTGCCCGACCTCGCGGCCATTCCCACCGACGTGGCCCGGCGCACCAAGCTTATGTTCCTGAACTACCCTAATAACCCCACGGGAGCAGTGGTACGGGACGACTTCTTCCGGGAAGTGGTGGAATTCGCCAGGAGTTATGATATTATCGTCTGCCACGACGCGGCCTACAGCGAAATCACCTACGACGGTTATCGCGCCCCGTCTTTCCTGGCCACCCCCGGGGCCAAAGATGTAGGTATTGAATTCAACTCCCTTTCCAAGCCCTATAACATGACGGGATGGCGCCTGGGATGGGCCTGCGGGCGTGCCGATGTGGTGGAAGCCCTGGGCCGCATAAAGTCCAATATAGACTCCGGGGTATTCCAGGCCGTCCAGTACGCCGGTATTGCGGCGTTGACCGGACCCCAGGAAGGACTGGAGGAAGTGCGCCGGGTTTACCGGGAACGCCGGGACCTGGTGGTGTATGGGCTGAACTCCATGGGGTGGTGCCTGTCCAAACCCCTGGGAACCTTTTACGTCTGGGCTCCCGTACCGGCGGGCTACACTTCGGAAAGCTTTGCCGAAACCGTCTTGGAAAAGGCGGGGGTAATCGTAACCCCGGGCAACGGCTACGGCATCTACGGGGAAGGCTATTTCCGCATCGCCTTGACCATCGATAAGGAGCGGATCAAGGAGGCCTTGGAGAGGCTGCGCGGCGCCCTGGGGCAGGTCAAATTCGCTTAAGGGGTGAAGCTGGCGTATCCCCGGTTTTTGCAAAGCAGGCCTGCTTGGGCTTGGAAGCGAGCGAACAAGCTTTCGCGGCTAGCCCAGGCTTTAAGCTTGGCGAAAGGCTTAAGAAAGGCCCGA
>LDZR01000662.1_pt1 | contig 15523 bp, 17 predicted proteins | sample 615371 | NCBI WGS metagenome assembly LDZR01 (sample SAMN03408294, study PRJNA278302) | terrestrial metagenome | isolation source: oil reservoir sample K2 | place: USA: Alaska, North Slope, Kuparuk formation | collected 2013
TCTTCTTTGGTTTTAGATCGGGATCTATAGGCGAAAGTAGCATAATACTTATCGTGCTGGCAGCAGTATATCTTATTATCACAAAAACCGCAAGCTGGAGAATAATGGTATCAACTTTTGGTTCGGCAACCCTGCTGACATTACTGTTTGATATTTTTCATCTCGGGCCACCAGCTTTACCCATGCTACTTTCTGGAAGTTTTCTCTTTGTAACTGTTTTTATGGCAACAGATCCCGTTTCAGCTCCCAAAAAAACATCTTCTCAATGGATATATGGGGTAATCATAGGTATCTGTAGTGTTTTAATAAGGACCTTTTCGCTTTTCTCTGAAGGTACAAGTTTTGCTGTCTTACTTGGAAACACATCTGCTTCCTTGCTTGATGAACTGATGGCAAAAAAGAAGGTGAAGGTATGAAAAAAGAGAGTAAGTTGTATACAATAACATTCACCTTCGTTGTTACATTTGTTTTTGTCTTCGTGTTATCTTTTTTGAATTCTGCCACGAGTGAGCGAGTTAGTCAAAATCAACGCTTGTTCACTATAAAAGCCATTTTGAATGGATTTGGAATCGAATATAAAAACGATATAGAAGCTCTAAACATATTCAAAAAGAATGTTTTAATTCAAAAAATAGATGGTGTAAATATCTACTCTACGGTAGTTGAAGGAAAAAAACTCTATGGAATTATTTTTACAGGTAATGGGCTGTGGAGTACAATCTCAGGCTTTGTAGCTACAGATGAAAATGTAGAGAGAATAGCAGGAGTGGATTTTATATCTCAAAATGAAACTCCCGGACTTGGTGGAAGAATAGAGGAAAACTGGTTCAAAGAACAATTTAAATCTGAAAAATTGATCGATGGCAGAATAACAGTAACAGCCATCGGGCAGGCAGATGAAAATCACGAGAACGGTAAGGTGGATGCCATAACAGGTGCAACGCAAACATCCAAGGCTGTCGAGAAAATCATCAACGAATATCTCGAGAAATTGAGGGTTATCCTGGGGGTGAAACAGTGAACAGAGTTTTTGAAATAACAAAGAGAAATATTTTAACTGAAAACCAGATACTTGTTCAGATACTTGGCATATGTTCAACGCTCGCTGTAACAAATAACCTTAGAAATACCCTGATAATGGCTATAGGTGTGACATTGGTAACAGGTTTTTCCAATCTCACTGTTTCATTGATAAAAGATTATATTCCGCGCAAAATCAGAATGATGATGGAAACGCTTATCATTTCATTTTATGTGATTATTGTTGATATTATCTTGAGGGCATACCTTCCAGAGGTGAGCAAAGCTCTGGGACCATATGTTGGCTTGATAATAACTAACTGCATCATAATGGGCAGAACAGAAGCTTTTGCTCAATCAAACACTCCTCTTATTTCTTTTTTGGATGGTCTAACTGCCGGGCTTGGGTATACATTTGTACTAATAATCGTAGCTTTTGTACGTGAATTGCTCGGTTTTGGAACTATTTTTGATCTAAAAGTTATGCCGGCTAATTTTGTGCCAGTGACCATAATGGTAATGGCCCCAAGTGCATTTTTTGTGGTTGCAATCCTGATGTGGATTTTTAAGTCAGCTGTTTTGAAGGGTGGGGAGAAAAAATGACTGTTGATCCCATCACTTTGCTTTTTGCTTCAATTTTTACAAGCAACATTCTTTTGACGAATTTCCTCGGTATGTGCTCTTACATATCAATATCCAAAGATTTGAAATCCTCAAACGGTTTAGGAATGGCTGTTAGTTTTGTCATGACTGTCACAACTGTGATCAACTGGTTCGTTTATCATTACATAATTGTACCTTTTGAACTGGAGTATCTCAGATATATTATCTTCATAATTGTTATAGCTGCTGTGGTCCAGATAATGGAAATGATCATAGATAGAATTTCTCCGACTTTGTACTTGAACCTGGGGATCTTTCTACCTTTGATAACAGTGAATTGTGCAATACTCGGTGTAACTTTGTTCATGCAAATAAGAGAATACACGCTAATCCAGTCTCTGTTCTACGGATTGGGTTCGGGCTTGGGATGGTGGCTCGCAATAGTTTTGCTGGCAGCAATAAGGAAAAAAACAGACAATGCACCAGCACCAGCAGGCTTGAAAGGTAACGGGCTGACTTTTATAACAATAGGCATAATGGCTATGGCATTCATGGGTTTTTCCGGAATGATAAAAGTTCAGTGAGGTGAAGTAAATGCATGTTTTAACAGCTCCACTCATAATTGCCCTGGTAAGCTCATTGCTTGCTTCTGTTATCGTAATATTGGATAGCATTGTCAACAATTACGGTGATGTGAAAATAACCATAAACAGGAAAAAAACCCTTACTGTTAAAGGAGGAGCGCCATTACTTTTTACACTGGCCTCACAACAGATATACATACCATCGGCATGTGGGGGGAGAGGAAGTTGTGGTGTTTGCAAAGTAAAGGTACTTTCAGATGTAGGACCTTATTTGCCAACAGAAACACCTTACATGACGAAAGAACAGATTAGAGAGAACATAAGGTTATCGTGTCAAATAAAAGTGAAAAAAGATATTGAAATAGAAATACCAGAGGAATTGTTGTTTGCAAAGAAATTCAAAGCCATTGTCGAGAAAATAAGAAATGTAACATACGATATAAAAGAACTCACACTGAAATTGATAGATCCACCATCTATCGATTTTAAGGCTGGTCAATATATACAACTTTCGATTCCACCTTATGAGAAAATAACACAGACAACACAAAGAGCTTATTCTATATCTTCCGTTCCAAGCCAGAAAGATAGAATAGAACTTTTAATAAGATTGGTTCCCGGGGGCATTGCGACAACTTATGTTCATAAATACATGAAAGAAGGCGAGCAGGTTGAGATAACCGGGCCTTTCGGTGAGTTCTACGTTCGAGACACAGATGCAACCATGATTTGTGTAGCTGGTGGGTCCGGAATGGCACCGATAAAATCTATAATCTTTGATCTATATGAAAAAAATATAAATAACAGAGAAATCTGGTATTTTTTTGGTGCGAAATCGTTAAAAGATCTCTTTTATGTTGAAATTTTCGAGGATCTGGAAGGCAAATGGGATAAATTTCATTTTGTACCAGCACTTTCAAATCCAGCCCCTGATGATCAATGGAATAAAGATGTAGGTCTGATAACAGAGGTTTTGGACAAATATATGAAAGATAAAATTGATAAATCGAGACCTTTGGAGGGCTATCTGTGTGGAAGTCCGGGAATGATTAATGCCTGCGTTGATGTTATGAAAAAAAACAACATTCCGGAAGGAAAAATATATTACGACAAATTTGCATAATAAGGGGTGAGGTTATGAAAATGCCTCCTGAATACATCGAAGCTCAAAAAAACATGCAACCAGGTGTTATAAGCTCTATGGGTTTTCTGGGAGAAGATAGTAGAAATCTTGCGGATATAATTCAAACCGATGAAAACTTGATGGCCAGATTTAACCTGAGCTTTGAAGAAGTTTCCAGATGGATGAAAGAAATGATGAATGAAGCTTTGAAGGGCCTTGGAGAATCTGTGATTGTAAGAAACAAATGGGAGGTTCAGCTTTACGAAGCGAGAGGATTTATCCCATGCCCATTTAAAGATGGTATTTTCAGGAAAAGGGTGGTTGTTATTAAAAAAATCGGCAGTAATCTTCAATTAACGCTTAGTGATCTTTCTATACATCTTTTTGAAAAACACCATTTTCTGCAGGGAAGGGGATCATTTTTTAGAATAGAGCCACAGATTTTAAAAGAACTTTTGTCCTGATCTACCTTTCTCCAACCACAGTACCGGGAATCTGCAATCTTTTTTCAAGTTTTGAGAAAAGAACTGTTGCCAGCCACACCAGAGCTATATAAATAAAAGCAGTAAGGAGATATACTTTGAAAAATTCAAAATTTCTGCTTGCAATAAATTTTGCCTGAGCCATCATCTCTGGTGCTCCTATTATATAAGCCATCGATGTATATTTCAGCAAATATATGAACTCATTAGTCCATGCGGGTATAACTCTCCTCAATGCCTGGGGCAGGATTATTAACCTCACAGCCTGCCATTTTGTCATTCCTATTGATAGAGCAGCAACCATTTGTCCTGACCCGATTGACTGTATGGCTCCGCGAATATATTCTGCCTGATAAGCAGAACTGTTTATACAAAACCCAATTAAAGCCGCCATTAAAGGAGTGAGCCTTATTCCGTAGACTGGTAGACCATAGTAAAGGATAAATAATTGAACAAGCATTGGCGTACCGCGAATTAGTTCTATAAAACCTGCGCAAATAAATCTGATTATTTTTCTTCCATAGATACGACCCACGCACAAAATGATTCCCATGATAAATCCTGTTATCGCAGCAAATAATGTCATATATAAAGTTGTAACAAGGCCATTGAGTAACTTTGGAAGAGAAAAAATCGCAATTTCCCAGAAGCTCATTTTGTTTTTTCCTCTCCGTAAAGTTCACTCAGTTTTCTTAAAAATTGTCTTGTCCTTTCTTTCTGAGGATTTGTAAATATAAGATTGGTCGGTCCATGTTCAACTATAACTCCGTTTTCCATAAATATTATTTCGTCAGCAACAGTCCGAGCAAAGCCAAGTTCGTGCGTAACAACGAGCATGGTCATTCCAGATTTAGCAAGATCTGTCATAACAGAAAGAACCTCACCGATCAGTTCTGGATCAAGCGCCGAGGTCGGTTCATCAAAAAGAATCAGCCTTGGTCTCATAGCAAGAGCTCTTGCTATCGCTACACGTTGTTTTTGCCCTCCAGAAAGCTGTGCTGGATACAAATTTACTTTTTCCAAAAGACCTACTTTTCCAAGTTGTTCCATCGCAATCTTCGTAGCTTCCTCCTTGGGAATCTTCTGCACCTTCACCAAACCTATTCTGACATTATCAAGAACCGTAAGATGGTTGAAAAGATTAAAATCCTGAAAAACATATCCTATTTTTTGCCTCATTTTATGAATATTATGAGATGTTATCTCTTCATCATCAAGATACACTTTTCCTGAGTCTGGTTCCACCAATCTGTTTATACAACCAAGAAGAGTACTTTTTCCTGTACCACTTGGTCCTATTATAACTTTAGTTTCTCCCTTTTTAACCTCAAGTGACACCCCTTTAAGGATCTCGTTTTTTCCGTAACTCTTTTTAAGGTTTTCCACCTTCAGGACAATATTGTTCAACGCGAAACCTCCTTGATTTCAAAACCGGGTACTTGAAGTTTCCTTTCAAGAAACATCATAACTCTATTGGCCAACAATGTCATGATCAAATATATTACAGCGCAGGTAATGAAGATTACCATCGGCTCATAAGTAGTGGAAATAATATAGCTTCCCTGTCTTAAAAGTTCCACTACACCAAGTGCATACGCCATGGAAGAATCTTTAAGTACTATGGTGAGTTCATTTGTCCATGGAGCTATGGAAAAACGAAGTGCCTGCGGAAAGACAATATATCTGAAAATCTGAATCTTTGTCATTCCAATAGACATGGCCGCGAGAGTCTGACCTTTGCCAACTGATAATATAGCTCCTCTGAATATTTGGGATTGGTAAGCCGAGCTTCTTAAACCAAGCCCAAGTACACACGCCAGAAATGGGTCAAGTCTTATGCCTATTTCTGGTAATCCATAGAAGATCAGCATGAGTAAAACTAAAAGCGGTATGCTTCTCAAAATCTTTTCATAAAAAGAACTTAACAGGCGGGCAGCACGGTTACCATAAATCTGTGAAAAACTCACAGGTACTGCTACGATCAAGCCGACCGCCAGTCCAAGAACAGTCAACTCTATGGTAACCAGTGTGCCCCGAAACAGATAAGGCAGAGAATAAATGACCAGTACAAATTTGTCTACGGTTTAACCCCCCACTCAGCTCAGAAATATTTATCAATAAGCTCGGACATTTTTCCAGATTCGTTAAGAACCTTTATAGCATTGTTTATTTTTTCAAGCAATTCTTTTTCCCCTTTTCTAACAGCCACGCCGTACTGCTCACCTGTTGTTATTATTCCAACAACTCTGACGGGTTTTGTAGCAGCAAATCTATTTGCAACCGGCGAGTCAAGGACAATCGCATCTATATTTCCATTTAACAAGTCGCTTAGAGCAAGTACAAAGGTGTCATATCGTTTCAAATTTTTTTCAGGGAGCATACCTGTACTGACCAGATTGTCTGTACACCACAAATCACCTGTTGTACCAGTCTGAACTCCGATCTTTCCTTTGCTAAAGAGAACGGTAATAGTTAGAGGACTTTCCGATTTAACAATCACACTTTGATCTGCTGTCCAGTATGGAATTGAAAAATCTACCACCTGCTTCCGTTCGTCAGTAATTGTCATTGCAGCCGCGACTACATCAACCTGACCGGCACGGAGTGCAGGAATGAGCGAATCGAAACTCATATCAACAAATTTCAGATCAAATCCGGCGATTTTTGCAATTTCCCGCATTAGATCCATGTCAAACCCAACAAATTGACCATTCTCGATGTACTCAAAAGGTGGAAAATCTGCACTGGTACCAACAGTTATAGTCCTGGAAAAAGTCATGGCAGAAAGCAAAATTAATATAAGAAACATCGCACGTGTAAATTTCATCTATTCCCCCTCCTTTCGAATGAAAATTATATCATAACTACCCCTGCTCGAGTTTTGAAGATTTTGCGAGTTGAAATGAGGCTAATCCCGTAATTATTATGACAGCCATCATGCAAAGGTACCCATATAATGAAAAACTCTGCTTATCGAATGGCTGAATCTTTAAAAGTGACGCTATCACCAGCCCAAAAATGAAATTTCTTGTCTGAACAAGAAATTTTTCAAAGAGATATTTCATAAAAATAGAAGCAAAAATCAAACCAAAGATTGCACCAAAACCAAACAAAAACAGTAAATCTATCTTCATTGAACTTACTGCACTCAATACATCGTTATACACACCAAAAATAAGCATAACAAGAGAGCCACTCAAACCAGGTATAACCATGGCAAAAGCTGAAATAAAACCAACAACTGGAAAAAGAAATTTTGAAGTGTTGAAGGATATACTGGAGTATTCCAAGAAAAGGAATATAATGATTCCAAACACTATGTAATGAATTTTAATTTTACCAAGTTGTTTTGCCAGAAATGGTACAGTACCCACAACAAAGCCAAAAAATGCTGCGTAGGTGAAGCCGGCAGCATGATTTAGAGACCAGTTTACAAATTTTGATCCGAGTACAATAGAAATGACCAAACCTGCGCCAACAAAAGAAACCATTTTCAGCTGATCCTTAGAAAATTTTAACTTGAGGATGCCAACAATCGCCATAATTAATTTCTCATAAATCCCCAAAACAACTGCAATTGTTCCACCGCTTATTCCAGGCACAAGATTCGCCAGGCCAATGAGAAAACCGCAGATGAATTCTCTAATCATTTTCTTCCTCCTGCTTCGTCTTCAGCTATTCTACAACAATTCTAATATATAATAAAATCGATAAACTTTCGAGGAGGTATAACAATGAGTATAGTCATTGTTTTCGTTAGTATCGCAGGATTGCTCTTTTCTCTGTTCAGGACGTCTTACTCACAGTTGTTAACTTCTATACTGTTCTGTGCCATCATCGTATTTGTACTGATAAGAAATTTCCTCAGAAGAAAGCCGTCTCAAGTAAAGTCCATTCAAGATAAGGCAGACGAAACAAACAATCTTTTCAGAGAGCTCTTCATATCCTCAGATGGCCTTAAAAAAGATGCCGAAGATCTCGCCAATGCCTCAAAACAAATGGAAAGTATGTCTAACACGCTCTCGCAGAGGTCTAAAAGAATATCAGAATTGATTCAGTCACTCACCGCTTCTCTGGAAGAGACATCATCAGGAGCAAATGAAATTGCAAATAGCGCCAAAATGGTAGAAGAAAGTACCGGAAAGATGCAATACAAATTTGAAGACCTTGAACGGGATGTTTTAAAGTTGAAAAAAGAAGTGGATGATCTTTCTCATGAAAATCTCGTTGCTAAGGAAAGGCTGAATGATCTCGTTCAAACGATGGGCAGGCTCGGAAAAGTTTCCCAGGGGATAGGGGAAATGGTAAAAGTAATTCAACAAATAGCCGAGCAAACAAACCTTCTGGCTCTCAATGCGGCAATAGAGGCTGCAAGAGCTGGTGAACATGGACGTGGTTTTGCTGTTGTCGCTGATGAAGTTAGAAAACTTGCTGAACAATCTCACAGATCTGCCCAGGAAATTTCTGATCAGGTTAAAAATATAGAGATTACTATTAATGAATCAATCGATAAAAGCAATACAGTTGTTGATTCTGTGGAAAAAACCGTGGCTTTTGGAGAAGAATTCAATTCTTCTCTTTCACAATTAAAAGAGAGCATCTCTGAATTCAAAAATATAGTGAACGAAGTTCTGTATGCGATAGATTCGCAAATACGATCTACCCAGGAAATAGAATCCGCCGTGAACAGCAACGCAACAACTGCAAGTGAAATACTCAACTTTGTGGAAGAAACCGACAAAGCCGTTCAGCAACTCAGCACACTTTCGCGGAATCTTTCGAATAGCAGTGAAATTCTCACAATAAAGTCTCTTAAACTCAGAACGCTTACTGGAACAAGAAAATGGCTGGTAAAAGAACTTGAAGATTTACGTGATTTAATCTTATCTGATGAATGCCAGAAACTTGACTGGACAAGCCTTGAGCCCAAAGTAAGGGACTTCTTAAAGCTTAAAGGCGACATTTACGAAGCATTTTTTATAGCAGACGAAAAAGGAAACTTTATAACCAGCACAGGCAAAAAAGGAAATATATCTGACAGAAAATATTTTAACTACTTGAAGCAAAACAAAACAGACTGGACAGTGTCAGATCCTATTAAGTCCCGTGCTACAGGAAACATGGTTTTAACAGTGGCTTTTTCTATAATAAAAAACAATACATTCAAAGGCGTTGCAGGAGCAAATCTGATACTAAAACGCCTTGAAAAACAAATCGAACAGGAAAAAATTTAACGACAAAAATGGCATCTGCAAAAATGCCCGGGGGCTACCTCGATAAAATCGGGAACCTGTTGCTGGCATATACTCTGTGCCTTCGGGCATCTTGTATGAAAAACACATCCTTCTGGAGGATTTGCCGGATTAGGTATTTCGCCACGTGGAACAGAGTGCTTTCTTTTCCCTCTCCCCACAGTCGGTACGGAATCAAGTAAAACAGATGTATAAGGATGAGCAGCTCTTTTGAAAATGTCATCTTTAGAACCAAGCTCCATAACTTTCCCAAGATACATAACAACGACATTCGTCGCCATATAATCGACAACTGCCAGGTTATGTGTTATAAACAGATAAGTGAGTGAAAATTTCTCGCGCAACTCTTTCAAAAGTGCAAGGACGCGCGCCTGAACGGACACATCTAATGCAGAGGTAGGTTCATCAAGTACCACAAATTCTGGCTTTAGTACAAGCGCTCTGGCTATTGCTATTCTCTGTCTTTGCCCTCCAGAGAATTCGTGTGGATATCTGAACATGTGTTCTTCTCTCAAACCAACAAGTTCGAGAATATCCCTGATTTTTACATATATTTCATCTGATCTCATATCGAAATGAATCTTCAAACCCTCACCAATGATATCTTTTATAAGCTTTCTCGGGTGAAGAGAGTTGTAGGGGTCTTGCTGGACAATCTGCATTTTTTGTCTGTATTCCATCATTTCTTTGCGAGTTAATTTACTTATGTCGTTGCCGCCATAGAATATCTTTCCAGACGTTGGTTCAATAAGCTTCAAAATAGTTCTTCCAAGCGTGCTTTTACCAGACCCGGATTCCCCTACTACAGCAAATATAGAACCTTTTGGTATCTGGAAAGTCACATCTTCAACTGCTTTCACATACAGAGGTTTTGAGAAAAAGGATTTTCTGATCTCAAAGTATTTTTTCAGATTCTCAACTTTGACTAATGTTTCCACAAACAACGCCTCCTAATTGTAAAGGTGGCATGCCACGAAATGATCTGGTTCAATTTCTAAAAGCGATGGCAATTCACTTGAACATTTGTCGAAAGCTCGATTGCACCTCGGATGAAATCTGCATCCCGACGGTGGATCAACCAAATCAGGAACAGTACCAGCTATGCCTTTAAGGTCTCTACTTTTATCTATCACAGGTATTGACTCAATCAACCCTTTAGAATATGGATGAAGTGGGTTGTTGAATATTTCCTCGCTCTTAGCCACTTCAATAACATTTCCAGCATACATAACAGCAACACGATCACAAAATTCGGAAGCAATTCCAAGATCATGAGTAATCAGTATAACCGCATTTTTTCCGACGGTGACCAATTTATCAAGCAGTTCAAGTATTTGAGCCTGTATGGTAACGTCGAGCGCAGAAGTTGGTTCGTCTGCTATGAGAAGCTTTGGCCTTGCTGCTAAGGCCATAGCGATCATGACTCTCTGGGCCATACCCCCACTCAATTCATGCGGATAGAGATCTTTCGTTCTTTGCCAATCAAGTCCGACCATCTCAAGTGCTTCAGGAACCTGAGAATATGCATCTTTTATTGTTATTTCACGGCTGTGAGCAATTGTCTCAGCTATCTGGAAGCCTACTTTAAAAACCGGATTCAGTGCTGCTATTGGCTCCTGGAAAATCATAGAAATCTTTTTCCCTCTTATTTTATCCATTTCATTCTCATCAAGTTTTAAAAGATCCTGATTGTTAAATAAAACATTACCTGATACTATCTCACCTGGTTGTTCTATCAAACGCATTATTGAAAGTGCTGTGACAGATTTCCCGCAACCAGTTTCACCGACTATCCCAAGTCGCTCTTCTTCATTCAACCAAAGCTCCACACCATTTAAAGCCTTTATAACACCTCTGTAAGTATAAAAAACCACGCGTAATTTACTGACATTCAGTAATGAGCCTCGATTCATAATTTACCTCCTGAGTCTTGGGTCGAGTATATCTCTGATACCATCACCAAGTAAATTAAAACCGAGCACGACTATAGCTATGAATAAACCCGGAAAGGTTGAAATCCACCACTGCTGTACCAAATAACTCCTCCCATCGCTTACAATGGCGCCCCACTCTGGTGTAGGAGGTTGTGCTCCCAAACCAAGAAAACCAAGCCCGGCAGCCGTCAAAATAATCGTTCCCATTCTCAATGTCAACTGAACAAGAACGGGCGATAAACACATCGGCAAAACATGGAAAAACAGAATTCTGAAATTACCAGCGCCCACGGCTCTTATTGCTTCGATATAAGGCTGGGATTTAACCCTCATTGCCTCCGCCCGAGCAAGTCTCGCGATGACAGTCCATTCAACCAAGGAAATAGCGATTATAGCATTAGTTAAACCTCTCCCAAGCATGGCGGAGAGAGCCATCGCAAGAATAAGTCGTGGAAAAGCGAGAAAAATATCTGTAATACGCATTAATATTTCATCAATGGCTCCGCCAAAATATCCGGCAGTCACGCCAACACCTATTCCAATTGCTCCGCTGATTACCGTAACGAGAAATATGATCCAGACCTCAATACGTGCACCATACATAACTCTACTGAAAATATCTCTACCGAATTGATCAGTTCCAAATATGTGCTGCGCACTTGGTGGTTGCAATCTGCTGGGCAAATCTGTCTTCACCGGATCATATGGTGCAATCAAGGGAGCAAAGACTGCCATAAGAATGAAACCTATTACGATAAATGTTCCAATCATAGCCAATTTAGCGCGTCTCCATAAATAAAAAGTGTGCTTCCAGTCTTCTATAATCGGTCTCCATTTGGAAACAGCTGTTTCTGTTTTCAAATCTGTCAAATAAATCACCCCTAAACACGCATTCTCGGATCTAAAACAGCATATATTATGTCAACTACCAGATTAACCAGTGAGTAAACAACAGCCACAAAGAGAGTACCACCCATAACAGCAGGATAATCCAGAAATAAAAGCGCATTGACAATGTACCTGCCGAGCCCTGGCCAGCCAAAGATTGTCTCAGTCAATACAGCGCCTTCAAGTAAACCACCAAAAGTTAAGCCAATAATTGTCACGACAGGTATCAATGCATTTCTCAAGGCATGCCTGTATATAACCAATCTTTTGCCAATGCCTTTTGCTTTTGCAGTTCTTATATAATCTTGTCTGAGAACATCGAGCATACTCGAACGGGTAATTCTTGCAATGGAAGCCGTGGCGGAATATCCCAGAACCACAGCCGGTAGAATTATGTGAGATAGAGCATCCTTAAAAGCCTCAAAGTTTAGAGTCAGCAATGAATCAATAATTAATAAACCTGTTATTCTATCTGGCGCTGGAGTGAAAAGACTTAACCTCCCTGTTCCTGGCAACCATCCTAACTTGTAATAAAAGAGCAGCAGCAATAACAGACCTGTCCAGAAAACAGGCATGGATACCCCGAGTATTGAGAAAACCCTCGAAAAATGATCTATGAATCTGTTTCTGTACACCGCTGAAAAAATTCCGAGTGTAATACCGAGCAAAATCGACACGAAAGTTGCAGCAATCGCAAGCTCAAGTGTTGCCGGAAAAAAGTCAGCTATATCCGTGGTCACAGGTCTATTGCTCTTTAAGGATACACCAAGGTCCCCCTTCAATAAACCGAACATGTAATCGAGAAATTGGTTTATCAAAGGTTTGTCAAGCCCAAGGCGATGCCTCATGTCATCAATCAGATCGGGTGGAGCATTTCCTCCCAGGATGGCTCCGACAGGATCAGCTGGGATAACTCGGGCAACCACAAAAACTATTACAGATACACCCAGAAGAACCAGAATCATCAGCAACAGTCTTTTTAAAATAAAAGATGTAAGCTTCATCTTCTGAAAAATCCTCCCAAAATCTCAAATAAAAGGTGGCGGGATTCCCCACCACCTTTTGTACTTAAAGTATTATTTCTTGGAAATTTTAGTGAAATCAAAAATCAAACTGTAACCTTCTCCTGCCTTTTCAAAACCCACGACATCGCTACTGACTGCCCAGTAATTGACTGGTTGATAAAGCATCGCAAATGGACCCTTTTCCATCCAGTATTTCTCAAGTTCTCTGTACATCTCGACACGCTTATTGTTATCCATTTCTAATCCTGCCTTTTCTGCAAGATCTGCTGCATAATCATCATACCACATATTTCGCCACGCAAGTTGTTTTACTCTGTAATCAGCGAAAGGTTTAGCCAGATTATCTGTATCGGGATAATCTATTCCCCAGCCAGCGACGATTATTTGTGTGCCCTGTTGTCTGTATTTTGCGTACATTTCCGACGCGGGCATCAGGGAAATATTTGCTTTAATACCTATTTCTGCAAGATTAGCCTGGATTACCACGGCTTCATTCTGACGAATATTTGTTGTATTGGTCAACAACTCAACTTCAAACCCATTCGGGTATCCTGCTTCTGCCAGCAACTGTTTTGCTTTTTCCACATCTCTCTTAAATGGGTTGTTGTTTGAAAAACCAAGATATCCGATAGGTATGAAACTTTGGTTGAGAATTGCAAAACCTCTTCTGACTGATTTTATGATCGCATCGTAATCAATAGCGTATTTTATGGCAAGCCTGACGCGTTCGTCTTTAAACGGTCCCCATTGGGCATTCATGGCTACATACTCATTTGATTGAGAGGCAGTTACAATCAATCTAACAGGTCCTCCATTTGTTTCTCTGAGCTGTGCGGCTTGTTCTGGTGTTATATTCCATGCTACATCTACATCACCTTTTTGTACTAACAAGAATTGCGTTGTTTCTTCCGGAACATCCATTATTATGATTCTCTTCAATGTTGGCTCGCCGCGCCAGTATCTTGAATTTGCCTGCATCGCAACCTGCTCTTTACGCTTCCATTCTATAACCTGGTATGGACCAGCACCAGCCGATTTATCAGTCAAATATGTTTGACCGAGGTCACCATTTACTTCGTTCGCAAGTACAACCTTTTTGTTCACAACTCCTGCCCACGGACCGGAGAGTATTGAAAGTACGATGCTCTGGGCAAGGGGCTTGGTAACTAATTTCACGGTGCCATCATCAACTTTTACGATTGTTTGTTCCATATTTTCAGCTGTTAAACCAAGTTCGTTGAATAACCATGCCGGAGATTTATTGATAGTCAGAGCCCTTTTGAAAGAGAAAACAACATCCTCTGCCGTCAATGGATCTCCATTGGCAAATACCAGACCTTTTCTTAAATAAAAAATCCATTCGGTAACATCACCCTTATTTACAACTTCCCATTTTTCAGCAAGCTCCGGTACAGGTGTAAAAACACCGTTAACAGGCTCAATTTTTACAAGTCCAGCGTATGCTGCCTCTACCACCGCAGATGCAAATGTTTCATAACAGACAGCCGGATCAAGAGTAATAAATATCTCTGTGTTGCCTGCTATAACAAGAGTATCTTTTGGGGTCTTAGCAAAACTCAAAACCGCTAAAAATGTTAGTACAACCAAAAATGCTTTTCGCCACATAACTTTTCCCCCCCTGCAATAGGTTTAATGTAACTATACCATAGACAAGGATTCTTTTCAAGTATTTCTTTTTTGTGGTAGTTTATAATGGACACAGGAGGTGCCGCAGTGTGAGAACGTTGAAAATAACACACATCATCTTAGCAGTTAATGTTTTAATAGCTATTGTGATGTTTTTTGCTGGCAATCTGTCAGCTTTCCGCAGTCAAACATACCTATTCATAAGATTTGGCGCTCAGTACGGTCCTCTGGTGAGTGATGGAGAATGGTACAGGCTTATAACAGCTATATTTGTGCATGGCGGGTTGCTTCATTTGCTCTTCAATTCTTATGCCCTTTTTTATTTTGGGACAATCGTTGAATCTGTTTACGGCCCAGAAAAATTTATCTTTTCATATCTTGCAACAGGGGTTGTCGGCAATATCGCAACACATCTTTTTTACTATAGGGCAATCTCCGTAGGGGCGAGCGGTTCTATTTTTGGTTTGGTAGGGATATTATTTTCTCTTGGTTTCAGGCGAGACACACCTTTTTTCATGAAACAATTTACTGGCTATGCCTTGTTGCCAATGATTTTGTTTAACATAATTTACGGGTTCATACCAGGCAGCGGCATCAACAATGCCGCTCATGTTGGTGGTTTTGCTCTCGGCATGCTTCTTGGATATTTGCTTTCCCCAAGACCTGCTTATTATTCGAGAAAAAGCTGGTCTTTATTATGGAAAATAATCGCCATTGTATGTGGCGTATCAATAGCCAGTTCTTTCATTTTGCTTGTAAGTTTTTCTGCGAGGTGATCAGATGCAATTTTTGATAGGCACAAATTACTGGTCAAAAAGCGGTGCTTTTATGATGTGGGAAGATGAATACTACAACCCGGAGATTATAAAAAAAGAGCTGCATACAATGAAAGATCTTGGCATGAGCTTGTGCAGAAGTTTTCTGTATTTGCCAACATTTTTTCCCGCGCCAAACTCTATTAGTGA
>LDZR01002401.1_pt1 | contig 15467 bp, 18 predicted proteins | sample 615371 | NCBI WGS metagenome assembly LDZR01 (sample SAMN03408294, study PRJNA278302) | terrestrial metagenome | isolation source: oil reservoir sample K2 | place: USA: Alaska, North Slope, Kuparuk formation | collected 2013
GCTGTCTGATTATCCACCTGATCTTTTTGTTCGTTAGTTTTCTCACATGAAGTGGGTGTTTAGTAGTGAAATAATTTAGGGATACTACAATCCCCACTCGTCCCATCGATTGATAAAAAGTGGATGACGATCGGCATGAAATAATCCATACCCTTAAGTCGATAAAAATATCTGAAAACCCTCGTAAGCTTGAGGTTGGTTTTACAATTTGGAAAATTTGTAGGTTAGTGCACATATATCAGATATTGCAAGCTCTCTTTGTTACAATTACAAATCCTCATATATTCAATGGTTCCGCGGCTCTCAGTTTTTGATGGTCGATTGTCAAGAAGAGCGGATTACTTACTCCATCCCCTCGACAAAAGCCCTTACGTTCTTCCCCAGCACCGAGTGGTTGTAGCCGCCCTCAAGCACGGCAAACCTCCTGCCCTCGCACTTTTCTTCAGCATACTCCTTGATTATTCTGCCAATCTCTCTGTAATCTTCAGTTTCAAGAATTCCTCCCCAATCATCCTTGTGTCGGTCGAAGCCCGCTGAGACGGCAACTATGTCGTATTCGTTCTCCTTCAGGAACTGCTCTATGCCGGCTATGTCCGCACCCTTCATGTGGTGGTACTTGACCTCCTCCACACCTGCAAAGGCGTTTGCAGTTCCGTCTCCAAAGTGCAAGTCGAAGTCCACGATTACGGCCTTCTTAATCCTCCCCTCCACCAGCAGCTTCTTGACCGCAATGGCTATGTTGTTGAAGTAGCAGAATCCCCAGCTGCTGTCCGGGCTTGCGTGATGCCCTGGAGGGCGTATGGCTCCAAAGGCAGGCTCGTTAAAGGCTATTTCCGACGCAAGAATCGCTCCGCCAACGGCGAGAACCGCAACTTCATAAATCTCAGGCTCGCTTTTGACGTACATGTAGTGCTCCCTCGTGTGAACGAGGAGTATGTCCTCTATCTTTGCCGGTTCCGGCTCAACGACCTCGTAATCCCTCAGCTCCTCCATAATAGCCTCCATCCTCCCAGCCTCCGCTGCGGGGTCGGAGGTGTAGACGGTGTAGAACTTCGGGTGAAAAACGATCTTCATGAGAGAATGTTTGCACAAAATTCTTTAAGTTTTTCCCGTAGTCTAATCGATGATTGCATCAGCACCCGGAAAGATAATTCTGTTCGGCGAGCATGCGGTGGTTTACGGTAGGCATGCGGTGGTGTCAGCGATTAACCTTAGATGCAGAGTGTCGGTGAGAAAATCTGACAGGTTTCTGATTAGGTCTTCGTTAGGAGAGAGCGGGCTGGACTATCAAAGGCATCCCTACGTCGTGCAGGCTGTTAAGAGGTTTGGGGAGCTTAGAAATATTCCGGGTGCTGAAATTGAGATTGAGAGCGAAATACCGATTGGCTCTGGGCTGGGCAGCTCTGCGGCGGTGATTGTTGCCACAATAGCTGCTCTGAATGCAGAGTTCGATGGGGATATGGATAAAGAGAGCATCTTCCAGATGGCGAAGCAGGTTGAGATTGACGTTCAGGGAAGGGCGAGCGGAATAGACCCGTTCATATCCACCTTCGGAGCTTCGTGGCTTTTCCCTGAGCGTAGAAAGGTCGAGATGCCGTTCAAGTTCTTCGTTATCAACTTTGGCAGCAGGTCAACGGCTGAGATGGTCGCAAAAGTTGCTGAGCTGAGAGAGAGGCATCCTGAGGTTGTGGATAAAATATTTGACGCCATCGACGCAATCTCCCTTGAGGCGAGCGATGTTGGCAGCGCTGAAAGGCTTGAGGAGCTCATAGCCATAAACCAGTCGCTTCTGAGGGCGATAGGGGTGAGCAATCCCGAAATCGACAGAACCATTGCAGAGCTCGAAAGGATGGGTTTGAAGGCGAAAATAACTGGAGCGGGTGGTGGGGGGTGTATATTCGGCCTGTTCAAGGGAGAGAAGCCGAAAGGGAGCTTCATAGTCGAGCCCGAAAAGGAGGGTGTCAGAATTGAAGAGTGACGTTACCATTCTAAAGATAGGGGGTTCGGTGATAACAGACAAGAGCAGGGGGGCCTTTGAAAAGCTGAAAGAGAGGGAGCTTAGGGAAGTCTGCAGAGCAATTTCGGAGAAATGGAGAAACCTGATTGTCGTGCACGGTGCAGGCTCGTTCGGGCATCCCCACGTAAAAAAATTCGGTTTAAGCCCTCTTGGAGCCTCAAAGGTTCATCTCGGGTGCCTCAGATTGAGTGAGAGATTCTGCTCCGCCCTCACCGAGTTCGAAGTTCCCGCCTACCCCATCCATCCCTTTCTGGCGTACAGCGTTGAGATTGTTGATAAAGCCATGAAAAGCGGTTTTCTTCCCGTTCTCCACGGGGATGTGGTGATGGCGGAGAAGATAGAAGTTCTCTCGGGGGACGACATTGTTGCGCACCTCGCAGAGGCTTTTAAAGCTGAGAAGATCGGGTTCGCCACCGACGTTGAGGGTGTTTACGATTTTAACGGCAATGTTATCGATAGGCTTGACAGAAGCCTCCTTGAGGAAATGATTGCCAAGGGTGGAGTGGCAAAGGGAAAGGAGGATGTGACAGGAGGTATGTTGAGAAAGCTTCAGAAGCTTTATGAGATGGGGCACGGGTGTAAGGCTTACGTTTTCAAAGGCAACTACGAAAACTTGAAGAAGTTCTTACAGGGAGAGAAGGTTGGAACGGAGGTGATAATCTGAGCACTTCGAAGAGGAAGATTGACCACCTGAAAATCTGCCTCGAAGAGGAGGTTGAGTCAGGATACACGGGACTTGAAGACGTGATGCTGATTCACAAGGCTCTTCCCGAGGTCGATTACTGGAAGATTGACACAGAAATCGATTTTTTTGGGAAAAAGCTTTCGTTTCCCCTCCTCATCGCCTCTATGACCGGTGGGCATCCCGAAACGAAGGAAATCAACGCCCGTTTGGGTGAAGCGGTGGAGGAGGCCGGGATAGGCATGGGTGTCGGAAGTCAGAGGGCGGCGATAGAGGATGAGAGCCTTGCGGACAGCTTTACTGTTGTAAGGGAGAAGGCTCCGAATGCGTTTGTCTATGCGAACATTGGAATGCCGCAGGTTATAGAGAGGGGGGTTGAGATTGTTGACAGGGCTGTGGAGATGATTGATGCCGATGCGGTTGCTATTCACCTCAACTACCTTCAGGAGGCAATTCAGCCGGAGGGTGATTTGAACGCGGAAAAGGGCCTGGAGGTTCTGGAAGAGGTATGCAGATCCGTGAAGGTTCCGGTTATCGCAAAGGAAACGGGAGCGGGGATAAGCAGAGAGGTTGCAGTAATGCTGAAGAGGGCGGGCGTTTCAGCGATAGACGTTGGAGGTAAGGGTGGAACGACGTTCAGCGGCGTTGAAGTTTACAGGGTTAACGATGAGGTCTCCAAGTCGGTTGGTATTGACTTCTGGGACTGGGGATTGCCAACAGCCTTCAGCATCGTTGATTGCAGGGGAATTCTGCCCGTCATCGCCACGGGCGGACTGAGGAGCGGCCTTGACGTGGCGAAGTCCATAGCAATCGGGGCCGAGTTGGGAAGCGCGGCCTTGCCCTTCCTCAGGGCAGCGGTTGAGAGTGCTGAGAAGGTAAGGGAGGAAATCGAGTACTTCAGGAGGGGATTAAAAACGGCAATGTTTTTAACGGGCTGCAAAAACGTTGAGGAGCTAAAGGGCCTAAAAGTTTTCGTTTCGGGAAGGTTGAAAGAGTGGATCGATTTCAGAGGTTGATTGCCATGCTGAAGGAGGAAATAGCGAAAAGGGCCGAAATAATCAACAAAGCCATTGAAGAGCTTCTGCCCGAAAGGGAGCCGATTGGACTCTACAAAGCCGCAAGGCATCTGATCAAAGCAGGTGGCAAGAGGCTAAGGCCTGTAATAAGCCTCTTAGCAGCCGAAGCCCTTGGGAAAGACTACAGAAAGATTATCCCGGCTGCTGTCAGCATTGAAACAATCCACAACTTCACCCTCGTGCATGACGACATAATGGACAGGGACGAGATGAGGAGGGGAGTTCCGACGGTACACAGGGTTTATGGGGAAGCGACGGCCATTTTAGCAGGCGACACACTCTTTGCTGAAGCCTTCAAGCTGCTGACAAAGTGCGATGTTGAGAGCGATGGAATCAGAAAAGCTACAGAAATGCTTTCGGACGTTTGCATAAAAATATGCGAGGGGCAGTACTACGACATGAGCTTTGAGAAAAGGGAGAGCGTTTCCGAGGAGGAGTATCTCAGGATGGTCGAGCTGAAGACCGGAGTGCTGATTGCAGCTTCTGCAGCATTACCTGCGGTGCTTTTTGGGGAGAGCGAGGAAATTGTAAAGGCGCTGTGGGACTACGGAGTTCTTAGCGGTATTGGCTTCCAGATCCAGGACGACCTGCTTGACCTGACCGAGGAGACCGGAAAGGACTGGGGAAGCGACCTGCTTAAAGGGAAGAAAACCCTGATTGTCATAAAGGCGTTCGAAAAGGGAGTGAAGCTAAAGACGTTTGGAAAGGAAAAGGCGGACGTCTCTGAGATTAGAGATGATATCGAAAAGTTAAGAGAGTGTGGTGCGATTGATTACGCTGCCAGCATGGCAAGAAAGATGGCTGAAGAGGCGAAAAGAAAGCTCGAAGTTCTGCCTGAAAGCAAAGCCAAGGAAACACTGCTGGAACTTACCGACTTCTTGGTTACAAGAAAAAAGTGAAGAGCGGCGAATTAAATGCTAAAATTGGAATAATCCTCAATTGAAGGGGGGCACATAACCTTTAAATATCCTTACAGGCTTGCTTCCTCTTAGACGGTGATGTTATGACGTTCAAGCATATCGTGAGAATTGCCGATACGGATCTGGACGGGAACAAGAGTCTCATGTTCGCTCTCACAGGGATAAAGGGGATTGGGCTCAGAGCGGCGAGATGCATAGTCAACGAGCTCGGAGTGGACGGAAGGGCGAAGCTCGGAGAGCTCGACGACGAGACGATCGAGAAGGTTAAGAAATTTGTTGAGGAGGAAATCGAATCGCTCCCGTCGTGGCTACTGAACAGAAGAAAGGACCCCTACTCCGGCCAGGACCTTCACCTTCTGTCGAAGGATGTTGACTTCGCCAGAATGCTGGACATAGAGAGACTGATTAAGATGAAGGCCTATCGCGGCGTCAGGCATGCGAGGGGCAAGAAGGTCAGAGGTCAGAGAACGAGGTCAACTGGAAGGAAGGGCAGAACAGTCGGTGTTGTTAGGAGGAAGAGGTGATTTAGATGGGCGATCCAAAGCGACACAGAAAGAAGTACACAACTCCAACTCATCCCTGGGATAAGGCCAGACTTGAGAAGGAGATGCAGCTGGTGATAAAATACGGTCTCAGGAACAAGAGAGAGCTCTGGAGATTCCAGAATATTCTGAGGAAGTACAGGAGAGTTGCCCGAGACCTCCTCGCTGAAATTGGGCTTCCGGGCAAGGAAGGTGAGATTGCAAAGGCAAAAGCCCAGACGGTCATCAAGAAGCTGAACAAGATGGGCATACTGCCTGAAAACGCAACTCTCGACGACATCCTGAACCTCAGCGTTGAGGACTTCCTTGAGAGGAGGCTTCAGACGATGGTTTACAGGCAGGGCCTGGCAAGGACCATAAAGCAGGCGAGGCAGTTCATAACTCACGGTCACATCGCCGTTGACGGAAGGAGAGTCACCTCTCCAAGCTTTATCGTAACCAAAGAGCTTGAGAGCAAAATTTCCTTCTACAGGAATTCTCCTCTTGCAAAGACTGAGGTGGTCTGATGGCCGAGAAGAAGAAGGGAGGAAGGTGGGGAATAGCTCACATCTACTCGTCATACAACAACACGATTATCACGATTACAGACATAACCGGAGCGGAGATAATTGCAAGAGTAAGCGGCGGAATGATCGTCAAGGCCGACAGAGATGAGGGCAACCCTTACACCGCAATGCAGGCGGCACTTAGGGCTGCAGCGATAGCGAAGGAAAAGGGAATTGACGGTGTGCACATAAAAGTTAGGGCTCCGGGAGGAAACAAGCACACAACTCCCGGCCCTGGGGCGCAGGCGGCGATAAGAGCCCTTGCAAGGGCAGGGCTTAAGATAGGAAGAATTGAAGACGTTACGCCAATTCCGCACGACGGAACGAGACCTCCGGGAGGTAAGAGAGGCAGGAGAGTCTGATGATGCCAGAAATTGAAATTCTGGAAGAAAAGGATTTTAAAATTAAATTTATTTTGAAAAACGCTTCTCCAGCGCTTGCAAACTCCTTCAGAAGAGCGATGAAGGCAGAAGTTCCGGCAATGGCAGTTGATTACGTTGACATCTACCTCAACTCAAGCTACTTCTACGACGAGGTTATAGCTCACAGACTGGCGATGCTTCCCATAAAAACCTACCTCGACAGGTTCAACATGCAGAGCGAATGCTCTTGCGGTGGAGAGGGGTGTCCCAACTGCCAGATATCCTTCAGGCTTAACGTCGAGGGACCAAAGGTTGTTTACTCAGGAGATTTCATCAGCGATGACCCGGATGTCGTTTTCGCTATAGACAACATCCCGGTTCTGGAGCTTTTTGAGGGTCAGCAGTTGATGCTTGAGGCTGTTGCGAGGCTGGGCACGGGGAGAGAGCACGCAAAGTTCCAGCCCGTCTCTGTGTGCGTTTACAAGATAATACCGGAAATTGTTGTTAACGAGAACTGCAACGGTTGTGGAGACTGCATCGAAGCCTGCCCGAGAAACGTTTTCGAGAAGGATGGAGATAAGGTCAGAGTTAAGAATGTTATGGCCTGCTCGATGTGCGGGGAGTGCGTAGAGGTCTGTGAGATGAACGCCATCAGCGTGAACGAAACGAACAACTTCCTTTTCACGGTTGAGGGAACGGGTGCGCTGCCGGTCAGGGAAGTTATGAAAAAAGCCCTCGAAATCCTGAGAAGCAAGGCCGAGGAAATGAACAAAATAATTGAAGAGATACAGTAAAAAATTAGGGGATGTCCAGCTCCTTCAATTTCTCTTTTGTCGGAACTCCGTTCTCCCAGCCTCTTAGCTGATAGTACTCCTCCTTCATCCTGTCCAGCTCAACGACCTGTCCCTTGGCTGGCCCCTCCTTAAGCGGTTCGGTTAGCAAGCGCTTCGGAAGTGTGTCATCCTTGCCGTCGAAGCCGTACTTGTTGAGTATAACTCTCTCGAGGTTGTAAATTCTCTCTCCAATTTTCATTATCTCGTCAGCGTTCAAATCCCATCCTGTGATGTGGGAGAGCAGCACCGCATAGTCCTCTGCACCGAGAGCGAAGGTCGTGAAGAGGCAGTTCACCGCGGAGTTCACCACACAGGTGAAGTCCTGGAAGGCCTTAACCCATGCGGCCTTTCCTTCGTAGGTGAGTGGGTCGATTTTCTCAGGCAGCCCCACAATTTCCGGCGAGACCGTGTAGCCGGTAACGTGGCAACCTCCTCTGTTTGCGGTTGCGTAGTTCAGTCCTATGCCCTTTATGCCTCTTGGGTCGTAGGCAGGCATCTCAAGTCCCTTAACGCTCATCGAAAGCTCAGGTGCGCCGAAGATCTCTGCCAACCTTTTGCTGCCCAAAGCCAGGTACTTCCCTATACCGGTCTTGTACGCAGTTCTCCACACAGCCTCAACCATCGCCGCATCGCTGCCGAAGGACAAATCGAGTCCCTGAAGGTCCTCGTCCTTTATGTAGCCCTTCTCGTAAAGCTCCATCGCACAGGCAATTGTTGAACCCATTGAGATTGTGTCTATGCCAAGCTCGTCGCAGAAGTGGTTGGCCTTGATAACCGCCTCAAGGTTTATCACTGCAGTATCGTTACCGAGAGCCCAAATTGACTCGTACTCAGGCCCTTCAGTGTTGAGGACCTTGAACGGACCGGTCTTAACCTCCGTCGCCCTTCCGCACCCTATGCTGCAGCCCCAGCATGCGACCCTCTTCCTCAGGTACTTCGCCTCCAGTGTTTCTCCGCTGATTTCATCCGCCTTCTCGTTGTACGCCTCCTGCCAGTTCTTGTAGGGCAACGCTCCGGCGTTGTTTATCACGTTAACCAGCACCGCTGTTCCGTACTTCGGCAGACCCTCTCCCGTTACCGGGTTCTGCTTGATCTTGTCCAGCATTTCCTTTGATGCAGCCTTGAACTCGTCGGGCTTGGCTATTTCCGGCCTCTCCGAGCCTTTGACGACGATCGCCTTTAGCTTCTTCGAGCCCATAACGGCTCCAACTCCCGTTCTCCCTGCAGCTCTGTGCTCTTCGTTTATTATGCAGGCAATATGGACTAGATTCTCTCCCGCGGGACCGATGCATGCGACGCTGCAGTTTCCTCCAGCTCTCTTTGTGAGAATTCTCGTGGTGTCGAAGGTGTTTTTGCCCCAAAGGTCCTTTGCGCACTTTATCTCTGCAGAACCATCAATTACCTCGAGGTAAACGGGCTCCTCGCTTTTGCCCTCCACAATAATCATGTCGTAGCCCGCAAACTTCATGTACGGTCCAAATCTGCCACCGCTGTTTGCGGAGCCAATCCCTCCGGTTAGCGGGCTTCTGAGAGTCATGACGTGGTACCTTCCCGGCTCTGGAAAGCCCATAACACCCGTCGCAGGGCCAGTAGCGAAAATCAGAACGTTCTCCTCCCCGAGCGGGTCGATGTCCTCTGGGGCGATTCCGAGCCTCTCGTACTCGGTGAGGTAGTCGTAAAGAAGTCTTACTGCATATCCCTTCCCGCCAAGGTATTTTCTGGCTATTTCCTCATCAATCGGGAGCTCCTTTATGCTCCCCTCGCTCAAATTCACCTTCAAAATTTTGCCCATATAACCTCCTGCCATAAAATCACCAATACCATTCGATTTGAAAAAATATATAATTTCCGATATGTACAGCTGTGCTTATCGCTATGAAATGAGAATTACGGCGATGGAGAGGAGCATCAGGATTATTGCCAGAAGGAGGGAGAGGAAGGCGTACTTGCTATCGCCGAATACGATTGGTATGGGCCCTATCAGAACGACCCCTCCTCCTTTCACTTCCCTTTTTGGCTCATCCGATTTCCGGCGTTCTGAGATTCTCCTTCTCTCGTATTCTCTCTCATCCTCTTCCTCATCCTCCCATTCTTCGATCCAGAATGGCTCTCTTAAGCCCGAAATGATCAGATAAATCCCAAGAAGGATTATGATGAGGGAAAGCAAGGCCAGCATGCTACCACCTCATCAGCAGGGGCAGAAGAATTAGAATTAAAGCTACAAATACCATAAGAACGGCAATGTCAGGTGATGAGCCGAAAACGATGGGGAATGGACCGATAATTACCACTCCTCCGTACTCCACGTTCTCAGCACTGCTCAATGCGAGCAGGGTGAGACCGAGCATTACCACGGCAAAACCTATCATAACTTTGAAAGGGTTCATGGTTATCTCTATACCCGAATGAATAAATTTTGTTTGCTCCCTCAAACCCAAACTCCGTAAATCTCCCTCCCGCACTTGGGGCAGCATCCGCTCCGAATTCTGTTATCGACAGTGGAGAAGGAATACCTTCTTATTAAAAGCTCCCCACAGTCGGGACAGTGTGTGTTCTCAAACCTGTGCCCCGGGACGTTGCCGATGTACGCGAACTCGGCTCCCTCCTTATACGCATGCTTCACCGCCCACTCCAGGAACTCAATCCTCGTCGGAGGTGCTGTGAACCTGTATGCGGGGAAATAGCGCGTGAAGTGGATTGGAATGCTGCTACCAGCTCTCCTCAGGTGCTCCCGAACGATTTCCCTAACCACCTCCTCATCCACCACGTTGGAGACGAGCAGGCAAACGACCTCTACATGTATTCCCAGTTTGGTGGCTTTCTCGATCACCCTCCAAACATACTCAACTTCTGCATTGCAGTAATCCCTGTAAACCCTCTCATCCCCCTTTACGTCAATGTTTATAGCATCAAGTCCAGCATTTTTCAAATTTTTCAACGCTAAAATCGACATGTAGCCGTTGCTGACCATCGTGTTCTTCAGCCCCTTCTCCCTTGCAAGCCTGAAAACGTCAAGAAGGTATTCGTAAAGCAGGGTCGGCTCGTTCAGGCTTGCGCAGGTACTTTTATCCCCCATAATCAGCGCCAAATCAACCACCTCTTCGGGGCTCGTCTCCCTCAGCGCTTCCGGAGGGGTTGCTTTGGAAATGCTCCAGTTCTGGCACCAGGGGCAGTCAAAGTTGCACGAGTACGTCGAGAAGGTCATGCTGGTGGAGCCGGGGAGGAAGTGAAAGAACGGCTTAATCTCGATCGGTCTGCTTTCGAGGTGGCTGAGTTTGCCGTAGGTTGTGGTAAAAATTTTCCCCCCTTCGTTTCTCCTCACCCTGCAGTGTCCCTCCTCTCCATCCCCCAGCTTGCAGAATCTCCAGCATAGCTGGCAAACCACTTTGTCCCCAACTCTACTGTAAAGGGATGCCTCCACAAAACTTCTTATCAGCAAACTATTTTAATTTGCCTTAAACATTAGAGCGATGGAGTCTCTGGACGACATAGTCCGGGAAATCATGAGCTGCAGGAAATGCGACCTCCACAAAACGAAAACGAACTACGTTCCTGGAGTGGGAAATGAGAAGGCCGAAATCGTTTTTGTGGGAGAAGCTCCCGGCAGAGATGAGGACTTAAAGGGGGAGCCGTTTGTCGGTGCTGCCGGAAAGCTTCTGACGGAGATGCTGGCTTCAATCGGCTTGAGGAGGGAGGACGTTTACATAACCAACGTGCTCAAGTGCCGACCCCCCAACAACCGCGACCCAACTCCGGAGGAGGTTGAAAAGTGCGGAGATTACCTTGTGAGGCAGCTTGAAGCAATCAGACCGAACGTAATCGTCTGTCTCGGGCGGTTTGCGGCTCAGTTCATCTTCAACCTTTTCGACCTCGAATTCACGACGATTTCCAGAGTAAAGGGCAAGGTTTACGAGGTGGAGAGGTGGGGCAAAAAGGTGAAGGTTATCGCAATTTACCATCCCGCAGCCGTTCTCTACCGACCTCAGCTAAGGGAGGAGTATGAGAGCGACTTCAAGAAGATCGGCGAGCTGTGCGGAAAAAAGCAGCCCACGCTCTTTGATTACCTATGATTGAATCCGCCGTCGGCAAGGCAGCTTACTCCACAGCAGCATTCCTAATCAAAAGCCTTCCTGTCGTCGTAATAGCCATTTACGCGGTGAGCTACTCTATAAAGAAGGGATACCTTGAGAGATTCGCCCTTTTCCTCCAGCCAGCTTTAAGAAAATTCGGCGTGAGCGAGTTCGCGGTGATAAGCTTCGCCACCTGCTTCGTCAGCCCGACAGCAAGCTACTCAATGCTCTCCCAGGCTTGGAGGGAGAAAAAGGTTGATGATAGAGAGGTCATTGCCATATCCTTTCTAAACTCCTTTCCAAGCGTTTTCAGCCACCTGTACGCTTACTTCATCCCCTTCGTTATCCCAGTTCTGGGATTTGCCGGAGTGGTTTACACCGCAGTGAGATTTGCGGTTGCTGCGATTAAATCGCTCATAGGATTGCTTTTGTCGAGAAGCCGGAAAAACAGCGATACGAGCGCTCCAGAGCTAAGTCCCCTCTCTGTTTCCCAGAACGTGGTTAGAATAGGCGCAGTTATGGCTGCAACATACTTCATAGTCTCCTTGCTCTCCCAGCTTGGTGTGTTCGACCTTATGGCCGAATCCCTGAAGTTTCTGCCCTTTAGGGCGGAGGCTGTCACAATTGCCATCGTTGAGTTCTTCAACATACGCTCCGCAGTTGTCACAGCAGCGAGCTTCATTGATGCGGGCTTGGAGTGGAAGTGGGCGGTTATCGGGCTGATTCTCGGAAACGTCATTAGCTTCTCAACGAGGTCGGTCAAGCACTCGCTCCCGATGCACCTCTCCCTTTTTGGCGGGTTTGGTGTAAAAATTGTTCTACTAAATTCCATTGTAACGCTAATTCTCGATATATTTTTTGTAGTTCTACTGCTACTCGTTTGAAACATTATCACCATAACAATCTTTCACAAAAAATAGCGTAAAATTAATAAAATCTTTTGTATTGTGTGTTCCGGTGATAAAATGGAGATGGAGTTGAGTCAGGAGCACAGGCTCTTTAGAGACAGCTTGAGGGAATTTCTGGCGAAGGAAGTTGAGCCGATCGCGGACGAGAGGGACAGGAAAGGTCCTTTGTCGAAGGGAGAGGTTCTTGAGTTCTTCGCTAAGTTCAGGAAGCTCGGCATCGGCTACGATCCTGAAAGCCTCTCCGTTTACTTCGAAGACCCATTCTACTACGGAATCGCAAGCGAGGAGATAAGCAGGGTCTGGGCGAGCCTGAATGTTGTTCTCGGCATGTCATTCCCCGTTGTTTTCGTGAACCTCGCCTCAGACCAGACAAAGGATGCCATGATGCCAAAGCTGGAGAAAAACCAGCTAATAGGTTGTCTTGCAGCGACGGAGCCTGAAGCGGGTAGCGACACGACCAAGCTGAAAACTACAGCAGAGCTTGACGGTGATGAGTGGGTTCTGAACGGAACGAAAACCTGGATAAGCAACGCAACAGTTGCTGATGTTGCTTTAGTTGTTGCAACAAACAGGGAGATGAGAATGCAGGACATGTTCCTCGTTGACCAGGTGAACTCCCCCTTCGAGACTAGCGAACTCCACAAGCTCGGATGGAGAGCAGCGCCGACAGGGGAGATTTATCTGAGAAACTGCAGGGTTCCAAAAGACAACGCTTTGAGCGTAATGATTCAGAAAGCTCTCAGTTCGGGAGGCATGGTTGAGGCATTGCCCATAGCGGCATCAATCTCGAAGCTCTACGCCTACATGTCTCCGCTGAGCGCGGTGTTCTGCCTTATGCGCTCCGGAATGGCTTTGATGGCAACCGGTATTTCTCAAGCCGCGCTCGACGCATCAATTGCCTATGCAAGACAGAGAAAGGCCTTTGGAAAGCCAATAGGAAAGTTCCAGCTTATTCAGGACATGCTCTACAAGATGGCTGCAATCACCGAATCATCAAGGTTGCTGGGCTATAAGGCTCTCTACATGATTCAGAAAGGAGACCCAAAGGCGAGATACATGTCCTCTCTGGCAAAGGGCTACGCGTGCGAGGGTTGTGTGGAGGTTACCTACAACGCCATTCAGATTCACGGCGGGCTTGGGTTGAGCGATGAGTATCCGCTGGAGCGCTACTTCAGAGATGCGAGGGTGATGACGATCCCAGACGGCACAACGGAGATTCAGAAGCTCATAGTGGGAAGAGAGTTGCTCGGAAAAGGGTTCTCAGCCTACACTTAAAATTTTTCCGATCAAGGATGTTTTTTAAACTTTTTAAATACTCCACAAGGTTATATGCGCAAGTGCTTACTAGCCCTCCTGGTAGCCGTATCCTTAACCTTTGCTCTCTCCTACTGGTGGCATTATATGGAAATGAAAAGCGTTGCCTCATACATGTACACTAAATTCGAGCTTAGCAGGTGGGAGCTGGAAAGCATGGGAGAAACTTTTGACTACAAATCTGGATGTGCTAAAGCAGTTTGACAGTGTGATATCAGAGCTTAATACATACAGGGACCCCTTCAGAATTTCGGACAAGCTTGCTGAAAGGATGCTTGAGCTTAGCGAAAATTTAAAAATAAAAGGTTAGCGCCCCTTGAACTGGGGCTTGTCCTTCCTCAGGAAGGCTGAGATTCCCTCTCTCATGTCCTCTGTTGCGAAAAGCAGACCTGCTGCAGTGCACTCCCACTCAAGGCCGATGTCCATCGGCACCTCTCCGCCCTTGTTGATGAGCCTCTTGATGAGGGCCATCGAAATCGGGGCGCAGCGCTCTGCGATGTTCTTGGCGTAGTTCATTACCTCCTCCTCGAACTTGTCGTCATCAAAGACTTTGTTAACCAGCCCCCATCTCTCTGCCTCCTCTGCGGTGATTCTCTCTCCGGTTAAGGCAAGCTGCATTGCCCTGCTTATGCCAACGAGCTTCACCAATCTCTGAGTTCCGCTCCAGCCGGGCAGTATGCCCAGCCCAACCTCTGGAAGGCCGAGAACAGCAGACTTCTTAGCCAGCCTAATGTCGCAGTTCATCGCAATCTCCAAACCACCACCAAGGGCGTAGCCGTTTATTGCTGCAATGACTGGTTTCGGAATCTCCCTTAGCCTTGTGAAAACTCTCTCTCCCTTCCTGTTGTGCTCAAGGAAGTCGAAGGGGTGCGTTATGATGCTCCCTCCAAGGTCTGCTCCTGCGGAGAAGGCTCTGTCTCCAGCACCTGTGATGACGATGACCCTCGTGTCTTTATCGTTCCATAGCTGCGTAATCGCCCTATCGATCTCATCCAGAACTTCTGGGGAGATCGTGTTTAGCCTGTCAGGTCTGTTCAGCACGAGCTTCGTTATCCCTCCATCGAGCTTTTCAATCTTGATGGTCTTGAACTCGTCCTCTTTTTTCTCCTCAGCCTCAGCCTTTCCCGCCTTCAACAGTTCCTCAAGTTTCCCCTCCCTCAGAGTCTTTGCTGGCTCGAAAATCTTCTTTCCGAACTGCTTTGCAAGCTCCTCGAGCCTCTTCGCAATCTGCTCTGCACCAAACTGCTTCGCCAGCTCAAAGGGGCCGAAGGGTCTGTTGAGGCCGAGCTTTATCGCCGTGTCTATGTCCTGGGGTGTGGCAACACCCATTTCGACGAGCTTTACGGCTTCATTGATTTCGACAAAGGTGAAGTCCATCGGGTTGATTTTGTCTGTTGCCTTGCTCGAGTCGATTTGCGGTCTGCCCTTGCTCCAGTCGTAGAATCCCTGTCCGGTCTTTCTTCCGAGCTTGTTCGCTTTCACCATCTCCTCCAGGAACTTTGGCGGCTCGTAGTCGGGGCTTATTGTCTGGGCGTAGTACTTCAGGGCGTTGTAGAGGATGTCAACTCCCGTGTAGTCAACAAGCTCGAAGGGCCCCATCGGAAGTCCGAGCCTTCTTACGGTGGCGTCAACTTCCTCAGGTGTCGCTATGCCCTTCTCGAGGATGGCCATCAGCAGAACGCTCGCGGGAGCCTGCACTCTGTTGACTATGAACCCTGGCACGTCCTTCTCCACTCTCACCGGCGTCTTACCAATGCTCTTCACGAACTCAACAAGCAAATCCATTACCTCGTCGCTGGTCTTCTCTCCCCTTATAACCTCAACCAGCCTCATCAAGACTGGCGGGTTGAAGAAATGCAGGCCTGCAAACTTCTCCGGCCTTGAGGTGAAGTCTGCGAGCATGGTTATTCTCATTGTTGAGGTGTTGGAGGTGAAGATGCAGTCCGGCTTTGCCAGCTTGTCAACCTCCTCCCAGACCTGCTTCTTGATTTCAACCACTTCTGGAACAGCCTCTATCACGAGATCAGCATCCTTAACAGCCTCCTCCAGATCTACTGTTGGCTTAATCCTCGCCAGAACCTCCTCAGCGCTCTTAATCTTCCCCTTGCTCTCGAGCTTCGCAAGGCTCTCCTTTATCATGTTCATTCCTCTGTCAACAAACTCCTGCTTGATGTCCCTCATTGTCACGTTGTAGCCCG
>LDZR01000023.1_pt1 | contig 15441 bp, 19 predicted proteins | sample 615371 | NCBI WGS metagenome assembly LDZR01 (sample SAMN03408294, study PRJNA278302) | terrestrial metagenome | isolation source: oil reservoir sample K2 | place: USA: Alaska, North Slope, Kuparuk formation | collected 2013
AGGCCTCAATGGATAGTAGAAAAAATTCAAGAGCTCTCAAATGACGATCTCATTATAGCAACGGAAGTAGGGCAAAATCAAATGTGGGCAGCACAGTTTTACAAATTTAAAAGGCCTAGAACTTTTGTCACTTCAGGGGGATTAGGGGCAATGGGTTTTGGCCTTCCCGCATCAATAGGTGCGCAGGTGGGAAGGCCAGATAAAAGGGTTGTGAATATTGCAGGAGATGGAAGCTTGAGAATGAATATACACGCCTTAGAGACTGCTGCTTTCTACAATATCCCGGTTATTATAGTACTACTTAATAATCAGGCTTTAGGAATGGTAAGGCAGTGGCAGTATCTTTTTAACGAAAAGAGATTTTCTCAGACAGATTTAAATCCACACCTTAACTTTGCCAAAATTGCCAGTGATTTTGGAGTGGAAGGAATAAGAGTTACAACAAAAGAGGATTTTGAAAAAGCTTTTAAAAAAGCCTATAGCGAAAAAAAACCTTTTATGATAGAATGTATTATAGACAAAGACGAAATGGTGCTTCCATTTATTCCCGCAGGTGGGACTGTGGAAGATACTATTGCATAAAAAGAAAGGGTTTGTGACCCTTTCTTTTTATTTCCAAGGCGGGATAATTTCTGCTTTTTGAAGAGCCTTAAATACTACTACAAATACAGGCCCTATTACAAGTCCTATAGCGCCAAAAAGTTTTACACCTATAAACATAGATAAAAGCGTAACAAGAGGATGAAGTCCGATGCTCTGACCTACAATCTTAGGCTCTATCATCTGTCTTACAACTACCACCAAGCCGTACAGTATTAAAAGATATATCCCTACCATGTAGTTTTTCATTATGATGTTATAAAGCGCCCATGGTACCATGACAGCACCAGGACCTAGTACGGGCAATGCATCTGCAATGGCTACAAGAAGACCCAATAGAAATGGATAGTCAAAGCCTATTATTGCAAGTCCTATGGATACTTCCAAAAATGTTATAAGCATTATTGTTGCTACTGCTCGCAGATAACCGAAAAATGTCTTTAAAAGGTCTACCTGAATATTTTTTGCATGCTGTGCCCAATGAGATGGAATCTGCCTTTTTATAAAATCTAGTATAAGCTGTTTATCTTTGCTTATAAAAAAAGTAGCAACAAGTGTTATCAAAGTCATAAAGAAAAAGTTAGGCAATTTTGTTGCAAAATTCAAAAGCCATGTAGCAAGATTTTTTGCAAATAATGATACATAGTTTAAAATCGACTGCATGTTGCTTTCAATAAGGGATGTAATATTTGGGGGCAATGATATGTAATACATTCTTATTCTATCAACAAGATTTAAAATTATGTCATTAATAGTATTTGCATAATTTGTGCTTATTTCCGCAAGAGAACTTAGTTCATATATAAGTTGTGTTATTGATATTGCAATAAGTGATCCTATCACACCTATTAATATCAAAAGTAAAATAAAGGATGCTAGTCCTCTCGGCACCTTTAATTTTTTCTCTAAGAAATTTACACCAGGATCAATTATCACAGCGAGAAGCAAAGCCACTACAAACGGCATCAAGAAAGGAATAATTTTAAATATGATTAAGTAAAATATAATAAAGACAGCAACAATGAGTAGTGTTTTTTTTATTATATCACCGTATCTCAATAGAAAATTATTCACCGTTTTGACCTCCTTCCTTTTTATTATAATATGAGAATTGATAAAAGTCTATCATTAAGAGTAATTGTTGACTGTAATAAAAAAATCCGCCGAAACGGATTTTTAAAGGGCGGTTTTTATTTTTGCTATTTCTTTTGACTTTTGTGCAAGCTCACTTCTTGTTATAATTCCTTTTTCTACCAATAAATCTATAAGGGAAATTAACGCCAGCAAATTTTTATATTCTGTGTCTTTTATTTCAGCTAAAGTGATAAGATATTCAATTTCTCTCATTCTTATCTCCCCTTCATTTTGTGCTGATTTTATTATTGACAAATATTAGCAAAAATATACAAGGAAGATTAGAATTTATTTGAAGTTTATGCTATAATATCATTGTACTTTCAAGTGAGGAGAGTCAGTATGAGCAAAAATATAGGAAAAGAGATATTAAGCTGGATATTTACTATACTTCTCGCTTTCGCAATTGCCCTTTTCATTAGGACTTATGTGTTTGAGCTGGTGGATGTCCCTACGGGTTCAATGATGGACACAATACACATAAACGACAAATTCATTGTGAACAAATTTATATACAGATTTGAACCTGTCAAAAGAGGAGACATTGTAGTATTTCGTTTTCCTGACAATCCAAAAGTTAATTTTGTGAAAAGAGTGATAGGAATAGGAGGAGATGTCATAGAAATAAAAGATGGAAAACTCATAAGAAACGGAAAGGTTGTAAATGAGCCTTATGTAAAAGAACCCATGAAAGGAAATTTTGGCCCTTATGTGGTGCCTCCAGGCCACTATTTTATGTTGGGAGACAATCGGAACGAATCTATGGACAGCCGATTTTGGCAGCACAAATACGTATCAAAGGATCAAATTTTGGGCAAAGTAGTATTTAGGATATGGCCTCCAAATAGAATTGGCAGTATGGAGGGAAAATGAGGGTTGAAAATACTTTAATAAAGTAGTATAATAATTTAAAAAGTGAATAACTTTAGGCGATGAAGGGACGAGTAGTAAGTAAAGACTTTTAAGAGAGCTGGTGGGTGGTGCGAACCAGTAAGTTTTACTTATGAAATCCATCCTGGAGCTAGGGTGTAATGACCTTCGGGCGACCGTTAAATCATGTGGAGGGCCCAATTTTTGGGCCGAAAGAGGGTGGCAACACGGGGTTCCCGTCCCTTTGTGGGACGGGAATTATTTTTAGAAAGGAGGAGGGGTGTAGGTGCTTGACATAAAATTTATAAGGAGTAATCCAGATGCAGTCAGAAGGGCTATAGAATTAAAAGGAGAAAAAGCGGACTTGGACAGGCTGCTTTTACTGGATGAAAAAAGAAGAGAGATGCTTGTGGAACTGGAGGCTCTGAAAAATAAGAGGAATACAGAATCAGACAATATAGCTCGGCTAAAAAGAGAAGGGAAAGATGCGTCAGAACTTATCGCTCAAATGAAGGAACTTTCAGATAAGATAAAAGACATGGAACAGGAATTGAGGGAAATAGAAGAAGAAATGGAAAAGATACTCTGGACAATTCCCAATATTCCTCATGAGAGTGTGCCTATAGGAGAAAGCGATGAGGACAACGTAGAGGTTAGAAGATGGGGAGAGCCCAGAAAGTTTGACTTTGAACCTAAGCCCCATTGGGAAATAGGTGAGGCTTTGGGAATACTGGATTTTGAAGCGGCTTCTAGGGTTACAGGTTCTCGTTTTGTATTTTACAAAGGGTTAGGAGCAAGGCTTGAGAGAGCTTTGATAAACTTTATGTTGGACCTTCACATAGAAAAGCACGGCTATAAAGAAGTTTTTCCTCCATTCCTTGTACATAGGAGAAGCATGTTTGGGACAGGCCAGCTTCCAAAATTTGAAGAAGATGCCTTCAAAGTAGAAGGCACAGACTATTTCCTGATTCCGACTGCAGAAGTTCCTGTGACTAACCTTTACAGAGAGACTATAATAGACGGAGAACAGCTTCCTATATACCACTGCGCTTACAGTGCTTGTTTCAGGCAGGAAGCAGGGGCTGCTGGAAGAGATACCAGAGGGCTTATAAGGCAGCATCAGTTCGACAAGGTAGAGCTGGTTAAATTCACAGAACCGGACAAATCTTACGAGGAATTGGAAAAAATGACAAGAGATGCAGAAGAAGTTCTGCAGGCTCTTGGCCTTCCTTACAGAGTGGTTGCTATATGCACAGGGGATTTAGGATTTACTGCATCAAAGAAATACGACATAGAAGTTTGGATGCCAAGTTATGGAAGATACGTAGAGATATCTTCCTGCAGCAATTGTGAGGACTTCCAGGCCAGAAGAGCCAATATAAGGTATAGGCCAAAAGGTGGAGGAAAACTCCAATATGTTCACACTTTAAATGGTTCTGGAGTGGCAGTTGGGAGGACTTTTGCGGCTATTCTAGAAAATTATCAGCAGGAAGACGGATCTGTAGTTGTGCCTGAAGTATTGAGGCCATATATGAAAGTAGATGTTATAAGGAAGGAAGAATGATTTCCCAGTATTTTACTGGCAGATAATATTGACAATAAGGCTGGGTTGTGATATACTTTATATCGTCCCAGCTGGGAGAGGTGTCCGAGTGGCTTAAGGAGCTGGTCTTGAAAACCAGTGACCCCGCAAGGGGCCGTGGGTTCGAATCCCACCCTCTCCGCCAGAAGCTCTTTGCGGAGAAGTACCCAAGTGGTGAAGGGGCGGTCCTGCTAAGACTGTAGGTCGGGGAAAAACCCCGGCGCGTGGGTTCGAATCCCACCTTCTCCGCCATTTACTAAGAAAATAAAAGCTGTGAAGCATACTTACTTCACAGCTTTTTGTTTTTATTTTGATTTGTCTTTTCCAAGTATTACAGTTACATCTACGCTTGAATCAGGGGTAATATCTTTTTCTACACAAATTATGGAAAGAGCGTTTGCTACTTTTTTTGCCTTTTCCTCATCAGTTCTGGCATATACGTGAGATGTGGAAAAAGTGGTTCCCACGACATTTCCTATTCTTACTACATCAAAACCTTGTTTTCTCAAAGTTTCAGCGCATTTTGAAGCAAGACCGGGTATATTCGTTCCATTTAATACTTCCACTTTTATGGCCTTATTTTTCTCTATTTCAGAAGGGTCAAAAGAGAAAGTAGTTTTATCTCCCAAAAACTCTGCTACTACTTCGGGAATTTTTGTGTTATCTGCGAAGAAATAGCTTACTCCATCTTTATAATCCGGTTCGCCAGGCAGAGTAAAAGATTTTATAGAAGAAGGCTTGTCTTTTACGAATTGATAAGCATACTTGGCAATTTCTGTTGCTGTGAGGTCTGTTTTTATGTGTTTGCTTACAGCAATGGCTAGAGAAGGAAGCTTTGGCAGAGTAGAAGGCTGTGTTAATTTTTTAAACAAGGCTTCTAAAAATTGATGTTGAGCCTTTATTCTCCCTAAGTCTCCATCAATGTAACCATGTCTATACCTTACAAATTGGATTGCTTTTTCTCCATCCAGCACCTGACGACCTTTTTTTAAATTGATGTGAAGAGGGGGATTAGCGCTGTTGTCGTCATACTTCATGTCAAAAGGAATATCTACTTCTACGCCGCCTATTGTATCAATTACTTTTTTAAAGCCTTCATAGTCTATGATGATGTAGTGGTCTATATTTATGCCGAGTAAATTTTCTACTGCTTTCTTTGTTCCTTCAATTCCATCTTCGGTAAAAGCGGCGTTTATCTTTTTATCCCCTGGAGAGTTATAACCTGGACGAGGATAATAGGTGTCCCTTGGAATTGATAAAATGCTTATAGTTTTATTTTTAGGGTTGTAGTTGGCTATAAATAACGTGTCAGATAAATTGTTTTCATCACTTCCCACAACGAGGACGTTTTTTGAAGAAAGGTCTTCCTCTTTTTTTTCTGGATTGTTCAAAGAAGCTATAGGATTTTCTTCTTGTACGGCAGGTACATGTATATTTTTATAAAATATGTAAGCACCTATTCCTACAGAAAGTATTATTCCCAGAAAAATTACGGCCAGTATTTTTACTACTTTTTTCATCTTCTGACCTCCTCGAGATTTTCATCCCCCTTTGTGCCATATCCTATTATATAACACTTCAGTTTGACAATGTCAATTAATACAATGTTACAAATTCTTAAATTTTTATTAATTTCGCAAAGTATTCCCTTATCGGTAATTTATAAAAGTGTGCTATAATTATAAAAGAAACTGTCAAAAGGGGTGCTAGATTTGAAAAAGCCTAATATAACACTTTTGCTGGCGGCTTTTTTGATTTTATTGGTTATTTCTGTGGGAAAAGAAATAATAAACTTTATAGTCGACTTGCAATGGTTTTCTGACCTTAATTATCTCACTGTATATTTTAGGAAATTTTTAGCTCAGCTAGAGCTAGCTTTACCTGTTTTTTTAATCATTTTTGTTTTCTTGTATTTTTATTCTGTAAAAGTAGTCAATGACTATGTGAATTTTGCTCAGGATATTGTTGTGAAAAGAAGTGCAGGTAAATATAAAAAAATAGGTGTTTACACCTCTCTTTTTGTAAGCTTTCTTGTAAGTTTATATGCAGCTTTGAGCTGGTGGAATGACTGGCTTTTCTTTAAAAATGCTGTCAGTTTTAATTATTCTGACCCCATTTTCAAAAAAGACGTGGGCTTTTATGTATTTAGATTGCCATTTGTTTACGACATTTACCGTCTTTTGATGGTTGTTTTAATTCTAGTAATATCTGCTACTGTTGTAGCGTATGTTCTCATGTACCTTTCAGATAAAACCAGATTTTATGAAATATCTGAAAGAGATGGCAATTTGTTCAGGGCGATATACAATAAGGAAATTCTAGAGAAGGCTTTTAGAGAAATAGCTCCTCTTGCTGCGTTTTTTTTCTTGCTTCTAGCGGTTGGATATTATTTTGCTAGATTTCAGATTTTGTATTCTACAAAAGGGAGAGTGTTTGGAGCAACATACACAGATGTCCACGTAACTTTGACATTTTACTACATCCTCTCTGCCCTCTCTGTTGTTGTGGCTTTTTTAGTATTCGTATTTTTGATGAAGAAAAATTTAAAATACGCCATAATTTCTGTGCTCTTATTGCCTTTATTTTCTCTTGTGATGGCTTTAACAGAAACAGCTGTACAGAATTTAATAGTGTCTCCAAATGAGCTTGACAAGGAAAGCAGGTATATAAGTTATAACATAGAGTACACGAGAAAGGGCTTTGGACTGGATAAAGTGGAGGAGAAGGACTATCCGTCGAAAAAAGAACTTACGTGGGAAGTGCTCCAGAAAAATAGGGATACTATAGACAATATAATGATTAACGATTATCGCCCTGTAAAACAGGCTTATAACCAATTACAGGCTTTAAGGCTTTATTATAAGTTTAATGACATAGACATAGATAGATACACAATAAATGGGAAGTACAAACAGGTATTTATAGCAGCCAGAGAAATAGACCAAGAAAATCTATCACCACAGGCTAAGACATGGATAAACCTGCACCTTAAATACACCCATGGCTATGGAGTGGTTATGTCTCTGGTGAATGATGTTACCCCCACAGGGCAGCCAGAGATGATAGTAAAAGATATTCCACCTACTACTTCTACTGATATAAGAATAGACAGACCCCAGATTTATTTTGGGGAGCTCACTAATGATTACGTGATTGTGAACACTAAAACAGGAGAATTTGATTATCCTTCTGGAGATAAAAACATCCAGACAAATTACAAGGGGACAACAGGTATTCCGATGACTTTCCCTAATAGAATCCTTTTTGCTCTTTATGAAAAGGAAGCGAGGATTCTTTTATCTGCTGATATAACGAAAGATAGCAAAATTTTAATTCATCGCAACATCCTAGAAAGAGCACATAAGATAGCTCCTTTCCTTTTGTATGACGATGACCCGTATATAGTGGTAAGTGATGGAAAGCTCTACTGGATAATAGACGCTTACACTTATTCTACAAACTTTCCTTATTCACAGCCTTATGGTAATGTAGGAATTAATTACATTAGAAATTCTGTGAAGGTTGTGGTGGATGCTTATAACGGAGAGGTGGATTTTTATATCGCAGATGAAAAAGATCCCCTCATCCAGGCATATAAAAAGATTTTTCCTGGGCTTTTTAAAGACATTGAAAAAATGCCGGCAGGAATTCGCCAGCACATAAGATATCCTCAATTTTTGTTCGATATACAGACAGAAGTTTATAAAACTTACCACATGACAGACCCACAGGTATTTTATAATAAAGAAGATGCGTGGGATATTGCGAAGGAGAAGTTTGATAATGAGGTACAATATCAGGAATCTCAGTACATGATAATGAGACTTCCTGGAGAGCAAAAGGAAGAATTTATACTGATGATACCTTATACTCCTTCAACTAAAGCCAACATGGTGGCATGGATGGCTGCAAGGATGGACAAAGACAATTATGGTAAACTGTTAGTATATAAATTTCCCAAGAACACTATTGTATATGGGCCTTTACAAATAGAAAACATGATAGATCAGGATCCAAATATTTCAAAAGAGTTAAGTCTGTGGAATCAGCAAGGGTCTACTGTAAGCAGGGGAAATTTGCTGGTAATTCCAATAGATGATTCTATACTTTACGTTGAACCACTTTATATACAATCGCAAAATCAAAATGCTCTCCCTGAGGTAAAGAGGGTCATTGTAGCTTACAAGGACCAGATAGCCATGGAGCCCACTTTAGAAGAATCGCTTAAGAAGGTGTTTTTAGGAAATGCTACAGCTCCTGAAATTATTGAGAAAACTCAAGAAGAGACGAAAGGATCGGCAGAGGGGCAAAGGGAGTTGATAATAAAAGCTCATGATACTTATGAAAAAGCTGTGGAAGCTGTGAAAAAAGGAGATTGGGCTTCTTTTGGAAAGTACATGGAGGAACTCAAAGAGATTTTGAAGCTTCTCAAAGAAGGGGTAAAAGATTAAAAAGATTGAAAACTGAAGCGAAATATGCTATTATATTGATAGCAAAAATGATTGCGCCCGTAGCTCAATTGGATAGAGCGCCTGACTACGGATCAGAAGGCTGGGGGTTCGAGTCCCTCCGGGCGCACCATTTTGAGAACCTTACAACCTCAATTTGCAAACATTTTGCAAACATCAAAAATTAACTCTCACCTTGTAGGTGAGAGTTGTTTTTTTAAGATAAATTTGATTCTAATTTTCTCAGTGCTTCTCTATCCATTTCTAAATCTACATGAGAGTAAAAATCTGCAGTAGTGCTTATCCGCCCGTGCCTTAATCTTTTAGAGATGATTTTTAAGTCAACTCCAGAGCGCAGCATGAGAGTTGCATGTGTGTGCCTCAGGTCATGAAATCTTATAACCGGTATATCAGACTGTTTCTTAAGAATTTTCCTAAATTTTTTTGTAACATAATCAGGTTCTTTAAATCTTCCATCTTCCCAGACACTTATAAAACCTTCGTACTCAGTTACATATTTTTCGCCAAAAATCAGTTTATTCTGCAGCTGTTTGTTTTTTTCTTGTTTTAAGATTTGAACTAAAAAGTCTGGAATAGATATAATTCCTTTACTTGTTTCTGTTTTTGGTTCTTTAAAGATGAACCGTCCGTTTATTCTCTGTGCTGTCCGCCGCACAGTTATTGTTTGATTTTTAAAGTCTATATCTTCCCACCTTAAACCGCATATTTCACCCAGCCTTAGACCTGTGTACAAAGCAATCATAACGTGGATGTATATTGGAGTATCTTTAAAAATTTTCTTTGCTTTTTTTACATGTTCAAAATTCCACGTTACAAATTCCTTTTTGTCTTTTTTAGGTGCTTCTACCAATTCACATGGATTTTTAGCTATATACTGCCATTTAACTGCAAATTTCAAAATCTGATTAAGAAGCCTGTGTACATAGTTAATTGTTGTGTTAGAAAGCTGCTTTTCTTTTTTTAATGAGTTATAAAATTTCTGAATTTCCACGGGTTTTAGCTTCTGGAGTTCTATATGACCTAAATTAGGTATTATGTAATTATCAATAAGAGATTTGTTTGAGACAAGAGTTTTTGGAGCCCACTTAGGTTCGCCGTATATTTTGAGCCATTCATTGATGAACTGCTGTAGGGTTATCTTTGAAGGCTCTATAAATTCGTTTTTTTCAATTTTAGCTATAATTTCTGCTAGCGCTTTTTCAGCCTCTTTTTTTGTTTTAAACCCGCTTATCCACTTCTGCTTTCTTTTCCCATTTTCATCTCTTCCTACATCTACAACAATTGAATATGTAGATCCCCTTTTTCTTATGTGTCCCCTCATAGTAATGCCTCCCTATAGATTTATTGTAAATTTACTATAAAATTGTTTTTTAAGCATTAAAGTTTAATTAATAGGTTCGTTGTAAAGCCTGTGCCCCAAAGATGAAATATCAATTTCATTGATTTGACTATTAGCTATATATTCGAAGTATTCGGAAAGAGCTTTTACTATATTTTCATCGCTTATAGTTATACATGATTCGTAATTTTTAAAAAATCCGGAAGACGTAAAATTTAAAGATCCCAAGAAGGCATATGAATCATCGATTATGTAAAGTTTGTAGTGTAAGAAAATACCATCATCATTTATAAATTTAACAAAGAAAGGGGTATAATACGTGTAGGTATATATTCTGGTAGAAATAATTTTTTTTCTTAGAAATAAAATTATGATTGCGAGTAAAAAATAAATTAATGGAGTCGAAGTAAAAAGATTAATATTTTTAGTACTTAAAAGAACAGCAGAAACTATAATATAGAGAACAAGTATAATAGCTATAGCCATTGTAAAATAATACAGGCTTTTTCGCTTATTTACAGAATCTTCGTCTACATGGCGCTTCTGTAAAATTATCTTTCTCAATAAGTTGGAATTCATAGGGTTATATAAATCACTAATTTTAAATGAAGAAATTAACTTTATATCTTTTACACTTTCTGTTTTTTCTAATAATAAGTCAATTAATTCCCCACTAAAATAAGGAGAAAAAATTTTTATTGACTTTTTTGCGTTTCTAATATAATTTTTTATCCTTTCGCCTGCATTTCTTCCAAGGTAAAGTGAACAACTTACATTGTCACTAATAAAAGGTTTAATATAATTTCCATTCATAGAACCTCCCCTTTTTTTCTACAAAGATTAGATCTTCACTAAATATCTAAACAGTTGTATCGATACTTTATCTGCTTCATCTTCCAATTCTAAATGCTCCATGTTAAGCCCTATAATGTATCCACAACGTGGCATGTCATTCAGTATATGCTGTATCTCATGGAGGAAAGTTTTAACCTGCGTCCCGTAGTTTATATTTCCGTTAAGGAGTAGATGATAGTTTCCTCTTCTGCTTACATATGTAAACCCTAGTACCGTTGAAGGTAGATTAAACACTATGTGAGTCCTTATACCAAATACATTCATAACTTCATGAAACGGAATTGTCTCATCCAGCAGAGCTCTCATGAGAGAAGTGCTAAGTATATTTATATTATTGCTCAATTAAATCATTCCCCCTTATCTTCTTCATCTTCTATAGCTTTAATTATTCGAATTATCTGCTTTATATCCCGAGGAGAAAGTTTCTTGGTTTGCTTGAATAAAAGCTTTAAATCCTCCCGTTCTTTTAATGTGTTCCAAAACTCAAACAACTCTGGGTCATCAGAAACAGCCTCAGTAATCTCGTCAACTGGAGAGCGAATATCTGTTCTACCCAGAAGATAATCAATAGAAACGTTAAAAAAATCTGCTATCTTCTTGAGAGTTTCTGGGTCAGGAAAACGTTGCCCAGTTTCATACATGGCTATAGTACTGGGTGAAAGGTTTAGTAACCTAGCAAGCTCACGTTGCGTCAAGTTTTTTTCATTTCTAAGTGTTTTCAATCTATCTTTTAACATTGAATCACTTCCTAATCGTTGTTATTTGTGTTGTTTTTAAAATATCACAAGGAGTGAATTTGCACAATATTTATCACGAAAAGTGAAAAATATTTTTAAAAACTGTTGACAAATTCACAGAATGTGATAAAATAAAATCAGAATATATCACATATTGTAAGCGGAGGACTCAACAATGTTTTCTTTAGCTGAATTAAGAAAAAGCAGAAGATTAACACAAGAGCAGTTATCCAAATTATTAGGAATAAGTAAAAGTTCTATCGCAATGTACGAAACAGGCCAAAGGGTGCCATCTTTAAGTAGAGCTAAAAAAATTGCAAAATTTTTTAATGTCCCTGTAGAAAAAATTTTTTTTGGAGATATTAATCACACTTTGCGAGCAAAAAACAAATCATTTTAGTCCAAGATATGGATTATTACCCTAAAATTATTATAAAACAAACTTTTGGCAATTAAAAGTTTAATAAAAGGAAGTAATCCCATGAAAATAGTAATTGTAAAAACTACCACAATATTAATTTTCATAAGGAGGGTAAAGAATCATGGATAACAGAATAACCATAAAATTTGAAGTTGACATTACGGACGTTATAAATCAAATCATTCAGGCGCTCAGTACTGTAGAAAAAGATAAAGAAGAGCAAAAACCCTTATCCTTACTTGATGCTTATACAATAGATGAAGCAGCAAAAGTGCTGGGTGTAAGCAGAAGCTATATGTATGAGCTTGCAAAGCATAAAGACTTCCCCTCACTAAAAGTACACGGCAAGAAAATAATAATTCCTAAAAAAGGCTTAGAGGAGTGGATGCAGAAGAAATTCGAAGAAGAGAAAGGCAGCAGTAAAGTAATTGCCATGGGAGGCAGAAGATAATGTGGATTGAATTTAAACCCATGAAAAATAAAGATCTACTTATTAGAATAGCTGAAGAGCTTATGAAAGTAGTACCTATAAGAATAGAAAAAGCCGATGAAGGCTGGAAATTGATGATAAAAACATAGTATATAGCCGTAGTATGCCCAAAATGCGGAACAAAAAATATAACCTGAGGGGTGGAATTATGGATAAAAAAACCAAAGCTCTTGAACTATATCTTGAAGGATTTAAGTTAGTAGAAATAGCACAGCAGCTTGGTATTTCTCAACCAGCTGTTACAAAAATACTAAAACAATTCCCAGAATATCATCAGGAAAAAGAGCGGCGCAAAAAAGAAAACGAAAAAAGAGCAAAAGAGTGGAGAAATGAGTATAAAAAGCAGAAAAGGGAACAGTATGATGAAGATTATGAGCTAGTGATAAAGGACCATAGAGAAGCTGTACAGTCACTCTCAAGAAAAGGCAGACTCAGCAATGATGTTCTTATAAAATTATGTATTCTTCACTATGACTACAGCAAAGAAAAAGAAAGGCTTGTCTTCAACGAAAGTGCCGGAAAAAGACCTGCGGATCTTCCTAGGTCGGTTTATGTACATAGGAATGTTTTGAAACAGTTTAGAGTATAGTGCACTATAATATTAAAAATTTGCAGATTTAGGAGGACAATAAAATGTTAAATAGAATTAGTAATTCTATATGGGACTTTATGATAGCTTTAGTTTCAGTTGGACTTTTTATTTTATCTCATATAATATTTATTCTTGTCGATTACAAGGTGATAATTTCAAATTTATCTTTTATAAAAGGTACAGGATTCTTATTCATTGCATATATAACTATTTCCCTTATTGGAATTTTTACAATTGAACCTGTATCGGAAGCATTTTCTTGTTTGGTGCATAAAATTACTTTAAAAGAGATTGAAACAGTTAATATTACAGATTTTTTAGTATTTTCCGGTTTGTATTTTATAGTACCTTTTGTTATTTTCCTTATTATGAGATTTTTTTAATCTTTACCTCATAAACAGGTCGACGTCTCCATAAGGATTCCGGATGTTTTAGAATATATACAATTGATTGCCATAATGATAGATAAGCAAAAGGTTCTATATACAGGCGATCCCATTTTCTTTGTTTTATAGAAACATTGTATTGATTAGCATAGGTGAGTTTTTCAATTAAATTTTGGATTTTATCTATATATACTTCATGGGTTTTAAAAGTCACTGTCTTTACATTCTTGTTTTTCTGAGTTATTTTCATAATATTTTGTATTGCTAAATTAAAATCTTTGGCCATAATTTGGGAGAAAAATTGATTTTTATTTAAGAAAAGCGTTTTGTTTCTTAGTTTATTGTATTTGGATATTTTACTCCTAAATTGTTTTTCATGTTTTTTGATACACAAAAAGGTTATTGGATGGATTGAGGCATTAATTTTATATGAATCTTTTCGGAATATGCTTCTTTTCATTATAAAGGTTGTTGAAAGATGTATTCTGTTAAAATAAAAGATGGAAGTTATAAAAAATACTATTAAATAAATGCCCTGAATGAAAATGAGCAATACAATTGTAGTATAAAGGTTGTATTGAAAATAGCTTTTAAAAATGAAAAATAAAATTAAGTTGACGACCAAGTAGTTACTCCAATCAACCATCATATTTAATACTGCATAGAGTAAAATAACAAGAAACATTAATAAGGACCAAAAAATTTTAGAACTTTTTTCTTTCATGTCGTTTAGGTCTCCTTTCCATTTAATTTTATTTTATACGTATATATACATCGACATATATTCTAAAAAATTAAAAATAATGGAAATCTACCATGTCAGAATTACCAAATTAGGACTTGAATTGTCCTTAAAAATATCATAGAATAAAAGCAAAAGCGTAGTGAAAGCAAAATGGACGGAGGCTTTCTTATGAATGAAGAGAAAATCCTTTATTTATTAGAAAAAGTTTATACTGAATTTAGTAATAAATTTGATGAATTTGCCAAAAGATTTGATACCGTAGAAGAAAGAATAGCAGGAGTAGAAGAAAAGATAAAAGTGGTAGAGGAAGAAGTAAAAAAATTAGGAATAAAGATAGATACTGAAATTACCGACAAAATAAGAGCTTTATTCGATGATAGACAGCTTCTGCACGAAAAGATTGATGAGATAGACAAGAAAATCGACATGCTTCAGCTGGGTGTAAATAACTTAACAGTTAAAACATTATATCATGACAACCGCATAAAAGAGCTGAGCAAAAAACTGGGCGTTTAATAAGCCCGGTTTTTTCTATTTTTATTGAGGATTTTTTATGAAAGGAGATGAAAACTTGAATATGCTTTACACTGCCGGCCTAGTTGCCGGTATTTTCTTTGGCATAGTTTTGGGACTAGTAATAAGCTTTGTTATTTTACTCAACTCAAAAAAGTATGGAAGTAGGTAATTAGGTAATGAATGTGAGCAAAATGAAATATAGGAGGTATTCATTGTGATGAAGGGAATGCAGAAAATATTTTTTGTTATCTTACCGACCCTGATTATCGTTTTTCCATTAGCTACACTAAAAAATGTGTATGTAAATTTTATTTTTGTTAGTTTACTTAATTTTGTTACAGTACTTTCAATATTTCATGATTTGAAGATTATGGTAAATAAGATAAAAGCAATTCAGAAAAGACCTAATATAAAATTTTTGTTGTATGCCATAATTATAACTGCAGGTATTTTAGCATATTTAGTCGTTTTTTTGTGGCTTATGTGGTGTTTTATTGGTGCTTTATATATAAAAGGAATAATTTTTATTAATACCAAAATTTCAATATAAGCCTACTAAACAGAATAATTACTGAAGCGAAGTATAAGGTTAGGATATACACTGTTACGTGCCTGATCATAGTGTAAAATTATCGTAGGATTTTTTGAGTGAAAAAAACAAGAGACAACCCCTGTGATAAAATAGAACTTGGAAACAAAACATCA
>LDZR01002515.1_pt1 | contig 15336 bp, 18 predicted proteins | sample 615371 | NCBI WGS metagenome assembly LDZR01 (sample SAMN03408294, study PRJNA278302) | terrestrial metagenome | isolation source: oil reservoir sample K2 | place: USA: Alaska, North Slope, Kuparuk formation | collected 2013
CTCATTGGAGCTCTAACACAGGTTCCAGAGTTCCCACTCGATGCAGAGCACGTTAGGGAAGTCATAAAGATAAGTGTTCCACCAAAAGCCGTAGAGATGAACATGAAGGCCTTCGACCTCGGAATAAAAGCTGCAAAGGAAATTTTAAGGCTCTAAGCCTTTTTATATTTTCTAAAAAGATACATTAGGTCTTAAGCAGTGAGTAGATGTACAGACCGTAGTTTACTGTTTGAGATGAGGCCGGAATTATGAACTTGTTAACAAACATCGGGGCCGTCAATCCAATGAGTATTATTGCAACCGCCAGCAAGAGACATACAAAACTCATGCTCAGCTGTTCTTTTACATTAGCCTCCTTCTGAGGCTTTCCAAACCATATTACGTAGAACACCCTTACGTATGCTATTAAGGCTATTATACTTGATAGCAGGAGAATTAGTGCCAAACCAATACTTTTTTCCATGAATGCGTTAAAGAGAAGAAGTTTGCTGAAGAAGATGTTTAGAGGTGGAACACCAACAAGAGCAAATGAAGACACCGCTAAGCTGAAGCTTGCAAGGGGCATCTTCCTACCCACACCAGCCAACTCATCCAAGTTTCTTGAGCCTACGGCATGAATAAAGGCGCCAGCCGCAAGAAAGAGAAGGGCCTTTGCAATGGCGTGGTTTATCAAATGGAAAAGCGCCGCCTGTAAACCCAATTGGGTGCCGAGCCCTATGGCCATAAACAGGTAGCCCATGTGCATTATTGTCGAATACGCTATTAAGCGCTTGATGTCCTTCTGAACATTCATCATCAAAGCTCCAAATAAAGCGGAAGCCGCTCCAAGAACTATAAGGATTGTGCTTAGCAAGGTCACCACGTGAGCAAGTCCCGGAGTTAATGGGGCACCATAAACGGTGTATAAAAAGCGGATCATAGCATAAACCCCAATATTCACAACCAAACCACTTAGAATTGCCGAAATAGGAGTTGGTGCTGCAGGATGAGCTTCAGGAAGCCAGAAGTGATTTGGTACAATAGCGGCTTTTACCGCAAATGCCCAAAGCGTCAAAGCTAACGCAATGCCCGAAGCCAAGACTATGTTACCCATAGGCGAACCGCTTATCTGGAAGGAGATACCATGAATTTTGGCGCTTAAATCCGCAATGTTCAAAGTTCCAAATGCACCGTAATAAACGCCGAGAGCCAAGAAATACATCGTGGTTCCAACAGCCCCTATCATGGAGTACTTAAACCCCGCAACCACCGAGTCTCCCCTGTCCCGGTAGAACATGACTAGGGCATAAGCGGCAACACTTGTAACTTCAAGCATAACGAAGAGATTGAAAGCATCTCCGGTAAAGAGGACGCCAAGCAAACCCGCCTCCAGACCAAGATAAAGAGTGTAATACCACTCCAAACTCCCTTCTTTCTCAAGGTAGTGATAGCTGTATATCGCAATAAGAAACATCAGTGAAGCCGTGAGAAGGGCTATCAGAGCATTTAACCTCTCAACCTCATAAACTATGCCAACTGGAGCGATCCACTTGCCAAAACTGTAAACCAACGGAGCGTTTGATGAATATGCTGTCTCGAAAACCTTGAACGTCCCAATCAACGCTAACCCAGTTCCAAGCAAGGCATGAAAGAGCACCACCTTCTTATTTCCGCCAGAGAGCAGAGAGACCAAAGGCAAAGCAAATGCAAAGACGATTGGAATGACCGGAGTTAAGCCCACACAATTCATTTCCACCACCCATCACTCAAAGATCCTCTTGGCAAACCTCTCAAAGTTCTCTAAAATCATTTTTCTAGCTTCTTCCGGCTCTTCAGTAACCACGTTAATCCAGTTGACGTACATGTGCTTTTCATCCAAATCAACAACAACCGTGCCGGGAGTGTTCGTTATTGAATTCGCGACGAGGGTTTTGGCATAATCCGTTTTCACCCCTATGGGAACCTTCACTATGCCCGGCTCAAACTTCCCCGTCACCACCCTGCCCATAACGTCAAGATGAGCCCTGATTTCAGCAAAAATCATATACCAGATGAAGTAGATTAGGGCCCAGAGCCATCTGAGAGGATTTAAAGCTCTGACGTCACTCTCTACCACGTACTTACCCATGAACAATCCAACACCAACAGCTACAATAACTCCGGTAACCACATCAAAGACCCTCGCTGAGCCCGTGAAGAGAATGTATGTTACAAACGCCAGGAGGGCCGTTCCAAAAAATCCCCTCATCTTTCACCACCAGCCAGCCTTTTTCCAAGCTCTTCAGCATCAATCGTTCCAAACAGGCGGTAAATCTGGATTATTGCAAATGCAACAAGCACATTCACGGACATTCCAATGACCACCGCTGTAATTACCAAAGCCTGCGGCAGGGGATCAACCGCCCTCTCAAGGAAGCTTTTCAATGCCTCCTTGGAGGGTGACCACAAAACCGGCGGAGCTACTGGATAGATTAAGCGATAGCCAAGCAGAACAATGATTAAGTTCGTGGTGTCTTCGAAGATAGTCAATGCAATGAGCTTCTTCACTAAATTCGGCCTCCTTGCAATTCCGTAGAGGCTTACACCAATCGTTGCAATCATAGAAAGAACCACCATACTCCAAGCGAATGCAACCTCATTCATTGCCGTCCCCCCTCAGGAGTCTCTTAAATATCTCCTCCGGAATTGCTAAGAGAAGGAACACCGCTGTAAAACCAGCCCCAACGGCGAGAAACTCGAAGATGTTGTAGTATATAAGGGAACCGCTCACCAGCTGCCCTGCTATCCACGGGGGAAACACCGGCTGATTCTGCATTATGAATCCTCCCCTGACCACGGGAATTAATGCAATCAATCCAATTCCAAGCAATCCAAGTGAACGCAGGATCAATGCTCTCGTTTTATCTAATCCACCCTTTTCTATGACATATTTTGAATAGGCAGCTATTATTAGGAGAGGCCCAATCGCTAGAGCGGAGCCTCCCTGAAAACCCCCTCCCGGAGTTAAGTGGCCGTGCAACGCCATGGATGCGGAAACTACAAGAATCATCACAACAATGACTTTGGTCACAGACTTGACGATAAGAGTTAACCCCTGAACTCCCTCCAATCTTTGTTTTGTCTCTTCTTCCTGCTTCCTCTCAAGCCTAAAAAGAGTCAAGCTTCCAATAATTGCCAGGAAGAACACGGAGGTCTCAAAGAGTGTGTCAACCCCACGGTAATCCCAGAGAATTGAGGTAACTACTTCAGGACTCTTTGCAGAGTAATCACCAAAATAGCTGTTCTCAAGATAGAACTCACCCAGAGGTCTAACATCCCTCTGCAGAGAGAGTTTTGGAGCAGTATAATAAGCTCCCACAAAAATCACTCCAAATAGTATCGCGAGAGGGATTAACCTTCTCATTTAGATCACCTCGTATCTCCCAGTTTTACTCACCACGAAAACCAGAAGCGCGGAGTAAATTCCAACTGCAACTGCAATATACGCCAAAACGACATCGGGGGCCATAAGAATGTAGAAGGCTATTGAATATGCTATCGCCTGAACTGCGGAAAAACCAATTGCTTTGAGCAAATCTCTCTCCGTTATCGCCAAGTAAGAGAATGTCAGCCCTACAACGGCACTTAAAGTGAGTATCAGAAGGGGAGTGCTAATCATCTTTTCCTCCCTCCAGGTGGTCGCACTTTGGCTTCCATTCGACGAGCTTTGCCTTATGAGCAGCGTATGCGAGAGCATGGGAGCCAGCTGGTGCTGTTAATAACACTATCACGCCCGTAACAAAGCTTGCCCCCGCAATGGCATACTTGTGAGGAAGAAAGTCAGCACTAAGGGCAAGAAAACCCACACCAAATAGAGGCACGACCGCCCCGCCAATTGTCCCAACGGTGGCGGCATGCAGTCTAACGTAGAAGTTTGGAAATTTAAGCACTCCCAGAGCCCCAAACAAATCGCAAACAGCACCGATGCTTATAAGAGTGGCACCGAAGTAGAATAAGACATTCATATCCCCACCTCCTTTGAGACGAGGTATTTGGCAATGTAGATATCAATCAGATAAGCCCAAAGTGCCAGAATTACTGCTCCTCCGATTAAGAAGGAACTTTTGAAGTAAACTGCAAGAACTGCCATGAAGGCTGCGATATCAAAGGACATGCAATCCAGTGCAAGTATTACATCAACAACTGTAGGACCTTTAAAAGCCCTTACGGTATAGATAACGAAGGCCAGCAAATAGATAGGTATCACAAACTTCATGAGAAGGAAAAACTGAGATTCAAGGCTCATCTTTGCTCCCTCCATTTGTTTTAACGCGAATACCGGGGACAAAGTGTCTCATAAGCTTCGCCTCTTCAAAAAGAACCTGTAGGTTCTCTATCTCCTCTTCCTCTACGTAAATCTCTCTCCTCTGCTTCTGGTTTACAAGCCCCCTTGCTAAGGCAACCCCGTATATTATTGCCTCCGGCTTTGGGGGACAGCCTGGAATGTAGATAGTTATTGGAGGCTCGAGATCGTATTCTTCCCTCAGGAGTTTGTAGAAGTATTTTATACCTCCAATTACGGCGTATGTATCATACCATATGCCGCCTCCACATGCACATGAACCTATTGCGAGAACTATCTTTGGCTCGGGAACGGCTTTAAATGCCTCGATTACCTTTGGAAGGCTTTCCCTTGTAATAGGTCCTGTGAAAGCTATCGCATCGGCATGTCTTGGTGATGCAACAAGCTTGATTCCAAAACGCTCAACATCCTGCCGCGGGGCAAATATGTTTAGAACCTCAATATCACACCCGTTACAGGAACCACTGTTGAGGTGAAAGACCCACAGACTCTTTTTAAACAACCCTACCACCCCCTCTTCCAAACACAAGCTCCCTTGAAGCTCTTTTCGTCCTGCATTCAGGACATAACAGCATTAAACTTCTCTGCTCAGGAGGTAATTCTTTGGCCGAGTGCAGAATATGCCTAAAGGTATCGAAAGGCTTTCCGCATTCCTCACACCTGGCCATTTTAAGCTCCACAAATTGATGAAGGTCTTCCTCGGAGAGCGTTGCAAGCTCAAACTCTTTCGTTAATTTTATCGCTTCAGTAGGGCAGACATCTTCACATCTTGCACAGAAGATACACCTGCCGATAAAAAGATGGACAATTCTAAGCTCCCTCTCCAGATCATCATATACCTGCAGAGCCTGAGGAGGGCAAGCGTTTGCACACGCCGAGCATCCAATACATTTTTCGGGATCAATAACGGGTTTTCCCCTAAACTTCTCAGGAACCTCAATTGGAAGGAAGGGATACTTCTCCGTGACCCTGCCAATTGAAATGGCTTTGGCAATTAGTTTTAACCTTCCCATGACTTCTTCCTCCTCACCATGTTTAAGGGCCCCCTCCAAAGGAGTTTTCCGTTCTCAGCGTCAATTATTGAAACATGATCTGTGCAGGAAAAGCATGGGTCTATGGAAGCTATTATTATCGGGGCATCTGCAAGCTCTTCTCCCCTCAACATCACGGGAATGGCGGGCAGGTTGTTATATGTGGGAGCCCTCGGACGCCAGCGATAGATCTTGTTCCCTCCCTCCGTGATTAGAAAGTGAACGTTCTCTCCCCTTGGCGCCTCGGTGGCGCCAAGTCCGATGGCAAGCCTTGGAATTTCATACTCCTCGTTTAGAATACCTCCTTCAGGCATTTGATCAAGGGCCTGCTCAATTATCCAGAAGCTTTCCAAAACCTCCTCATATCTAACCAAAACCCGGGCAAAAACATCTCCCTCCTTGTAAACTGGAACTTTGAACTCAAGCTCTCCGTAAGCGGCATGTGGATGGTCTCTCCTCACGTCTGTGTCAATTCCAGAAGCTCTCGCCGTGGGGCCAACCACACCTATCTCCCTTCCCTCCTTCTTTGATAAAAGTCCAGAACCTTCCATTCTCCTGAGGAGCTCCCCCATTCCAAGCACGTTTTCAAAGATTTCCTTAACCTCGCTTTTTGTCCTCTTTATGACCTCAAGGGACTCCCTTTTTTTCTCCTCATCAATATCCCTTCTAACCCCTCCAACGAGATTCATTCCATACGTTTTCCTGTTTCCGGTTAAAAACTCTGCTAAATTCATAAAATCTTCCCTTATACGCCAGGTGTGCATAAAGCCAGTGTCGAAGCCCAGCAGATGGAATGCCACCCCAAACCATAATAAGTGGCTGTGTATCCTCTCTATCTCCAAGAGAATCGTTCTTATGTATAAAGCCCTCTCCGGCACCTCAATCCCGGCGGCATCTTCCACAGCCTGACAGTAGGCACATGAGTGGGTAAAGCCGCATATCCCGCATATCCTCTCCGCCAAGAAAGGTATCTGGTTTATTGTCATTCTGCCCTCAGCGAGCTTTTCCATTCCCCTATGGACATGAAACCCCCTGTATTTTGCATCGACTATCTCCTCACCTTTGAGGTATAGCTCAAAGTACTCCGGCTCGTGAAGCGTAGGATGATACGGGCCGAGGGGAACTTCCATAATGTTTGGATTCTTCTCGCGCTTCTGAGGGGCTTTAACACCTTTAGGCCTTTCATTATACCGGAAGTCCTTTCTCAAAGGATAAACTCCTTCGGGCCAGTCATCTGGAAGTATTAAACGCTCGGGCTGCGGATGATCCTCAAACCTTATTCCAATCATGTCCATCGCTTCCCTCTCGGCCCAGTTGGCACCTTTGATTACCGGGGTTATAGAGGGCACCATGAGGTTGCTCGCGAAGGCCTTTAGAACAATGTACCTCTTCTCCTCCTCACAGTTTAGAATGTGATAAACGGAACAGGATAGATTTAGGGGCCTCTCATCCACCCCAACACCCGTGGCGTAGTAGCATCCGGCCTCAAAGAGCTGCTGTGAAATTTTCCTGAGGCTCTCCCATGGAACAAGAGCTACAATAAACTTTTCATCGTGATGAAGGATTTTGGCATCGTTTTTCTCTAAGATTTCAACTATCATTCTCACCACCCCGCTATGCATACAAGCCAAACAAACAGGGCAACTATTGAGAGTTTCTTCATCAGCCCAATCCCCTGGTCAATCCTGAACCTTCCGTAGTATGCCTCTAAAGAGGAGTAGATTATGGAAAGAACTACCAAACCGATTAAATAGCCCGCTGTTCTAACACCAATCTCCTTTGGAAGCACAAAGTTCAGGAAAAGGCTGTATAGGAGAAGTCTCTTGAGGAAGAGGGAGTAATTCATTAAGCCAAGGTGCCTCCCGCTGTACTCTATCAGGGGGCCTTCTATTATCTCAGGTTCGGCCTCAGGAATGTCAAAGGGCACCCTCGCGCTTGAGACGTAGATAACTAAGAACAGCAAACCAAGAGCAAGGATGGAGGAAATCTTAAAGGGGAGTGGGAAAAGCGCTGCAAAGCCAACGCCCCCACCAACCACGGCCACTATGACAATTATGAAAGCCAAAACGAGCTCTTCGCTCATGAAGAGTGAAACTTCCCTGTTCGAGCCCACCTGAGCGTAGGGATTTCCGGAGGAGAAAGCACCAAGTGAAGAGACAAAGGTTGAAAAGGTGAGGAGATATGCAAGAACTATGAAGTCCCCTACGAATTTCAGCGAAGCGGGAAGGAGGGTTGAGACTATCAGATATCCCGCTAATATTGAGGCGAAAGTTACATATGGCGCATATACGTATAGAGACCTTATGGAACCTTTAGGTAGTACACAGGGTCTTTTGAAGAGCTTGATTAAATCATACCAGCTCTGCATTATTGGCGGCCCCTGTCTGTTCTGCAAACGAGCCCTTACCTTTCTCTCGAATCCATCAAGCAGGGGAGCAATGAGCAGGGCGAAGAGGATGTTAACCATGCTCATGAGTCCTATACTCATAACCCCGCACCCCCAAGAAGGAGGACTAAAGCGGCTACGAACACCATAGACAATGAAAGCATCAGATTTAAACTGTAAGAGTGGAAATCAAGTGCAGAGCAACACCTGCTCCCAACATTTCCGAGATTCAAAACCTGCTCCGTGCTCCAAGTTCCAAGCTTGTAAACCTCCCCAAAGACTTCTCTGAAATCCTTATAATATGCTTCGGCGGGCAGTTTGAGGTTTAGATTTTCTTGACCTCCGCACCTCCAGAGTGAGAGCTCTTTAATCATAAGAGGAATCAAAATCAGAAGAACAAGCACAACTAAAGGTATGAATGCGAGTAGTATGAGAGGCGAATAGCTCGCATCCCTCGGGAGAACAAGGGATGGATAGAGAACAATTTTGTCAAGGCTGAACTGAACATTAAGCGGGAGCATAGCCTTGGATATGAACTTCAGGGGCAAAAACGGATAGATTCCAAAAATCATGCAGAGAAGGGCAAGAAGCATTTGAGGAGCCCACATCAAAGATGGAACTTCCTTAGCGTCCCTCTCTTGAGTTGGAGAGCCGGTGAAGATTGCGGTGAAATATTTGACGAACGCGCCAAGCGTTACGGCGCTTATGAATATTGCAAAGACTCCGAAAAGGGAAATCTTTGGAGAGGATAAGATAGGAACGTACATCATCCACTTGCTAACAAACCCATTCATCGGAGGTATTCCGGCTATTGCAAGGGATCCCATCAACGCCGTGAAGGCCGTTATCGGCATCTTTTTTGCTAATCCTCCAAGGCGGTTTAAGTCCCTTGTGCCAGTTTCATAGAGCACAGATCCTGCAGTTAGGAAGAGAAGTCCCTTAAAGAATGCGTGGTTTATCGTATGGAAGAGGGAAGCCGCCAAGACAATGCTCCCGAAGAGTTCATCTCCGCTGGCGAGAAAATAAATTCCAACTCCCATCGGGAGCAGAATATATCCTATGTTGTCTATGCTGGAAAATGCAAGTAAACGCTTAGAATCGCTCTGAAGTAGGGCATAGAACATCGCAAAGAACAGCGTCATTACACCAAAAATCCCCACTATCAGTCCAATGCTGGCACTCCTCGGGAAAAACCCCATAAAAACCCTGAAGAGCATGTAAATTGGAAGTTTTATCATGACACCGCTTAACAAAGCTGAGACGTTGCTTGGAGCCTCAGGGTGGGCATCGGGAAGCCATGCATGAAATGGGATCATAGCAGCTTTGACTCCAAATCCAACCAAAAATGTGAATGTTAGAAAATATAGTGTTTCTGGATGAGCTAAGAGATAGCCCGGCAAAATCGCCATTATTTGAGAGTAATCCGCGTTAAAGCTGGTAGCCCTTAGGAGGAGCAAAACCGCTGAAAGCACTAAAAAGTCCGCGCCAGCTTTTGTCATGCAAAAATACTTATAAGCCGCTCTTACAGCTTTATCACTCCTCTCAAATGCCACCAAGAACTGCGAAGAGAGTGTCATGAGCTCCCAAAACACCACAAACCACAACAGATTCCAGCATATCAAAACGAGATACATGGTTAAGAGGAAAATGGGATAGCTGAAGTTGTAGGAGCGCACGTCTTCCTCAGAGTACCGCTCCATGTATTTAATTCCATAAAGAGATGAGCAGAAACCTAAAGTGCCAAGGATTAGGAGGAAAAACGCCGAAAGATAGTCAACCTTGAAGATGAGGTGATTGAAAGAACCGAGAAGTGAGGAAGAAGCATAAATCCGATATTCGAGCTCCAAGCTTTTGCTGAACCCGAGCATTCCTACGTATACCATTGCCAAGGATGCCACCGATGAGAGAGCGCTCATTATTTGAGTGCTTACCTTTCTCTGAGTAAACCCGAAGAGGGAAGCGATGATGAGAATTACAACCGGAAGCACTATTGCGTTCATTCCTTGCCCTCCAGAGGTCTTAAATAAACCTTATTGGAGACAAAATCCACGCTCTCAATAGCGTATCCCTTAAGAACATGCCTCTCTCCAAGCAAATTCCATATGATGATTTTGTCATCTTTAACATCTAGAAGGGTGACATCCGTCATTATGAGTCTACTCCCTCCGTTTTCGAGAGCTATGAGCTTCGACTGACACATTCACCTCACCTTTGAGCGCTTTTTCATGTTCAGAATTTTTCTCGCCAATGATTCAACGTCCTTGTAAACTTCGGAAGATTTGGGGATAGCATCTACACCTTCCCCCCGATTTTCCACTAAGACAACGTTCTCATCAAAGCTGATTGGAGTGTAAGGTATTGAATCCGAAAAAACCTTGGCATAGAGCTGGGATGCGCTCAGTGTATCCCTGACCTTGTTTATGGCAAGAAATACGTTTGAAATATTCAGTTCCATCCCCATCTTTATAAGCTTCCTCGCTATCATCATAGATTTGAGCGTAGGCTCAGAGACGCACACCATAGCATCGAACTTCTCTGCCAATCCACGTCCAAAAACTTCCGCACCCGCTTCACTGTCAACTACAACTACATCTTTTTCAGAGAGCAAAACATGCATGAGGAATGCTCTTGCGAGAGCTATAGAAGGGCAAAGGCATCCTTCCTTACTCTGCTCTATACTTCCAACGACAACGAGCTTTAAATTGGGCTTGATGCTAACCCCATATCTCTCGGCAAGGTCATCAACTTTCGGAGTAAGGGAGAATAGAACTCCCCATCCCTCTCCTGGTCTTGCACCCGTCCTCTCCTCGGCAAGCTCTTCATTCCTTGATAGAGGCACTATCTTGAGTGCCTCCTCATAAGATACGCCCAAGCTTTGGGCGAGGTTTGGAATCGAGTCTGTATCAAGAGCAAGCACATTGTAACCCTTCTCAGCCAAGATATGGGAAAGCAAAGCCGAGATCGTTGTTTTTCCAACTCCACCTTTTCCCGCGATGAGCACCTTCATTCCAAAGCCTCCAGAGATTAATATGGGTTTGATCAATAATAAGCATTTTCTGTATTCAGATAAAAAATTGAAATAGTGGAATGTCAGATTGGCCACTTTAACTTCTTTCTCTTTTCGATTATGACATTGTACATTGTTTCTGCAGCCTTCATCGGATCGGGTTCGACGTAGAATTTTCCTCCAATAAGGTCTTCCACATCATCTGTGAGGAGCTTCGTGACCTTCTGACTTCCAAGAACTGGGGGGATGGTTCCCAAATGTGTAAACACGCCGCTTGCAACGAAGTACGTTCCTATTGAAACAGCTTTTTCACTCATCCACTCGGGTGCGGAGCCAACCGCGGGCAAATCCGGCACATCAACTCCCAGTGCATCCGCCAGAGCTCCAAGTGCGATCAAAATCCTCGAACAGTCAACACAGCTCCCCATGTGCAGACATGGGGGGATTCCCAGAGCTTCACACACTTTCTTCAATCCATCCCCTGCAAGCTTTATGGCGTCGAGACTCATTAGACCATCCATAGCTGCAGCAATCCCCCAGCATCCTGTTCCCACGACGAGAATATCCCTCTTTATGAGCTCTTTGGCTATCATTACATGGCTGTGGTTGTGTTTAATCTTTGGATTATTGCACCCTACAATTCCGGCTATTCCTTTTATCGTTCCATCCTTAAGGGCGTTGATGAGCGGCTCAAGGGTTCCTCCTAAGGCTTCAAGAATCGCCTCAACACTGAAGCCAGCAATGACCTCGCTCTTGTATCTCGGAATATGCACTCTCTCTTTTGGTCTGTGCTGGAAGTTTTCAATTGCAATCTTTATTATATCTTCAGCTATCTCATCGGCTTTCCCAGGCTCAAATTCGATATGGATTGCTCCCGGGATGTGAGCTTTTGGCTCAGTGGTTATAAGTTTGGTGTGATAGCATCCAGCCACATCTACCAAAGCTGGCATTATGCACTGATAGTCTACTATCATTGCCTCAACCGCACCAGTTACGATTGCTAGCTCCTGCATCAGGAAGTTCCCTGCTAGAGGAATCCCCTGCCGCATAAGAACTTCATTTCCGGTACAACACATTCCAGCCACGTTAACCCCCTTGGCTCCGTACTTCTTTGCCAGATTTTGCATCTCTTTGCTCTGGGCAACTTCGACTATTTTCATTGAGAGAATTGGGTTATGCCCGTGGACTATTATATTGACGTAATCTTCCTTGAGGACACTGAGATTTGCCATGGTCTTGATGGGCTTTGGGGTCCCAAATAGAATGTCACTGAGAATAGTTGCCATCATCGAGCCACTCCATCCATCAGATAGGGATGTCCTCACACCGTGGAGAAGGAGCGATGCAGGATCCGCATCAACACCAATGTGGGTTCTGTGCATGCACTCACAGATTTCCCTATCTATAGCCCTTGGCATGACACCAAGTTTGTTCCACACTTTTATTCTCTTCTTCGGTGCAGTTCCCATTAACAGCTTTAAGGGCTCATCGTCGGGCTTTCCAAACTCTTTCTCCAAGATGGCGGCGCATCCAAGCGCTATCTCGCTCTCAGTCTTGCCCTCAGTTTCCACCCCGAGCACCTGAGCGAGTGTCATGAGTTTTTGGGTGTCCGTCAATCTGTATCCTTTGAACTCTCCGGTAGCGGTACCCCTAAAGACGTGCACAATATCCCTCGCGTGATCGCTATGGGTGGCGGCTCCAGCGGCTATCATTCTCAATAAGTTTCTCGCCACTATTGTATCGGCATCTGCTCCACACGTCCCCCTAGTTGCTCCAGTCCCGAACGGGTCTATCCTACATGGCCCCATGTTACAGTTTCTACAGCATATTCCTAAGAGACCAAAACTACACTGGGGTTGCTGCTCCAGAAACCTATGCCATGCTGTTTTCACTCCCTCTTCCTCGGCTTTTTCAATGAGCTCGGCGACCCCTTTTGTTTCGGAAATCTGCTTTGCGGGAACTTTAAACTTTATGTATTCCACCATAATATCACCTCAATACCACTTAACTTTTGAATAGGCAACATAAACATCCACTGGTCTTACTTTCTCCTCTTCTTTCTTTTCTTCCACAACGGGCTTCATATAGACAGTGCCAGGGACTTTTAAGCCAGAAATTAGCTTCTCTGCTCCCTCTCTTCTGATCTCCGCGAGGATTTTCTCCAGTGCTCCAAACCTTAAAGCTCCAGTTGGGCACGCTTCCACGCACGCAGGCTCTTTTCCTTCTCTAACTCTCTCGATACATGAATCGCACTTTAGAACGACCTTGTACTCTGCCTCATACTTTGGATGCCCAAATGGACAACCCATAACACACATCAAACAGCCAATGCATTTGTTCGCATCGAGAATAACGAAACCTTCTTCACTCTTTTGTATGGCTCCAGTTGGACACACCTTCATACAGGGTGCATCCTCACAGTGCTGGCATCTTACTGGAACATTAAAGAAATCGGCAACTATCATCTTCACCCTCGGTTTTGGTGTAGGTTTCTCAAGAATTGCCCCAAAGATGCTCTTGCTCGATGAATGCTCAATCGCACACGCTATCTCACATGATCTGCATCCCATACATTTTTCTGGGTCAATGTAAATAGTAGGCTTTTCTAAATCCGCCCCAAGAAGTGCCACTGGGATCACCTCAAATAAAAATCTTAACGAAGATTATAATAAGGGAATCGTGTTCGGCAAATCGAACAAAAAACTAGAATTTGCCTAACTCAATCAGAACAGACTGCCCATTAAGAGATATGATTATTTTTTCTCTAACTTTCCTATACTCATGCAAAAGCTTCCTAGCAAACTCAGTTGGAATTGTCACACCCTTTTTCCCTCCTCCTCTTGTTGATAATAATAATGGAGCTCCAATTCTTTCCTCTAAACTTTTGATTTTCTCCCAGTAAGTTGAGGGGGAAACTCCTAAGGTTTTACATGCAGCTCTAAAAGAGTTCACCTGCGAAATAAGCTCCAAAAGTTCCAGGATATCCCCAGATATTTTAATCCCTTCATTTGTTATAAATGAAATCTCTATATGAGGTGAAAAACTTAACGTCCTATCCCTGATAACACACGGAGAAAAAAGCATTTTTCGAAGATCTTCTCGTGTTATTTTTTTATAATTCACTTCATAATGTGAAAGAGGACACTTTGAAAGAGTTCCATAGGGATTGAGATATAAAGCCTTACATTTTTCTATCGCCGATGAAGTCAAAACAGTTACCGGATACTCATTTACAAAGACCTTAATTGCATTGTAGAAATACTTTTTTCCATAATGAAGACCAATTTCAACATTTTCCTTCTTCACCAATTTTTCAATAAATTCATCAGTATATGGTCGCTCGTACATCCGAGGCCCTATTGTTATGCTCAACCCAAAAGAGGTGCAAAATTTAATAATAGAGAGAATTTCAGCAAAATCATAACTAGAATCCAAAATGACGTAGGCCTCAAGGTTATCTATACCCTGAGACAACAGCATCTTCAAAGTTTGAAAGTTGCTCTTTATCTCTTTGAAAGAGCTAATTAACAAAGAAATAAATTCAACATTTTCTAAAGAGGTCTTCCGGAGCATGGTTCTAGAGACGGAAACTGGTAAAAAAAGAGTTGTTTTTCTACATAGGTCTCGGATCCCATCAATTATAACATCAATTTTAGGATGTAGAAGAGGATTTGGACATGTTATGATCCCATCATCAAATCTAAAATCTTCTAGATACTTTTTTAGCACCTCCAAACTCTCTAGTGGCAGCATAACGCCTACACAGCCAAATTTATCTCTCCAAGGGCACGTTAAGCAACTTGCATCACACTTACTTGAAGGCTGAATTGTCAATATGCTCATACTTCGTCACCCGAATATAATTTCGAATCCACAAAATGAGTTACCTAATCCCCAGCAATAGAGTTCCTTTGTAATGTTCTTGCCCACTAGAGCCTCCATGGATCCTTGGAGCATTCCAGCTTCAAAATCACATAATGTCCTTCCAATTGGGGGAGTCTGATAACAACTTATACATTCATAAATATTAATTTTCATCTTGTTGAAGGATTCATCGATGATATCTAGAAGACCAATTTTTTGCTCCAAAAAAACTTTAGGCAAGTCATCGATATCTTTTATTTCCCCAATCTTAGTTAATCTTTTTGCAAGATTATACCCTGCCCCTCTAAGAATCAAAGATCTTAGGGATGGACTATACATAAGCATACCATAAGAGATCATTCTAAATGTTCGTACATATTCCCTATCTTCTGGAGAATGATGAGTAAAAAACGGCCTTTTTACGTTGAAGTAAACCTCGGGAGTTAACTGAGTCCTCTCCTGAGAAGTCTCCCCACCCTTAATCTCCATTTTGTAAACTTCTCTCCATTTTTTAATTAATACAAGATATTCATCATCCATTAACAACCCCCTTATGAAATCTCCTTAATATTCATTTATAACATTTTTGGTAAAAAGTCACTAAGATAATCTACCCTAGTTCCCATTAGATCGTTAGGGTTATAAGCACTTAAGTCTTTTGATTGATTGGTGGTTGTATTGAGTTTTCAGAGGGAAATCCTGATCATAAAATCCGAAATCTACCCGA
>LDZR01000663.1_pt1 | contig 15335 bp, 11 predicted proteins | sample 615371 | NCBI WGS metagenome assembly LDZR01 (sample SAMN03408294, study PRJNA278302) | terrestrial metagenome | isolation source: oil reservoir sample K2 | place: USA: Alaska, North Slope, Kuparuk formation | collected 2013
AAACTCTTTGATCTTCACCAGATACAGCTGGAAACCCAACTTCTATCATTGGAACACCAATCTTATCAAGTTCTTGGGCTATGAACACCTTTTCATCTTCAGTGAACACAACACCCGCCATTTGCTCTCCATCTCTCAGCGTGACATCATGAATTATGACCTGCTCGGGCAGATTCATTTTTGAGCGAACTTCCTCGATAAAGTTCAGTGGTGACACCCAGCTGTCGTTTAAAATAAACGGCTCGCATCCTTCTAATTTTTCAAACGGCACTTTCACCATCTCCTTTTTCAAATCTTTGAACTGCTTCCAAGCCTTTTTGTGTTATTTTAATAATTCTTCTCCATATACCACCTTCACTCAAGTAACCACGCCTTATAAGCGAATTAATAACCGTTGATAAGGCCATTGAATTCAACCCTGTTGTTTTTGAAAGTTCGTCCGCTAACACTTGCGAACCACTTTTTACATGTTTGAGAATATTTAATCCCACTATGTCCAGATCACCATAAATCTCTTCTGATTTAATTCTTGTTGGCAGATTTTGGGCAAAATCAGTTAAAATAAATGTGTAAAAGCCAGAACCTCTATTGGAAGCTCTTTTGATTGCTCCTGCTTTTTCCAACGAAAGAACTAATTCACTGCTCTTTGAAGAATCTATGTCCAGTAAATCTGTTATTTCTGCCATCGTGTTGTATCCTCTGCGGATTATATCGAGCACTTCTATTTCTTTATCACTGAGTTGTGTTCTTTTTTTGACCGTGAAGTCGTATTTTGATTTTCCAAATAAATTGGCAATAAGAGCTGCTACTACCGAAACAATGAGCCCAGGTATAACCATGTGACCAAATTTGCTGGTTAATGGATAAATTTTTGTTAAATCAAGTAATGTCCATACAGACATGAATATCAACCCAGTCAATCCTCCAACAAACGCTCCTGTTGTAGAAAATTTCTTACTATAAAGACCCAAAATTACTATAACTGCTGTTGGAGCAAGCCAGGCTGTTGCAAAAGCAAACAAGTACACAGGGCCGCCCGGAAAGAAACAAAGTAACAAAGCAGCAATGCCAAATAATGTGTTAACAATCATAGAAGGCTTTACAAGATCCTCAGGTTTCGCATTTGGTTTTACAAATCTCTGATAAATGTCTCTTACTATAACAGAACTTCCAGCCATGTAATAAGTTGTTGAAGTTGAAACAGAGGCAGCTAATGTTGTTAAAAGAAAATAAGCAGCCAGCACAGATGGAGTATCCCGTAAGAATATTCCAAATGCGGCCGCTGGTGCAGCAGATCCCTGTGGTGCAAACATTTCTGGATGAGCTGCCCCAACGTAAGCTCCAAGTAATGGATACATAAAACCATTTGCTGAAAAAAGTATTAAAGCCGCCAGCAGATAAGAAAACTTTGCTACTCTTTCGCTTCGAACAGAGCTAACTCTGATCCAGTAACTATTAGATCCCCACACCAACGCCATTCCATATAAGAAAAACGCAACAAAAACACTTGGATAGAAAGTCGAAAACCAGGGAAAACTTTTTCCTGCTATTCCTGAAGTCCATACATTTCCGCCAGGCCAGTTATGTGTCAGGAAGGATAATCCTCCATATCTCACAAGAAGAAATATTACCAGAACCGGTATTGCAAATGTACAGAGGACTCCTTGAATAAAATCTGTCAAAGTAACAGCCCACATGCCACCAAGAACTGTGAAAAACAAGAAAATAAGGAAAGTTATTAGAATAGTTACTGGTATGGACCAACCAGTAAATCCTGTGATTATAGTGGCCATAGAAAGAACATTGTTGGCAGTAATCCCGAGCATTGCTACAACAGTAACAAGAGTTATTATAAACCTAACTCTTCTGTCATATCTTATCTCTAACCATTCTGGTAAAGTGTGTGCACCGGTTCTTCTTGCAACTGGTGCTATCAAAAGAGCATAGGAAATAATACCTGTTAAAGAATAAGCAACCCCAAGCATGAAAATACTTTTAGTGAGCCCACCCATTATAGTGAAGGCAGGAGCCAGAGTTAAAGTTGTTCCAGCATAACCTATCGCGGCAACCCCTAAAGTATTTACGAGCAAATTTATTTGTCTTCCTGCAACAAGATAATCTGTGCTCCTTCCAATCCACTTTCTCGTTACCCATCCAACAAAAACCATTATAAAACCAAAAATAGCGAAAAAAGTTGTAAATATGCCCACCGTACCCATGATTAGCCCCCCTCTAAATTAAATATTCTCGATTATCGCAACAGCACGTACCCAACCTGCACTTGCTTTATGTATTTTTATTGGAAAAACAGATACTTTAAAACCGTATGGTCTTGGTATTTTATCTAAATTTGCCAGTTTCTCAATGTGACAGTACTCTTTTTCAATACCAGCAAAATGGGCCGGCCATATAAAGGAGCCATCTTTTTTTTGAGAATAATCTTTGGACATTTCAGAGAATGGTCTGTCCCATGTATAAGCATCAATTCCCATCACCTTAACACCTTTACCTATTAACCATAGCGTCGCCTCTCTGCTCATACCTGGTTGAAGGAAATACTCCTTTGTCCCCATTCTTTTATCAGCACCTGTCATTATTAGTACAATATCAAGGGGTTTGATTTCATAGTTGATCTTTTCAAGCGATAGATTTAAATCTTCAATTGTAATGTACTCACCCGGATTTTTATGGCGCATATCGAGAACTACTCCATTTGAAAAACACCATTCAAGAGGAATCTCATCTACTGTTTTTGCTATTTTTCCTTCAGAAATTGGATGAAAATGCCACGGTGCATCCAAGTGAGTACCAGTGTGAGTCATCGCCTCGATAAACTCATACGACCACCCCAATCCTTGAGAATAAACAAGATCTTTTGGAATAACACCAAACTTTTCTCTCATTTCTTGGGCACCTGTGCGGTGATCAAGATATGTTATCTTTGCTGGCCAGGGTTCAGATTCAGAGTTAGGGAATATTGTCTCACTTAAATCAATTAATTGATACGGCATTTTACCACCCCCTCTTTATCGATTATCGATAATACATAAAAAAACACAAAAAACCTAAGCAAAAAATGATCAGAAAAACACTCTTAAGAGAGAAAAATTGGGAAAAACTCCTCTATAGCTGCTCTTTTCTCATTTTTTCTTTCGATTTCTCTTGCATATATTTATAATTTTCTTTCAAGACTTTTTGGCTAAACCGAATATATTCTTGAATCATTGTAGAAACCTTTTTTGAATCTCTAATCCAGATAGCCTTTATTATTTCACCAAAATATTGCGAGGATACTTTTAAATTATCATCAAACTCTAAACTTAAATACCTATATCTTTTTACCTGATCTTCTATCGAACGCAAAAGTGTGACAAGTTTTCTTGAACCGCAACCAGCCAGAATAACATCGGTAAATGCAAAATTAGCCTCAAAAGCCCTGTCTAAATCATTTTCTATATAGGCATTTCTGAATTCCGAAACCCATTTTTCCGCATCTTTAATCAGTTCTTTATCCGCTCTCTCAGTAAACCAGGCAAACGCAAGAGACCAAAGTTTTTCTTTTATGGTCCATATATCTACAAGCTCATCCAAGGTCAAATTTGTAACAACATAGCCTTTATGTGGCGACTCGCTCACAAGATCCGATTTTTCCAAAATCTTTAATGCTTCTCTCACAGAAGTTTGACTGACGCCAAAACGTCTTGCTATTTCTATGATTTTAAGTCTTTCTCCAGGAAGATAAATACCCTTTATGATATCATCTTTCAACTGTTGAGCTATACTTTCAGAAAGTTTAGGAGGTCTCTGATAAACTGCCATAACTAACAACCTCTTTTCTACTTTTTCGATTGCTCAATTACCACGCATCTTAAACCATTTGGGAAAATCATATTTGTCAGAATTTTATAGCCTATAGAAGAAAGCTCTTTCTTCATTTGAGCTGTTGTCCTGAGTATTCTGAACGCTGGATAGTACCAGATTATATCGTCCCCATCACATAGATTTGGCACATGATAAAACACCACAGCCCTTTTTGCCCCCTGAAGTAATTTTTTCAATTCAACCGTTTTTTCAACATCTTCCAGTATTACTGCATTCTCAGAATTGTCACTCACTTCTATGCCAAGATCCATAAAAATATACTCGAAATTTTTCATGCCTTCAGCTTTTCTAACACTTTTCCAGTCGAGGTTTAATAAAATCTCATGCAATTCAAATGCCCCAACTCGTAAAGGTAGCTCCTTGTAAAACTCTTTTTCGAAACTCTCATACGCCTTTATTGATTCGTCAACTGGATAGGGCCTTGAATAAATCAAGCCATTTTTAGCTTTCATCCATGCTCGAACCGGATGGATTACACCAAAAGTAGTGAATCTTTCGGAAATATTTCCAGCCCACAATATCTCATCGTTTTTATCAAACCAGTCCAGTGTAATGTTTGGATACAATCCAGTATATAAGAAGCGTCCTGAATTTATGTCAGCAAGCTTTTCATTCTCTTCAACCGCTTTTATGTGGTACATAAGAGATTTTTCCAAATCCACTTTCGAATATATTTTTGCGAGTCTATAATAATACATGGGAAATCTGGACGGATTTTTAATTCTTTTTAAAAGTTTTATTGCTTTATCTTCATTTTTAGTATAAACGGCAGAAACATATAATGCTACGTCTTTGTCTGAAAGCAAATGCAATTTGCTTGTATTGTCGCCAGCATATTTTTGAAAATCTATCAAAAATTCTTTTTGCTTTACGTAGAAATTATACAGTTCTTCATAAACACCATTTATATCTGGATCAAGTTTCGTTTTGAGATCTTCAACAATGGGCTTGACAAATTTTGACAATTCCGGAACGAGCTGTACAACATTTCTGTATAATCTGATTGCCTCCAGAAACTTAGCTTCTTTTAAAAACTGATCTGCCAGAAGTGCTTTTGCAACACCTTGAACGACGTAATCTTCATCATCCACAAAACTTTCAACAAATTTTTTCTTCTCTTCATCGCTCCCAAGCATTGAATAAACAAACAGTAAACCACCGGCACCATTATCATCAACCAGTTTTTTCAGGTTTCCGCTGCTCAAAAATTCGAGTAATAAATCCCGTCCTTCACTCAATCTTTTCAGCAAAGCATAGCTAAATGGAGTAATTTCCTTGGCGTAAACGTTTTCTATTTTTACAGGTAATTTGAACTCAACAATTTTTTCATAAATTGGCTGCATATTGATTTTAAGTTGTTTTTTCCTGATAAATTCTACCAAATTGGTCAAACCGCTTAGACATTCTCTGATGTCTTTCTCAGATATTTTTTCGACAAGGAACTGCAACATTTTTTCTGGGATGTCTTCATTTTTCGCAAATCTATCTCTGGCAATTTCATTGAATTTCTCGTAATTTTCAGTTGCAACATAGGCTATCATAGCAGTGGCATCAGCCACCGGGATATCCTTAAAAGACATAATTGTCCAGCCAAATTTCTCTATATTTTCAGACGCGTACTCAACAGCTTTTTTAAATCGCTCATAATATTCAATCACCTTTTCCCATTTTTGTTCCTTAGCGTAGATATTAACGAGCGAGAAGTAAGGGTCAGGATAATCTGGGACAACTTTTATCGCAGTTTGAGCAAGCTGAACGGCAAGGTCATTTAGGCCAGCGTTTGCTAAATCAATCGAAAAAACGTACAAAAATTCCAGGCCAATTGCTGGTATTGAAGTAAGTTTCTTCATCAGTTGAAATGTTTGCCAGCCTGTTTCTGCTATCTGATATGGTTTTCCACCAGTTTTTTCTATCTTATAAAGCTGTATCAAATAATAAAGCTTTTCCTGGTCATTTTTGCATTGCTGAAGATATTTTTTTATCAAATTTGCTGTACGCTCATATTTTTGCTTTCTCAGTCTTCTTGTCCATATGTAACCATAGTGATATATCAAAAAATTTGCATTTACAACTTTTGGTTTATAAATTGCTTGATTGTGCACAATATTTTCGTAATGTACAGTGCCATTTCTGAACAATCTCGGGGTTGAAGCAATTTCAGTTCGCTTGAAATCCCAATCGAGGTAACTCAAAGTTGGAAGATAAACTGTGTTAACATCTTCTGGAAGATTTTTAAGAAAATCTCTTATTTGTTTTCTGAAATCCTCTGAAATCTCTTCATCTGCATCCAAAATTAAAACCCATTCACATGTAACATATTTCAAGGAATTATTTCTTGCCTCCGAAAAATCGTCCTTCCATGGATGAAAATACAGTTTATCGGTGTATTTTCGTACTATGTCTGGTGTATTATCAACAGAGCCTGTATCAACTACAACTATTTCATCGGCAATATCTTTCACACTGTCCAGAGCTCTACGAATATTGCTCTCTTCATCCTTTACAATCATGGCAACAGACAGCAGGCAACTCAAGCCAAGCACCTCCAAATTTGCCTTCATGAACAAATTGTACCATTTTATCTGCAATAAAAAAGGCGGGCTTTTGCCCGCCTTTGTTTGGTAAAGAAATTATCTCATCAACTGCAATACAGTTTGTGGTTGAGTATTTGCTTGAGCCAACATTGCCATACTTGACTGAATCAGTATCTGCTGTTTGGTGAATTGCATCATTTCTTTTGCCATATCTGCATCTCTGATACGGGATTCTGCTGCTGTCAGGTTTTCTGCTGCTACTCCAAGGTTGCTTATTGTGTGCTCCAGCCTGTTCTGCACAGCACCAAGCTGGGCTCTTGCACTGCTAACTTTGTGTATAGCAGCGTCTATGACCATAACAGTCCTCTCGGCATTATCCTGATCTGTAACATCCAGCGACGTACTTGTCAAACCAAGCGCAGCTGCTCTCATATCATCGATGCCAGAAACCATGTTATGGCCCTCATTCGCTCCTATCTGGAAGACTAACTGGCTTGCCGTCGTAACCGCAGCTTCTACTCTGGCCACAGCACTGTCCACAACTTCGCCTACAGGCAGTGCTCCACCAAAGTCAGCAAGAGAGATAACATTTGTATCCCACGTAAATGTGATATTACCAATAGCTGCGCCGCCTGCGGTAATGTTCGCTATTACAGAATTGCTTCCACCAGCTGTGAAAAGTGTTATCTTGACATCAAGTGCGCTTGTTTCAGTGCCGTTGAGCTGTCCAACTTCAACCACATAAGTGCCCTCAACTGCCGCCGAGCTCACTGAACCAAGTTGCAGATTGATATTTCCAGCTGTGACTACCTTTGCATCCGGGCTTGCTCTGAAACTTTCTATTTTTCCATCCAGAAGTTTCATTGTGTTGAATTCGGTTGTTCTTGCAATTCTGTCGATCTCCTCGCGAAGTTGATCCAACTCTGCTTGAACCTGATTTCTGTCTACGTCAGTGTTCGTATCTGATGCTGCCTGTACTGCAAGTTCTCTCATTCTTTGCAGTATTGAATGAACTTCTGTTAAAGCACCTTCTGCGGTCTGGATCAGGGATATGGCATCCTGTGCATTTTTTACTGCCATATTTAAACCTGATATCTGCCCTCTCATTTTTTCACTGATTGCCAGACCCGCTGCATCGTCTCCAGCTCTGTTGATTCTCAAACCAGATGAGAGTTTTTCAAGAGTTTTGCTCATTGAGTATTGTGTTTGGTCCATACTTCTCCAGGCATTCAATGCACTGATATTGTGATTAATTCTCATTAAACCACACCTCCTTGTTTTCTGTACTGCCTTCCTGGCAGTTACCTTTACCCACGGGCGCCTATGGGATTTCATTATCTATATCGACAAAATTTTAGAAGGCTTTAGAGAAAAAACGCGATTAGAATTATTCAAACCTTATAATCCATATGATACGAGAAATCTTTCTATACTTCTATTCAATGGTTCTATTTCGATTCCAAGCCGGGTCAAAAAATTTTCCAGTTTACGACTCTTTACAATAAATTTTACCGGTGATTCTTCCTGTCCAGAGAACACCCATTTCAAGTCATATTTGTTTTCAATGCTCTTTACTATATCAATAACCCTGACTTCTTCTTTTGAAGTGAGATTTATCACTTCGAGCTTTTTTTCACCGAGAGCTTTTCTGATCTCTAATGCGCTTTTAATTAGTATTTCAGCAACTTTTTCTACTGGTACCGGATTTATATATGACTCACCTTTACCTGTTATTTTCAGCGGTGCTCCTGTCTTAATGCATTCTATTATGTTGTCAAACAGTCTTTTTCTTTTCTCGTTTTTTCCAAATGCATTTGTTAATCTGTAAATGATCAATTTTTTTCCTGTTTTTCCTGCTATAAGCCTTACCATATATTCTGAATAAAGCTTGCTCAATCCATAGTAATCCAGTGGTTCAACCGATGTTTCTTCATCAACCTTTCCTTCGTGCCCATAATACACCGCCGCACTTGATAGAAAAACTATATCTGCTCTTAATTCTGCTTTCTCAAGTTTTTCAAGGTAGCTCAAATCCATTTTGAGAGCCTTGGTAAAATTGTGCCGCGGCAGATTATGATTGGAGTTCCCCGCTGCTATCACTAAGGTATCTGTTTCCTTTAATAACTCGCTGCCTATGTACTCTTCAAAATGTATATTTCCTTTTTCTTTGTCTTCAAAATACACTCCGGTATGATTTATTTTCAGGTATTCTGCCCATTTTTTTACACGATGACCTATAAAGCCGTCGCTACCAATTATTGTTACCACTTACAACACTCCTGTGCCATTCGATAGTTCTTTTTATACCTTCTTTCAGAGGTACTTTCTGCTCAAAACCTAAATTTAATAGCTTTTTGTTTGAAAACCTTTTTCTTGTTACTAGAAATTTTTCCGGCGGTTCGACTATTTTCATCAATTCTCTTGGCGCTTTCGTGTATTTTAAAACTATTTCTCCAACTTCTTCCATTGTTTTATACTCCTGTGTTCCGATATTATAAGCCTCGTACACATTATCTTTAAACTCATGTTTTTCCAAAACAAGCATAACTCCATCAATGAAATCATCTATGTAGCACCAGGCTCTTTCAGAACCTCTATGCACGTAAAATTCTTTCCCCGTTAGTGCGTTATATATAAACTGGTCAATCGCCGATTTATATTTACTTGAAATAACTCCAGGACCATATACCATAAAAGGTCTTATACCGACAGCCTTTAAGTTGTAGTTTGTCACATAGTGGTTCACAAGAGCCTCCCCAAAGTACTTGCTAATTGCATAAACATTACTAAGCATAAATGGAGAAAGATGGTTTACACTTTCTTCTGTTACTTCTTGAATATCAAGTAACCTTCCATAAATTTCTGAAGTGGAGAAATACACCAGGTTTGATCCCATTTCCATGCAAATATGAATTACATTCAAGGTCCCAATATCATTAACTCGAATCATCTTATGTGGATGTTCTTCGCCAACAAGTCTTCCCACTTCACCAGCCATGTGGACAACGTAATCAAATTTATCAAAAGTCTTTGCAGTTCTCCAGAGATCAAGAAATTCAGTCACATCGGCACGAACGTAATCATCATAATCTCTAACTTGTAAATCGAGCGCAATAACCTCATGTCCCTTAGCCTGAAGTTTGACTTTTAACATCCTACCGATGAAACCCAAGCCACCCGTTAGCAATATTTTCATAATTTTTCCTCCTTCATTGTGTAATTGCATAAAAAAACTTTGAATGCTTCAGAACTAAAAAGAAAATCTACTAATTTATTATAGTGTTCTATCAAATTCTTGATTGATGATCTCTCAAAATCAGGTATTTGTATCGATTCTCTATATAAATCCAAAAAAAACAAAGGGAATCTGATGCTAAGTGAATACATTATTCTTTCATTGCCAGCTCCGAAAATCTTGTCCTTTATAAGTGTTCTTAAATGATCTATCCTGAAGAACCTGCTTCGAGTTAGGGACGAACCAACTTTCATTAGAATACTTCGAGAAGAAGTCTGTCCAGAATGCGTTCTGTTAAATACCGTACTTTCGCTCAATCCAATCTTAGCGCCACAGAGAATCAATTTTGAAAAAAGGTCATAATCTCCATCAACATTCCAGAGCATTTTATCGAAACCGCCAGCTCGATCGTAGAGTTCTTTTTTCATAACAACCGAAGAGCCGTTTAAATTATTACTGAGAGTTATGCGAATGAAAAGTTCTGTACTATTATCTGGTAATATCGTTTCGTATCTTTTCGCATTCCCTGGAGAACTTCCAAATAAACTGTATTTCGAAAACACAACGTCGAAGGAATTTTCAAGTAAATTCACATCTTTTTCCAGCTTCCTGTCATCTATGTAATAATCATCAGCACTAACCCAGGCTACATACTCCCCATTCGCGTGTTCGAAACCTTTCTCCAAACTATAAGCTGCACCTGCATTTTTTTCGTTTTTTAAGACTTTGATAGACATGTCTTTATATTGTTTGCAAAGTTTTGCTATAGATTGTTGTGTGTCGTCTTTAGAATCATCATCAACAATAACCCATTGCAGATCTCGAAAGATAGATTGCTTTGACAGACTATTTGCAAGAGCTTCAAGAAATTCAGCAGCGTTGTATGCCGGTGTCACAACGCTCACTAATGGCTTTCTTATGGTTGTATCTACAACCACTTTGGTAGAATTATCGAGGTTATCACGATTTTTTTGGTTGTAAGAGTCGATTGTTTCGTAGCATTTTGAAACAAAACTTTCCGAAAAAACGCCTTTAAGGTTGCAATAATTTGCAGTGAACTTAGATGATCCATACAGCATTTGTTCATTATTGACCTTTGATTGTGTACACCGCAGCAAATTAAGAACTTCTACAATGTTCTTGATCTGTTTCTCAATGGAAAACTTATTCTCTACGAAACTTCTGTATTTTTCTGACGAATACTCATTCTCTAACATTGCCGGTATCTCATCAATAAAACTATAGACCAATTCAGCTGGCCATTGTTCTTTTGAACCACTGTAGTTGTGTATTATCGGTTTTATTCCTCTTGCCATGGCTTCGGCGATGTTGTAACCGAAGCTCTCGTGAATGCTCGTTGACAGAAGATAATTTTTATTTTCAAGAAATGCATTAATATCCTTGACAAAGCCGTAGAGCTTGATATTTCTTTCAAGATCTGCATCTTCAATAAAATGCCTGAAGTAATTTGCATAACGCAGCTCCTGAAATTCTCCAGCAATGTGAAGAACGTACCTTCTATCTATTTTCTTAAGCATGCCTGCTACCTGAAGCCACGCCGCGGGATCTTTTTTATGGCTTATATGGGCAACAACTGCTATGTCAAATCCGGGAGTGCGATTTTTGAAAACAAATTTGTTCAGATCTATTCCGTTGGGAATTATTCTGATCATATTACTTATTTTTCTGTATGTGTCATTGTGGTAGATTTCAAGAATTTCTCTCATATGTTCGGCGACCAAGATCAGAATATCAACATTTTGCCAGTTCATTTTTTCTGGATAAGTAGATAAAGCTTCATAACTGTGGAGTCTACATATGACTCTTTTTCCCGTTTTGTTCATTCTGCCTGTTATCTGTACTGCCATTTCATTTGCCCACTCCAGCCAGATAATATCTGCCCAGTTGTAAGCTTCAACAATTTGTTTACTATCAGTTGTCACAACAAGCTTTACTTTGTAAATATTTGATAAGATCTCTGCAATGTCTTTTATAAAATTATCTATATTGGGAAGACAAAAGATAGCGAGTTTCTCGTTTTTAAAGTGCTGCTCTTTGATAGAGTCATATTTTTCTTTAAGCTCTTTGATGCTTGACATTTCATAAGCCTTTTTATAATAATGTAATGCCATGGCCGGGTTATCCTGTTTTAACTGTGTATCACCGAGCATGTCATAAATTTCCCATGTTTTTTTGGGTATTCTTGTTAAATATCGCCAGGATTCAAAATAATTCTGTTTTTCAAAAAGTGCTTTTGAATAATTGAAAAGCACATCTGAATGTGCTGGATTTATTCTCAACGCTTTTTCAAAAAAATTTATGGCATCGTCATTTTTTTCTTCATAGAAAGATATAACTCCAAGCGTGTTATTTTTATCAATTTCATCAGGAATGTTTTGAGCTAATTCTTTTGCTTTTGAAAAGTCCTTTGACTGAATCAATCGAGATATCTTTTCAAATATTTCCATCTTTAACACTCCCAAAATTGCTGCTACTTCACTTTTCATTTTAAAGTTCTACACTCAACTGAAAGATTCCCATAAAACTAATCTATCTAATCAAAAGGATGGCGAAGATTTTCTGCGCCTATTATTCTTCTGGATCCAATATAATTAACGTCAAGTTTATAAGAATAATCTTCATCTTTCTCAGCAAAACTATTGATTGTAACTCCATTACTCCCAGAATGAATAAACCTACAGTTACCGATATAAATACCAACGTGTGATGGACCGGGTTTGTATGTCTGAAAGAAAACAAGATCTCCAGGCATCATGTCTTCTTTACTGTTTATCTCTAAACCCTGCTCAAATTGCATATCTGCATCTCTTCTGAGAAAATATCCACCCATTCTGAAGCAAAACTGTGTAAATCCAGAACAATCGAAACCATAAGAAGTAGTGCCTCCCCAGAGGTAAGCAAGTCCTGTATGCTGTCTGGCTATATTTATAATGTACTCGGCATCCCTAAAAACTGAAAACACCTCTTTTCTACTTGAATGAAGAGTAACATCACTTTTTCTCACTTTCAATTGCTCCTTATCTGGCGAAAGTAACCATACGTAATTTTCACTAACCTTTAAATATGGTAATACCGTGCCTTGCACTATTTTTTCTACCATAGACGAATCCTCAACAGCTGCAAATTTTGAAATGACTACGGCAAAATTATTTACCAGATATGAGTTAATCGACGGTTCATCATATATCACGAAACCTGAACTATCAAGCCACCCAATGTAATTATCTTCCATCTGCACAAGATACCAATCATTTACACATTTAAACAATTTCAGTAAATCACCCATGCGCGCCTGGGTCACTATATCGTTCGTTTCTGGGGTTTTTACAAGATTTACAACAGATTTTCTAACAATTCCATACATATTCAAAAATTTCTTCTCAGGCAAAAGCTCTATCTGATCCAAAACATTCATTTTTGAATTCTCCAGTATTTTTTGAATCAAAAGATTTTTTACTCTCTGCTCCCCCACAAAACCTTTTAAAAGGACTGTGGATCCTTCTATCGAAGGCAGGACAGAAAATATCTGTTCCCTCTCATCAATTTTATTTTCTCTCTTAAACGACTCTATGAGCTCCTTCACAACCATCTGACAACTCTCCTTTGGGTTCAATCTTTTTGAAAAATCAAAAAAACACTATAAACTAAGTATATATTCTGAGAGGAGGAAAATCCATGAAGATATTTATATCAGCTGATATGGAAGGCATATCTGGTGTTGTTAATTTATCACATGTTGAACCCGGTCACAGAGAATACGAAAGATTCAGAAAACTTATGACAAAGGAAATCAACACCGTTGTGGAAGCTGCAATTGAATCTGGTGCCACAGAAATTGTTGTAAATGATTCACACAACAATATGGACAATATACTGATTGAAGAACTTCACCCCGGGGCCATTTTGATTAGCGGGAGTCCAAAGCCTTTTAGCATGATGCAGGGTATTGACGAAACATTCGATGGGGTTTTTCTTATAGGCTACCATGCGAAAGCCGGCACCGAAGCTATAATGGATCATACCTACACAGGCAAGGTTTTTTACACAAAAGTGAACGGAAAAACATTGAGTGAATCTGGTCTAAACGGAAGATTCGCCGGATGCTTTAATGTGCCCGTTGTTCTCATCACTGGCGATCAAAACACAATAAAATGTGCAAAAGAAGAATTAAATGATTTTGTTGGCGTAGTTGTGAAAGAAGCATGTGGCAGATATTCAGCAAAAATTTACCCCTTCGAAGTGAGTAAAGAACGAATAAAAAAAGGCGTGAAAGAAGCACTTGAAAATATAAAGAAATTCAAACCAACTGTAGAGAAAGAACCGGTTGAATTAGAAATTTGCTTTATAAAATCAATTTTTGCCGAGATGTCCCTGCTTATACCTGGAGTTGAGAGAAAAGATGCAAGGACTGTAATATACAGAGCTTCGACATATATGCAGGCTTATAAGGTCTTCAGGGCCTGTATAACATTGGCTTCGTCGGTTGAATAATCCGTGAAAATTCCAGTTTTTCTCATTTTAGCCGATATTATTGTCGAGGTGAAGAAATGAAAATTGAAAGCTCGTATGTAAACATGAAAAGTTATCACTCACATGTGAAATTTTACGAAAGAACCGGGAGGTACAGAACAATAAATAATATTAAGGCTGCAAAAGCAGACACAAATCTGTTTGAAATAAGATTGAGTGATGAAGATAAACTAAAACTAAGACTCATAAAATTTTTACTGGAGAAATTTACAGGAAAAAAGATCAGAATCTTTGTACTTGAATTTGGAGAAAGGCCGCAAAATTCTGGAACTAAGGAACCAGACCTGCCAGTTGACTCAAATGTTATATACGATATCAGAGAAAAATACATTGAGGAAGAAAAACTGCATTTTGCTGCAAAAGGTACTGTTTTTTCAAACGACGGCAGAAAATTAGAATTTGAAATTTCTCTGAAGATGAGCCGATCGCTTGAAATTACAAGGCAAATCAATCTCTCCATGCATGAAAATTTACAGGATCCTCTTTTGCTGAATTTCTCAAATGTGCCAGTCGAATTCTCCGATAAAAAAGTGAAATTAGACCTCGATCTGGATAATGTGACCGATGAAATTCACCTTCCAGAAAACGGGGCTTTCCTGGCACTCGATCTGAATCAGAATGGCGTCATCGAAAACGGCTTAGAATTATTCGGACCCAGGACAGGAAATGGCTTTTTAGAGCTTGCCAGATACGACGAGGATGGAAATAACTGGATTGACGAATCGGACAGCGTTTTTGCAAAATTGAAAGTCTGGTTTGCTGACCAGAATGGGAAATCAAAGCTCATGACATTGAAAGAAACCAACATAGGGGCAATTTATCTGGAATTTGTGAAAACACCTTTCGATATTCATGATGGAGTTATAACAAATACAGGCATTTATCTAACAGAAGATGGACAAGTAAAAAGTATACACCAGATAAATTTAAAAGTATAATAAAACCGTTTACTGTAGTATCATCTGATTTTGGAAAGGGGTGGTATGATGAAATTGAAAACAATTACCACACTCTGGTTGATCGTGGCGTCGATTTTGTTGCTATCATCCTGCGCTTTCAACTTGTTTGGAGATCTGGAATTTCAATCACTTCTATCGAGTGGAACAGATGAACAAAAACTGGAAAATGCGAAA
>LDZR01000841.1_pt1 | contig 15295 bp, 13 predicted proteins | sample 615371 | NCBI WGS metagenome assembly LDZR01 (sample SAMN03408294, study PRJNA278302) | terrestrial metagenome | isolation source: oil reservoir sample K2 | place: USA: Alaska, North Slope, Kuparuk formation | collected 2013
TTTGTCCCACGAAAGTGAAGGTATTATTGAAAAAAACGAAATCGTTTATACGTACTTGGCCGCTTTCTATGAATATTTCTTTTCTTATACTACCTTCTTCGTCCAAGAAGTATAAAAAGTATTGGTTCCCTTTAACTGCTATAGAAACATATTCATTATTACTTATTTGACTTATTTTTGTTAAGTATGTCCCTTTTTCATCAATCTTTTTGAAGAAAGATTGACTGTTGGTTGATCTAAGTTCTTGAGTATCTGAAAGATACCTTATTAAAGGCTCTTCTTGGCTAACATAGGTACTACTTAAAAAATCAACTGTATCGTTGGTTTTTGAATTAGTAAGGTATATTCCAGAGACGAAAAAAAAGATAGAGAGAGAAATTATTGCAAAAAACAATATTTGCTTTAACATAGATGTCACCACTTTCTTTTAAACAAATCATTTTTTGTATTTAATGCCATAAGAATTAGGGTTTTGCCAGTTAAAAGACACCTCTAATTTTACTTTTAACTGTTTTTCCAGTTCTTCCGTTAAAGATGGTGTTAAATAGCCAGAAAGATTATGAAATGCATTAATTTCTATTATTTTTACTTTTTCTTTTTTTATTTCCTTGGCCGAGGACAATAATTCTTTTATCAATCTCCCATGTACTAGGGAAGGAGCTATGATTTTACCGGTTCCATGGCATAATGGACATTGGGAATACACGTTGGTATCCAAAGGTTGTGTAGTTCTTTTTCTAATAATTTCTAAAAGTCCCATGTTTGTGAACCCTAATATGGTAACTTTTGATTTATCTTTTTTTGCTTCTTCTTTAAGAATATTGATAATAGTTTTTTTATGTGAAGGGTCTTTCATATCTATAAAATCTACAACGATCATTCCTCCAATATTTCTTAATTTCAATTGTCGGACTATTTCTTTGGCTGCTTCCATGTTTGTAATAAACGAAGTTTCCTCAATATTCTTTCCTTCCAAATTTCCAGCAGAATCTACATCAATGGCGGTTAAAGCTTCTGCTCTATCTAAAGTAATGGTTCCTCCACCTGATAGTTCGATCTTCTTTGTAAAGATTTCTTCCATTTGATGATATACATTATGGGTCTGAAAAACATCCCCTTTAACGTACTCCACTTTGGGTTTTAGTTCAAAGCCTTTCAAACTTTTCTTTAGTTTTCTAACAATTTGTCTGTCGTCTGTGATTATTTTTTTTGTTTTAGAATCCAACCGTTCTCTTAATATGTACTCAAGAAAATCGCTTTCTTCGTATAAAACTCCAGGATTTTTTTGAGATTGAAATCTTTGCAAAATACTATTATACATTTTTCGCATTTCTTTTAATTCCATTTCTACTTCTTTTTCGTCGATTCCTTCAGAATTAGTTCTGAATATAATAGATTCGTTATCCATTAGCATCTTTTTTGCTATCTGTCTCAATCTTGTTCTTTCTTTTTCTTGAAGAATTTTTCTGGATATGCCAATACTTTCCTTAGAATTTGGGATGTATACTAGATATTTACCCGGTAGACTTAATTGCATAGAAAGTTGAGGCCCTTTTCTGGTTCCCCCATCTTTTCTTACCTGGACTAGAATTTTGTCTCCAGCGTTATAATGATTAGGATCATCAAGAACATCTCGATATCTTAGAAAACCATTTTTTCCTAATCCTATATTTACAAAAAAAGCTTCTAAACTTGGAACTTTATTTTCAATTATACCCAAGAAGATTTTCCCCGTATTCTTATCGGTTTCAAAATCCTCGAAAAAAATTTCACATAATTTATCCTCTTCCATTATTGCTATTCTTATTTCTTCAAGAGCTTTACTTACTAACATTGTCTTTTCTTCGTCCATTGCTTTATTTCCTTCCTCCAACTTTGTTCTAAATTATCTTTCCATTAAATTTATTCATTGCTTCGTTTATTCTGCCTTCTAAAATCAAGTCTATTGCAATAGTAACATAGTCTAGAACTTTGTCCAATATAGTCCATTCTTCTTGCGTAAAAGGGTTTAAAACATAATTTGCCAAATTTCCAGATCCATGCTCGTATCCATTGTTGATACCTATTCTTATCCTGGGAAAATCTGTACTTTTTAAAATACCTATAATTGATTTTAATCCATTATGTCCACCATCTGAACCGCTTTTTCTTATACGTATTTCCCCTAAGTTCAACCATATATCATCGTAAATTATTAATAAACTTTCTTCTATTTTACCAAATTTTTTAAAAACATAAGGTAACACTTCTCCACTTGCATTCATGTAAGTTAAAGGTTTGACAAAAATATTGCTTTCTAGAGCAAAGCCTTCAAAATTTCTACCGGATATTTTTTTAATATTCGATATATTTTTTTTGTTTTCTGCATATTTATCTAAAGCTAAAAAACCCACGTTATGCCTTGTAAAAACATAACGCGGGCCAGGATTACCTAAACCTATTACCAAATTTCTCACTGTTTATTCTTCCTTCATGTCTTGAGGAGTTTTTTCTTGTATTACTTCGGGTTCGGTGATTTCTTCCTCTTCAGTTTCTTCGACTACTTCTTCAGCAGCTTTAGGTTCTATAACGCTAATGACAAGCTCTTCATCTTCAATAAGAGCGTCAGCATCTTTTGGGAGAAGATTTTTAATATCTGAAACGGATAAAGATTCACCCATTTTTAACTTAGAAATATCCACCTTTATAGAATCAACTATATCTGAAGGTAGAATAGCTACAGGTATTTCATGAACATAGATGTTCACATAACCACCTTGTGTAACTCCAACAGGTTCTCCTTCAAATTCTAAGGGTATCCTTAAATTCATTTTTCTTCCTTCTTCTGGCACATAAAAATCTACGTGAATTGGTTGGTCTGATACTTTATGCCTTTGAACAGATTTTACAAAGCAAGTGACTTTTTCTTCGGTATCTTCTCCCTTTACATTAAGTTCAATCAAAGTAGTTTCAGAAACTTTTTCTAACATACTTTCCAGTTCTTTATATGGAATATTTATATGTTTGTTTTCCTTTAAAGCTGGCCCGTATACTTCTGCTGGAATTAATTTTTCATTCCTGAATTTTCTTGCCTTGACCTTTGGATCTCTTCTATTAACAACCATTTTGTAAACTGTAGCCATACAATAACCTCCTAAACATTTATCTTTTTACTTTCTTTAGAAACTCTAAAACTTCACATAGCGCCCCTTTGCCCCACTCCCCCCATAAGGATGAAAGAGTTTTTCCCCTTCGTCTTGTTCTCCACCCACAGTGGAAAACAGCTTACGACCTGTAACCTTTTAAAAATCAGTGTATAATTTATCATCTGAAAAGTATACTAACAGATAAATTTTTTCTTATTCTGACTATTGCTTCCCCCAAAAGTTCTGAAGAATTTAATTCAACAAATTTGTCAGGCAATTCCTTATGATATATTGTATCTGTAACAATTATTTTATCAATAATTGAATTTTGCAATTTTTCGACGGCGTTGAGTGACAATATTCCATGTGTAGCGGCAGCGATAATTTTTTTTGCTCCTTTATTATGTAAAGTTTCAGCAGCTGCTACTAAAGATCCACCTGTATCTATTATATCATCGAATATTATACAATTGGCACCCTCTACCTCTCCTATTACATTTATTACTTCTGCAACGTTATCTTTAGGTCTTCTTTTGTCGAGAATAGCTAAAGAACATCCCAATTTTTGGGCAAACTTTCTAGCTCGTTTTACTCCACCAACATCTGGTGAAACTACCACAGTCTCGTGTTGTGTCAATTTCATTTCTTCTAAAAAATATTTTGAAAAAATAGGAAAACTCCAAAGATTATCAACTGGTATATCAAAGAACCCTTGAATTTGCTCGGCATGAAGATCTATCGTCACTACCCTAGTTGCACCTGCTGTTGTAATTAAATTAGCAACAAGCTTTGCAGTAATTGGATCCCTACCCCTTGCTTTTCTATCTTGGCGGGCATACCCAAAGTATGGAATTATAGCAGATATAGATGCAGCGGAAGCCCTTCGCAAAGCATCTATCATTATCAGTAACTCCATGATATTGTTATTTACAGGAGGAGCAATGGATTGAATTATATATACATCAAATCCTCTGACTGTTTCGTTAATTTTTACATTTACTTCACCATCTGCAAAAGTTGATACTTCACAATCTCCCAATCTTGTGCCCATGTATTCTACAATTTTTTTTGCTAAAGGAGTGTTGGAGTTTCCCGCAAACACCTTGAATTGATTCTCGTTAGTTGGCATTTTTATACTCCCTTCTCTACATTTTGTGAGTTCTTTTTTAAAACCCAATTTTCTTTGTTTATTTGACGTGCTCTTCCTAAAGCCAAAGCATTGTCTGGCACGTCTTTTGTTATTACAGACCCCGCCCCTATAAGAGAATTTTTCCCGACATTAACTGGTGCAACTAGAGAGGTGTTACTTCCAATAAATGCTCCATCATCTATAAAAGTCTTGTTCTTTTTTTTACCATCATAGTTACATGTTATAGTTCCTGCACCAATGTTTACATCTCTTCCAACATAAGTGTCACCTAAATAAGTTAAATGTTGCGCTTTACTATTGCAAGATATTTTGGTTTTCTTAGTTTCAACAAAATTCCCTATTTTAACGTTCTCTTGCAACTCTGTTCCTTCTCTCAGTCTCGAAAAAGGACCTATTGAAACGTTTTTGTGTATTCTACTTAATTCGCATTCCGATCGAATTATTTTCACATTGTCTTCTATGATACAATCTTTGACCCTGGTTAAAGGGCCTATTTCACAATTTTCTCCAATGGCCGTTTTTCCGTATATAAAAGTTTGAGGGTAAACTATTGTGTCAGGACCAATACTTGCATCGACGGAGATGTAGGTGGAATCTGGATCCTGTATTGTAACTCCATTTAACATATGTTTCTTTAAAATTTCCATTCTTATCTTTTTTTCAGCTTGCGCCAACTGTATTCTATCGTTTATGCCTATAACCTCTATTTCATTTTCTAATTCTACCACACCAACTTTTTCCATATGCCGAAAAACATCAGTCAAATAATATTCTCCTTGGGCATTTTGTGGAGTTATATGGTGCAAGGCTTCTTTTAATTGCTCTCCCTTGTAAACAGCGATCCCTGTATAAACTTCTTTTATTTGCTTTTCAAAAGTATCGGCATCTTTTTCTTCGACTATTTTAACAGATTTATCTTCGTTTTTTATTATGCGTCCATAACCAGTTGGATCATCTAATCTTACTGAGAGTATGGTCGAACTGTTATTATCTTTTAAATGTCTTTCAATAAGAGAATTTAAAGTATTGTAAGAGATAAAAGGAACATCTCCGTAAAGTATCAAGATATCGCTACTATCAAGAAATTTTTCTGCACAGATTACAGCGTGACCAGTTCCTAATCTTTCTTTTTGCTCAAAAATTTTAACATTATCATCTAACAATTCTTTTACCTGATCTTTGCCATTTCCTAGAACTATCCCGATATCGTTGCTTATTTTTTTTGCAATATCTATAACCCAATTTATCATTGGTTTATCCAGAATTTTATGTGCAACTTTTGGGATCTTTGATTTCATTCGTTTTCCTTGCCCAGCGGCAAGTATTAATACTTTTATATCTACCTCCTCCTTTCATACATGGACGTTAAGGGGATTACCCCTTACATCGTTTGCTACGCAAACGAGATTTTGGAAAACAGTTCTAAAGCAACACATCATTTGCAAAGCAAATGATGGTTTGGATATTACTTCAAAAGCACCATGAAAAAACTTTTTGCATAAGGCTGCAAAATGCTTCACAAATAAGAATTAGGATGTTACTTCTAAAACATTATGAAAATGCTTTTTGCATAAAACGGCAAAAAATAACTACAGCTTTGTAAGGCATTCTTTAATGATCTCTTCCGTTTTCAGATCTTCTAAATCAAGTTGACCTATGACTTTCATAATTTCATATCTTTGAAATCCGAGTGTTTCTAACGCCTCTATTGCTTCTTTTACATTATTATTTCCATACGATTGAGTATCTACCCCGGTTGAATAGGCGCTGAAAGAATTGGAAAGTTCAGATATTAGTCTTTCTGCTGTTTTCTTACCTATGCCAGGAAGGTTTGAAAGAAGCATTGTGTCTTGGGTGTTTATCATCCGTATAAATTCTTCTGCATCTGTTTTTCTAAGGATTTTTGATGCAATTCTTGGCCCGATCTTTGAAACTTTTTTTAAACTTTCAAACACATCTCTTTCTATTTTATCTTTAAAAATATAAAGTGATGTGTTCCATTCGTTTATTTCAAGGGATGCAAAAAAATCGTATTGGTCACCTTTTTTTAAGTATCTTATAACGTTGTAGGAAGGATATGCTTCCAAAGTTAATGCTCCAATTTTGATCAGAACTTTTTCTTCCTCGAAATCTTCAATGGTAGCGTTGATTTTTCTTATCATAATTATATACCTCAATAAAAATTTCTACAATGCCACTAAATTAGTGGATATTAATTCTTTAATTTTTCCAACTAGATACAAAGAACCAGTAACAAAATAAACATCACTAGTTTCTGATAAAAGTTTATTGAAACCATCCGAAGGGTCTTTTATAAATTCAACATTTTTGGTATACTTTTTAAATTCTTCATATATTAATTCTGGATGTCTTCCCCTTTCAGTAGGGACTGATGTTACAATTATTTTGTCAAAAACTGAAGAGAAAATTTGTGACATTTTTTCGTAATCTTTATCGTCCAATATCCCAATCAAAGCAATTTTTTTCTGGGTAGGAAAGTAAAGATTGATACTTTTTTCTAATTGTTGAGCAGCGGCAAAATTGTGGGCACCATCGAAAACTATCTTTTTACCATTTATTTCTGTGTACTCAAACCTTCCTTCCCAATAAAAGTTTGCCATAGCTTCTCGTACTTTCTCGATAGATAGAACTTTTCCAAATTTTTTCATAAACGCTTCTACTGCTGCCAAGGATGTAGTAACATTTTCCATCTGAAACGTACCATTAGCACCAAAAATCAAATCTTTAATTTCATAATTGAGACTATAATAATCCAACATATTTTTGTTAATAAAATATCTATAGTTGTTAGAATGAAAATCTTTTCCATATTCAAAAATCTTCTCTGCCTTAACTTCTTTAGCTTTATCTAGAATTACTTTCTTTGGACTTTCATCTATATTTCCCAATACCAAAAAATTGTTTTTCTTTATTATACCTGCTTTCTCATAAGCTATCGTTTCAAGAGTATCTCCCAAGGTTTTGATATGGTCTTTGGATATAGAAGTTATTACTGAAATATCAGAATTAAGAATATTAGTAGCATCCAATCTTCCACCTAAACCCACTTCAATGATGCCTACATCTACTTTTTGTTTTTCAAAATACTTAAAAGCCATAGCTGTTGTTATTTCAAAAAATGAAGGTGCGTAATCTTCACCTTTTAGATCCATTTTTCTTATTTCTTCTTCAATTTCATTGTATATATCTACAAATTCTCGTTCAGAAATGTTTTCTCCATTCAACTTTACTCTCTCTGTTAATGAAACCAAATGTGGAGATATAAAAGTACCAACTCTCAATCCATTATATCTTAAAATTTGTGATAAAGCAGTGGTAACACTTCCTTTTCCGTTAGTACCTGTGATGTGTATACTGTTGAAAGAGTTCTGGGGATTTCCTATGCGTTTAGTTAGTTCTTCTATCCTTTCAAGGCCTAACTTTACCTTAAAATTTGCTGCTCCTCTTTGATAAAGATAATCAACTAAATTGGTAAATTCCATTTAACTAATCTCCTTTAAGAGTGCTTGTAATTTTTGATATTTTTTCTCACTTTCTATCAAATCTTCTTTTGTTTTTTCAACTACATCTGGATCGGCCTTTTCTACGAAATTTTTATTCGATAATTTTTTCTTATATACTTCTATATCTTTTGTTAGCTTGTCCAATTTTTTTGTTAATCTTTCTTTTTCTGTTTCAATATCTATGTAATCGCCTAAAGGTATGTAAGCTTCTACACTTTCATCCACATAGGCAGTAGCAGATTTAGCTGGTTTCACTTCAGTTTGAGTTATATCTTTCAAAAAAGCTAAATGTTCAATTAAATTTATGTTCTTTTCTATAAAATCATCTTTTTCTGTAATAATTTTGTATTTCAAGCCAACCTTTTGGGTTTGGGATATATCCATTTCCGCTTTAACGTTTCTTATACCTTTTACTAACTCCATAACCTTTGAGAATACTTTTTCCGCATTAGGATAAATATTATCCTCGTTTAGCTCCGGCCACTTAGCTCTTATCAATAATTCTGAATCTTTTTCTATAGGCAATTTTTGCCATAGCTCTTCAGATATATATGGCATAAAAGGGTGCAATAAACGTAATGAAGAATCCAAGACTTGTAAGATAACGTTTTGAACTATCAATTTATCCTTACCACTCGAATTTAACCTACTTTTTGAGGCTTCTATATACCAATCACATAATTCATTCCAGAAAAAATCGTATAGTTTTCTTGCAGCTTGATCGTAGTTATAACCTTCTAAATCTTTGCTAATTTCTAATATTGTAGAATTCAATCTAGTTAAAATCCATTTGTCTTCAATTTTTAAATCTTCGTCCTTAAGTACGGTTTTTTCATAGTCTTCCATATTTAAAAGTACAAATCTAGCAGCGTTCCATATTTTATTTGCAAACTTTCTGTAAGCATCAAAGGACCCAACATCTAATTTAATATCTCTTCCTTGAGCAGCTAAGACTGATAAAGTAAATCTAACAGGATCCGTTCCGTATTCGTTAATTACTTCGAGGGGATCTACACCGTTACCTAACGATTTAGACATCTTTCTTCCATATTTGTCTCTTACCAATTGATGCAAGTAAACATCATGAAAGGGCTTCTCACCCATGAATTTTTCTCCCATCATTATCATTCTTGCAACCCAAAAAAAGATTATATCAAATCCAGTTACTAACAAATCGGTTGGATAATATTTTTTCAGATCTTCCGTTTCTTCGGGCCATCCCATGGTAGAAAAGGGCCAAAGAGCAGAAGAAAACCAGGTATCTAATACATCTTCATCTTGTTTTAGATCCGTAGATCCGCATTTTTCACATGTTTTAACGTCTTCCTCGGATACGTTCACATGTCCACAGTTTTGGCAATACCACACAGGTATTCTATGCCCCCACCAAAGTTGCCTTGATATACACCAATCTCTTATTTCATACATCCAGTTAAGATAAACTTTTTTCCATCTTTCAGGGTAAAATTTTATTTCATCATTTTCCACTACTTGTATTGCTTTTTCTGCCAAAGGTTTCATCTTTACAAACCATTGATCCATTAGGAGAGGTTCTATAACGGTACCACATCTGTAACAATGTCCGACTGAATGAGTATAATCCTCCTCTTTTTCTAAAAATCCATTTTTTTTCAAGTCTTCAACGATTCTTTCCCTAGCTATATATCTATCTAATCCAGCGTACTTACCACCGTTTTGGTTTATCTTTGCGCTTTCATCTATAATTTGTATTCTTTCCAAGTTGTGTCTTAAACCAATTTGATAATCATTTGGATCATGGGCAGGTGTAACCTTGACAACGCCTGTACCAAAGTTTGGGTCTACGTACGGGTCTGCAATGATTTTCAATTTCCTACCGACATTTGGTAAAATGGATGTTTTTCCAACTAAATTTTTATACCTTTCATCGGAAGGATTAACAGCAAGTGCTGTATCTCCTAGCATAGTTTCAGGTCTAGTGGTAGCAACAGTTACATAGTTTTGAGTATTTTCAAGAGGATATTTTATATACCAAAGTTTGCCTTTTTCTTCGCTGTGTTCAACCTCGTCATCTGCTAGAACGGTTCCACAAGAAGGACACCAGTTCACTATATACTTTCCTTTGTATATTAAACCTTCGTTGTACAGCGAAACAAAGACCTTTTTTACAGCTTGGTTGAGCCCTTCATCTAAAGTAAATCTTTCTCTGCTCCAATCTACAGAGGCGGCCAATGCTTTTATCTGTTCACGTATATGATTACGATATTTGTTTGCCCAATCCCAAGTAATCTTTAAGAATTCTTCTCTAGTATAATCTTCTTTTCTTTTACCTTCTTCTTTTAAAAGGTACTGTTCAACAACGTGTTGTGTTGCTATGCCTGCATGATCTTCTCCTGGTATCCAAACTGTTTCTTTACCTTTCATTCTATTATATCTTACGGAAATATCCTGAAGAACAATATTCAAAGCATGGCCAATGTGTATTTTTCCGGTAATATTTGGAGGAGGAATGACTATACTGAACTTACCATTTCCTTCTATAGGCTCAAAGGAGTGGGATTCTTCCCAAATTTTATACCATTTATTTTCAAGTTCGTGTGGCATATATCTTTTTCCAATATCCATTAAGGCAACCTCCTAAATTTATGATGAAAGGTGTAAATCTGATTTTTTATTCTCTAATTTATTAAGTAAAAGATTAGGTTTATTCCTTATCTTCTTTAGCGTCATTTAGAATTTCTTGGTTCTCATCTTCTCTTTCTACATCAACTTGAGAAGGAAGTTCACTTTTTTTGATTTTCTTTCTGTTCCTTTTGAACAAATCAAAAGGAAGATTGATTTCTCTTCTTTTGAACAAAGCTGCCTCAGGTGAGAATATCCCTTTATACCTGATGGGCTTTTCCATTGCCTCAACTTCTGTCAAAAGAATAACGGATATGATCCTTATTATGAACCCTATAATGAAAATCAACTGAATCCCATGATAAGGATCCCCCATAAAATGAATCTCTACATTTTTTAGATTATTTGCTAAGAATCCCCCACTCAATGACCCTACAATAGCTGCACTCCCTGCGATGAAAGAGTTGGCTGCGATATAATTTTCGGATGGTTCTTTAGATATTTCTAAGAGTAGGTTAAAAATAGCTAAATTGATCGCTGACCAAGCGAAGGCGGAAAATATCGCATTTAAGAATAAAATACTCCTATAATTAGAGGCATTCATTAAAAAGTACATCATTGGGCTGAAAGTTGATAACAAAATCCCCAAACTTAGAACGTTTTTACTACCGAACCTGTCCGCCACCGCTCCATAAAGTAAATACAAAAAAATAGAGATAACGCTTGTTAATATTCCCATATTTCCAAGAAATTGATAATTTATATTCAAAATTGCAACTTCATAATAAGAAAAGTAAGGTCTTGCAAATTCTATGGCAAAACTCCAAACAAACATAAAAACCAAGAAATTTCTAAAGTTTCTATCCTTAAACGGTACAAAAATGTTTAAATTAAAAGATGAGATTTTTTCACTTTCTTCAGGGAACTCATGTTTCATCAGCAACACAGCTGAAAGAATGGAAAAAAATGCCATAAAACTTGTAACCAGCAACAACCCTGTTTTAAAATTAGGAAATTCTAAAAACAAAGAATAAAGATACAGCATAATTATACCAGTTATGGAGGAAAATATATTTCGAAGTCCGAAATATTTACCTCTTTGTTCAAAAGGAACAACGCTTTTAATCAAAACTGTCCAAGTGTTGCCTACAAATGTTCCGAAAAAAGAAAATAAAAGGATAATAATTAATATAATATACTCAGACCTCACTTCAAAGAAGATGAAGACAGGCAATAAAACAAATAAAGTTCTCGATATAAACGCGTTTATTACCAGGCTTTTCTTTTTGGAACCAATGATCTGGTTTATTCGTGAAGAAAAAATCTGAAACATCTGTGCTATAATAGGAAAAGAGGTCATAATTGATATAAAAAGAGGAGATGCGTTAAAGTATAGAGCAAGAGTTGTGAAAATAAACCCTTGTGTGCCGATAAAAAAAGCGTTGTATGAACCTGCTTCGAAGATAGACAAAACCCTTGTTTTTGCATATTTTGTCATATTTATTTTTCTCCTTAACCCTATATATTATTTTGTTGTTAAAATCTATTCGTTTGAAAATATATTATAATCCACCAATGAAAAATAAAGTTTACTTTATAATTTAATAATTGTTATTTTTGTTTTTGATAGAAATTCACCACGAATCGTTTTAAAATTTAAGAGGTGATAATAATGAGTAAACATCATCCATATGTAATTTGGGCAAGAAAAGTGATAGAAACATATGTAAAAGAAAAGAGAAAAATAGATTTTGATGAAACCCTTCCAAAAGATTTGTTTAACAAAAAAAGAGGTTGTTTTGTGAGCCTTCACAAAACCTCTGGAGAACTAAGAGGTTGCATTGGTACCATTGTACCCGTTTACGATAATTTAATCCTGGAGATAAGAGAAAATGCAATTGCTGCTGCTACAAGCGATCCACGGTTTCCTCCCCTTTCCCCAAAAGAATTAGACGATTTAGTAATTTCGGTTGATGTTCTATCAGATTTAGAAAAAGTTGATGACATTAATGAGTTGGATCCTAAAACCTTTGGAATAGTTGTTAAAAGCGGTTACAAAAGAGGAGTTCTCCTACCCGATCTAGAAGGAGTTGATACCGTAGAAGAACAACTGAGAATAGTCAAATTAAAAGTCGGTATTTATAAAGACGAACCAATAGAAATATATAAATTCACTGTGGAGAGGTTTTTTTAAAATAATAGAGGTGAAGTAAATGAAAATCAATTCCTTGTTTTATGAGGAATTCAAAGAAGATATTTTGAAATGCACCTTATGTCCTCACCAATGTATATTATATCCTGGCAAAATAGGTATATGCAGTGTTAGACAAAATATAAAAGGCGAGATGTATTCATTAAATTATAATGACGTTACCAGTATAGCTCTAGATCCAATGGAAAAAAAGCCACTTTTTCATTTCCATCCCGGCGAAAAAATTCTTTCCCTGGGAACTTGGGGTTGTAATTTAAAATGTCCTTTTTGTCAAAATTACGAAATTTCCCATTTAAAACCTGAATATCAAAAAAAAATATATCCCAACGCTATCCCATCTTTGATGGAAAATTACGACGTTCAAGGTGTTGCATATACATATTCAGAACCTATAGTTTGGTATGAATTTGTTTTGGATTCATCAAGGGAAGTTAAATATGCTAATCCTGACAACTACAATGTTTTAGTAACGAACGGATTCATAAACGAAAAACCTTTGAGACTTATGCTACAATATATTGATGCGATGAATATAGATTTAAAAGTATACAGCGATAAGAATTATATAAAAATATTAAAGGGAGGACTCGAACCAGTTAAAAGAACTATAAAAATCGCCCATGAAGAAGGTATTCACACCGAAGTGACAACTTTGATAGTTCCCAAAGTAAACGATAATTTGGACGAACTAGAAGAAGAGTTTTCTTGGTTAGCAAACATTTCCAAAGATATTCCCCTTCATTTATCACGATATTTTCCTGCATTTGAATATAACGAACCACCAACAGATATCAACTTTTTAGAAAAAGCCTATGAACTCGCCAAAAAATATCTCAATTTTGTATATCTTGGTAACATTTTGTCTTCCGCGCACGAAGATACTTATTGCCCAGATTGTGGGACACTCATTATTCAAAGAAAAGGATACGACATAAAAATTGAAAATTTGAATGAAAACGGAGAGTGTAAAAATTGCGACAAAAAAATATGCATAGTTTAAGAGTTTATCTGTATATAATTGCACTTGGTGTAGGTATATTTTTATTATCTTTGTTGTTATTTTCTAAACCCACCCCGGTTTACGAAGAAAAAGAGGTTCCTGTACTTGGCACAATTGTAAGAGTAAAAGTTGCAGGTGATAAAGTATCTTCAAATGTGTTGTTGAACACAGCTGAACAAGAGTTGTATAGAATACATAATAAATTCAGCCCCAATGTTGAAAGTAGCGTAGTCCATAAATTGAATACTGATGGAAGGGTTGAAGTCGATGAAGAGGCGTTATTTTTATTTCAAGCTGCCTACAATTATGCGGTAATAACTGGTGGAGCTTTTGATCCTACTGTAAGACCGTTGCTCAAATTGTGGGGATTTGATGACATAAATTCTCAAAAAAAAGTTCCAACTCAAGAAGAGATCAACAAAGCATTAGAAAACGTTGATTATAGATTCATAAAAGTTGATGAAAAAAATAGAGAAATCTCTTTACTAAAAGACGGTGTAGAAGTGGACTTAGGAGGAATAGCCAAGGGATATGCAATTGATTTAGTGATCCAAAAGATTAAGGGGATAGATCCTGAAGCTACAGGCTTTGTCGATGCTGGGGGAGATATTGGAATAATAGGTCCGAAGTTTGGAGAACTTCCATGGGTTATAGGAATAAGGGATCCTTTTTCACAAGATGCCTTAAAATCCATAGATACAATTTATTTGACAAGCGGTGCAGTGGTGACGTCCGGGGACTACGAAAGATTTTTTACCGAAGACGGTAAAAAATATCATCATATTATAGACCCAGAAGATGGATACCCAGCAAGAAATGCATCCAGTGTAACCGTGATAGCAGAAAAAGCAATGATAGCTGATGTCTTTTCTACCGCTCTTTTTGTTTTAGGATACGATAACCCTGCCTTGGATTATTTCACAGATTTCGGCATTCAAGCTTTTGTTATATCTCCAGCTGGAGAAAGCGTCCAAACCAAAGGATTTGATTATTTTCGAGAGAAAATGTGATACTTGATGAAATTTACTAAAAAGAATGATCTATACCTTCTTATAGTTGTAATATTATTAGTTTTAGTGATGATTTTTATGAATGCGTCCCCAAATCAGGGAATAATCGGCGCAGAAGTTCACTTAAAAGGAGATCAAATTTTACAAATAACAAAAGAAGGCACTTACAGTGTAATAAACGATGAAGGTGAGTTATTGATGAACGTAGAATACGTAGATCAAAGAATTAGAGTAACCGATTCATCATGCCCATTGAAAGTCTGTGAAAATACCGGATGGGTGGAAAACCCTAATCAACCAATTATTTGCATTCCAAATGAAATAATCGTAAAACCATTAGGCACACAAAATGGTGAGGGGATCGACATCTATACATGGTAAAAAGAACAAAAACAATATCTCACATAGCGATTTTAACGGCGTTGGCCTCAGCAATTTACTATGTTGAATCTTTTTTACCTATGCCTGTTTCTGTCCCAGGAGCGAGATGGGGATTTTCGAACTTTCCTTTGTTGTTGTCTGTAGTAAGTGGAATTAGCGTTACTAATACTTTGTACATAGCCCTTTTAAAAACGTTACTTGGTTCAATACTAAGTGGAAGATTTCTATCTCCCATGTTTTGGATGGGATTAGGCGGCTCACTTGCCAGTGCTTTATCTATGTCCTTATCTTT
>LDZR01001742.1_pt1 | contig 15289 bp, 12 predicted proteins | sample 615371 | NCBI WGS metagenome assembly LDZR01 (sample SAMN03408294, study PRJNA278302) | terrestrial metagenome | isolation source: oil reservoir sample K2 | place: USA: Alaska, North Slope, Kuparuk formation | collected 2013
GGGTTCCCGGCCTATTCAGCATCCCTGCTTCAGAGGCCGGCCTCGGACTTCCTGTCCTCGGCCCCGCCCTCCCTCCTCGGCTTCGCCAAAGCTGCTCATCCGCTCGGACCAAATCGCTCGCGAGGGAGAAATGCCGGCCCGCTATTTTCCTTCTTCTGCTGGTGCCGCACCGGCGGCATGAACGTCTACCCCGGACAACCGCCAACGGACCTCGTCTAGCGGCGCAGTTTTTGTAGCTCCTCCAGCAGGTTGTCGTTGAGAATGCGGATATAGGTCCCCTTCATTCCCAGGGACTTGGATTCGATGACACCGGCGCTCTCGAACTTCCGCAGGGCGTTCACAATAACCGAACGGGTAATCCCGGCCCGGTCGGCTATCTTGCTGGCTACCAGGATTCCTTCATCGCCGTCCAGCTCGGCAAAAATGTGCTCGACGGCTTCCAGCTCGGAATAGGACAGGGTAGCCAGGGCCACCTGCACGGCAGCACGCTTGCGCGCCTCCTCCTCGATCTTCTCGGCTTTAGAACGCAGGATCTCCATACCCACTACGGTGGCTCCGTATTCGGCCAAAATTAAGTCTTCGTCGGTAAACCGGATGTTGAACTTGGAAAGCACCAGGGAGCCCAGGCGCTGGCCGCCGCTGACGATGGGTACCACCGTCGTCAGCTTATTGTTGAAGACGCACCCTTTCTCGGCGTCGAACACGCAGGCATTCCCCACCTGGCAGAAGTTAGCCTGGGTCTCATCGATGCGGAGGAGCTGCTCGTTGTATTTTTCGGGGAAGCGTTCCGACTGGAACACTATCTCCTCCATGATGTCGCAGGTGAAACCCTCTACAAAGGCGTAACCCAGGACGCGCCCGTGGCGGCCGACTATATAGGTGTTGGCTCCGAGGACGTCCCGGAGAACGCTGGCCATTTCTTGAAAATCCACGGGGTTGCCTGCGGTCTTTTGCAGCAGACGGTTGATACTGCGGGTTTTTTCCAGCAGGGTTTGCATAAAGGACAATTCCTCCTTTCTGTTGTTCTACAAGATGTAGGCCCTTACATCGGCATTCTGCAGAATATCTCCCAGTTTCTCCCGGACGTAGCTCCGGTCGATAACCACCCGGTCGACCTGCAGGTCGGGAGCCTCAAATAAGAGATCCTGCAACACCTTTTCCAGGATGGTATGGAGACGGCGTGCGCCGATGTCTTCTCCTTGAGTATTTACAGTATAAGCAATATCGGCAATTTCCGCAATAGCATCACCAGTAAATTCTAATTCTAAACCTTCCGTAGCCAAAAGGGCGGCATACTGACGTAAGAGAGAATTCTCCGGCTCCGTCAAGATGCGCCGGAAGTCCTCCCGGCTCAAGCTTTTAAGCTCCACCCTGATGGGGAAACGACCCTGGAGCTCGGGGATCAGATCTGAAGGCTTGGCTATATGAAAGGCGCCGGCGGCAATGAACAGAATATGATCTGTCCTTACCGGCCCGTACTTGGTCTGTACGGTAGCTCCTTCCACAATGGGCAGGATGTCCCTCTGTACGCCCTCCCGGGACACATCGGGTCCCACACCGCCGTTGCGCCCCGCAATCTTGTCGATTTCGTCGATAAATATAATACCATTTTGCTCTACCCGCTGTACAGCTTCTCCCGCCACTTCGTCCATATCTATGAGCTTATCGGCCTCTTCTTGGGTGAGAATCCGACGGGCCTCGGCGACAGTTACCCGCCGCTTCCGCTTGCGCCGGGGCAAAAAGCTGCTCAGGGCATTCTGAAGGTTCATACCCAGCTCCTCCAGACCCAGGGCGCCGAACATGAGGGCAGGCGCTGCGCTTTCTTCCACCTCTATCTCAACGACTTTATCCTCCAGTTCTTTTCTCCGCAGTTTTTCCCGCAGAATGGCCTTCTCGTCCTCGGTGATTTCCCGGGCCTCCTCGGCCGGGGTCTCGCCCTCGGCAAGGCTCCCTAAAATCAGCTCCCACGGGGTGCGGCCCTCCCGGCCGCGGCGCGGACGGGGCATTAAGAGGTGCAGGAGCCTCCTTTCCGCCAGTTTGGCGGCTTCCCTTTCTACTTCGGCCCGCTTTTCCTCCTTGACCATTCTAACGGCCTGCTCCACCAGCTCCCGGACCATGGACTCCACATCCCGTCCCACATACCCTACCTCGGTAAACCGCGTGGCCTCTACCTTGATGAAAGGAGCTCCCACTAGGCGGGCCATCCGCCTGGCTATTTCGGTCTTCCCTACCCCCGTGGGACCGATCATAAGGATGTTCTTGGGTAGGACTTCATCTCGTATCTCTGGGGGGAGTTTCTGCCGCCTGTAGCGGTTGCGCAGGGCAACGGCCACGCATTTCTTGGCCTCTTCCTGGCCTATGATGTATTTGTCAAGTTCGCGTACTATTTCACGAGGCGTAAGAACAGACACGCCGCCACCTCCTTACCCTTTGCGCGGCTCGGGGGGGTTTCCGGCTTCGCCCGATCGTATGATACTTATAACTCCTCTACCACTATATTATCGTTAGTATAAATGCAAATTGAAGCGGCAATTTTCAAGGCTTCCCGCGCAATAGTAGCGGCATCGAGGCCGGTATGATTAAGGAGGGCCCGGGCCGCCGCCAGGGCGTAGGGTCCTCCGGAACCGATGGCCACTACCCCGTCATCCGGCTCGAGGATCTCGCCGCTGCCGGAAATGAGGAGAAGCCCCTCCCGGTCGCCTACCACTAACAGCGCTTCCAGGCGTCTGAGCATGCGGTCCGTCCGCCAGTCCTTGCCCAATTCCACCGCGGCCCGCCACAGGTTTCCGTGGTATTCCTCGAGTTTGCCCTCGAATTTTTCGAACAGGGCCAGGGCATCGGCCACGCTGCCGGCAAAGCCGGCCAGCACCTGTCCCCGGTAAAGGCGCCGCACCTTCCGCGCCCCGTGCTTAAGGACGGTATTTCCCAGGGTTACCTGCCCGTCGCTTCCCATGGCCACTTTACCGTCCCGTCGAACGGCGACCACCGTAGTCCCTTCCACTTAGGTATCCTCCTTCAAGGCTTTTACCGCCCGGGGATGGGCCAGATCGTAGACTTCCCGCAGGCGTTGAGGATTAACGTGGGTATAAACCTGGGTACTGCTCAGCCTGGCGTGGCCCAGCAGCTCCTGCACCGCCCTTAGATCGGCACCGCGCTCCAGCATGTGGGTAGCAAAACAGTGGCGCAGGGTATGGGGGGAAATCCTTGCGGACAGGGAGGCCTTTCGCACATAATGCTCCAGGCGGTCCCGGATGCCCCGGCTGCTCAGCCGGCCGCCCCGATGGTTGAGGAAAAGGGCCTTTTCGGGCCGCCGGCCCTTACGTTCCAGGAGGGGACGGGCCGAACGGAGGTATTCTTCCAAGGCCTGCCGGGCTGCCGCCCCCAGGGGAGCCAGCCGCTCCCGGCGGCCCTTACCCATCACCCGTAAGTGGCCACCCTTTAAGTCTAGATCATCCAGGTCGAGGTTGACAAGCTCTCCTACCCGTACTCCGGCCCCGTAAAGGGTTTCCAGGATGGCCCGGTCCCTTAAACCTAAAGGCGTGTGAACCGGGATTTCCAGAAGCCTCAGGAGATCCGCGTAGCTGATGTATCGGGGTAGACGTTTCGGCTGCCGGGGGGCTTTGATCGTGTCTACGGGGTTACGCTCGACTATACCTTCCCTCAGAAGATAGCGGTAAAATACCCGCAGGGCCACCAGTTTCCGCGCCATGCTGCTCCGCTGCTGTTTTTGGCCGTTGAGCCAACCCAGAAAACGGCGGACCAGGAGATGGTCCACCTCGCCCGGATGGGCTGCGGGACCCAGCTTTTTTTCAACAAAAGAAGCAAATTGTTTTAAATCAGTTAAGTAGGCCCTCAGGGTGGCCGGCGCCGCGTTTTTCTCCCCCTTCAGGTAAGAGGCAAACTCCTCCAAGGCTTCGGCAAAGGTGTTAACCCTCATTTAAGGAGGGCCTCCTTGCTTAATGTATATCTTATATCAAAAAGCTTCAAAAGTGCAAGCTAATTGAACGAAAATTCTCCGAGAATCTTCTGCCATCTGTCGAGGGCCCGCTGGGAAAGAAGGAAGTTCCGCTGCCTTCGCGACCGTACCCGGCGCTCCAGGGGCGGCAGCAGGCCGAAATTGATGTTCATGGGCTGAAAGCGGGACGGATCGGCGGTGGTGATATAGTGTATAAGAGCACCGTGGGCCGTGTCGGGGGGCAGAGATAAGGGCTCCAGGCCCTTTAGTAGCCTTACGGCATTAATCCCGGCCACCAGCCCCGTGGCGGCCGATTCCACGTATCCTTCCACCCCTATGAGCTGGCCTGCCAGAAGAATTTCCGGGCGACTCTTAAGCTGCAGGGTAGGCGTCAGCAAGCGGGGAGCATTAATGTAGGTGTTCCGGTGCATTACGCCGTAGCGTACGAATTCGGCGCGGGCCAGGGCGGGAATCAGGCGAAAAACCCGTTCCTGTTCTCCCCACTTGAGGCTGGTCTGGAAGCCCACCAAATTGTACAGGGTGCCCTCGCGATTGTCCTGGCGGAGCTGGACCACGGCAAAGGGCCGTTTTCCCGTAGCAGGATCTACCAAGCCCGTGGGGCGCATAGGGCCGTAACGGAGGGTGTCGGCCCCGCGCCGGGCCATTTCTTCTACCGGCATGCACCCTTCGAAATAGATCTCTTTTTCAAAAGGGTGGGGGGTATGTCGCTCGGCATTAAGGAGGGCGTGGTAAAAAGTATAGTATTCCTCCTCCGACAGGGGACAATTTAGATAATCCTCTTCTCCCCGGCCGTAGCGGGAGCCCCGGAAGATCTTGCTCCAATCCAGGGAATCGGCGGTGACAATGGGAGCCGCTGCGTCATAAAAATAGAGGTATTCCTCTCCGGTCAGCTCCTTTAAGGCCTCCGTAAGGGCCGGCGAAGTCAGGGGTCCGGTGGCGATGATGACCGCCCGCCCGGGGGGTATCTCCTTCACTTCTTCCCGAATTACTTCAATGGAAGGGTGGGCCTCTATGCGGGCCGTAACCTCCCGGCCGAAACCCTCCCGGTCCACGGCTAGGGCCTTGCCCGCGGGAACCCGGTGCCTGGCGGCTACCTCCATCAAAAGGGAGCCTGCCTGACGCATTTCCTCCTTCAGCAGGCCGGCGGCATTCTCGAGATCGTTGGAGCGGAGGGAATTGGAGCAAACCAGCTCGGCCAAATAGCCGGTCCGGTGGGCGGGAGTGGTTTTAGCGGGGCGCATCTCCCAAAGCTCCACCTTTATTCCCCGCGAGGCGGCCTGCCAGGCGGCCTCGCTGCCCGCCAGGCCCCCGCCTATGATCATGAGGGTATGGTCCGATTTCATAGTTGTCCTTCTCCCTGCCTTGGCAACTTTTCTTCGTACCCGCAATCCTGCCGGGGGCACACCAGGCGGACCTCGCGCCGGTTGGCCTTCTCCACCAGGCGGCTACCGCACCGGGGACAAGGTTTCTCAGTAGGTTTATCCCAAGAGATATAATCGCACCGCGGATAATTCTTGCAACTGTAATAGCGCCGGCCTTTTTTGCTGCGCCTTTCTACCACCTCTCCGCCGCAGAGAGGACAGGAGACACCTATGGTGGTGAAAAGCGGTTTGGTAAACCGGCACTCGGGAAAGCCTGGGCAGGCGAGAAATTTCCCGAAGCGGCCCTGTTTTACCACCAAATTGCGGCCGCATATCTCGCACTTTTCCTCACTGACCTCCTTCGGCAGTTCGATAACCCCGATTTTGGCCTCGGCCTGTTCCAGGACCCGGCTAAAGGGAAGATAGAATTCCTCCACCACCTGTCGCCAAGACAGCTTGCCTTCTTCGACTTGATCTAATTTGGCTTCCATGTGGGCTGTAAATTCTACGTCGATTATATCGGGGAAATGCTCCTTTAAAAGGTCCACCACTACGCGCCCTAGTTCGGTGGGGACCAGCTGTTTCTGCTCCCGCACCACGTAGCCCCTGCTCAAAATCGTCTCAATGGTAGGGGCATAGGTGCTGGGCCGCCCTATTCCCAGCTCTTCCATGGTTTTCACCAGGGTGGCCTCGGTATAACGAGGGGGCGGCTGGGTGAAATGCTGCTTGGGCTCGAGGGAAACCACGGTCAGGGCCTGGCCCGGCTCCAGCTCCGGCAGGCGCTCCTCTTTTTCCTCTTCTCCGTCCTTTTCCTCCGTGTATAACTTCAGGAACCCGGGGAACTTCACCGACGACCCGCTGGCGCGGAAGAGGTACTCGCCGGCAGCAATGTCCAAGGTAACGGTATCCAGCACGGCCGCTTCCATCTGGCTGGCCAGAAAACGTTCCCATACCAGGGCATACAGGCGGTACTGGTCCCGGGTAAGATAGCCTTTTACAATTTCGGGGGCGATCTCTACGGAAGTGGGCCTGATGGCCTCGTGGGCGTCCTGGACGTTGTCCTTCCGGGCGGAGTACTGGCGCCTTTCCCGGGGAACGTAATCCGGCCCGAAATGTTCCTGCAGGTAGCGCCGGGCTTCCTCCTGGGCCACCTGGGCTACACGGGTAGAATCCGTGCGAATATATGTTATGAGGCCTACCCGGCCCCATTCCGGGCCCAGATCCACGCCTTCGTAAAGCTGTTGGGCCACCTGCATGGTACGCCGGGTGGTGAAATTCAGCCGCCGCGAGGCTTCCTGCTGTAGAGTACTGGTGGTGAAGGGTGCCGGTGGGTTCTTGCGCCGCTCCTTTTTCTTGACCTCCACCACTTTAAAGGATACCCCGGCCAGGGCGGCCAACACCCGGTCCATGGCCTCCTTGTTGGGGATGCTTACGGCCTCGTCCCGGTATTTCTGCAGCTTGGCCGCAAAGGGAGGCCCCTCTTCTCCCTGCAGCCGTGCCGTCAGGCTCCAGTACTCCTCGGGTTGAAAACTTTCGATCTCCCTCTCCCGGTCCACTATCAACCGGACGGCCACGGACTGCACCCTACCGGCGCTCAATCCCTTTCTGATCTTCCGCCAGAGAAGGGGGCTGAGTTTGTAGCCCACCAAGCGGTCCAAAACCCGGCGGGCCTGCTGGGCCGCTACGCGGTCCTGGTCTATAGGCCGTGGTTTCTTAATGGCTTCCAGGATCGCCTGGCGGGTAATTTCGTTGAATTCTATTCTGCACTGGCCGTCCGGCAGGCCCAGAAGGTGTTGCAGGTGCCAGGCAATGGCTTCCCCTTCGCGGTCCGGGTCCGGTGCTAAGAGCACCTTATCCGTCTTCTGGGCCGCCTGCCTCAGCTCCTTGACTATCTCCCCTTTGCCGCGGATGGTGATGTAATGGGGTTCAAACCCATTTTCGATGTCGATACCGAATTGGCTTTTGGGCAGGTCCCTTATGTGACCCATGGATGACTTAACCAAATAGCCGCGGCCCAAAAACTTGCTTATGGTTTTTGCCTTGGCCGGCGATTCTACTATGACGAGGGTCTTAGCCACTTTTTTCACCTCTGCTGACACCGGGCTAACAGCGGGAATATAGCCCTCCCGGCATCCTCGTGACGAGGCCCTGCAATTCTAGGAAGGTGAGGGCCACGTTTATCTCCCGCGCGGGCAGCCCCACGGCCGCCGCCAGCTCTTCCACCGTCGACGGCACGTCACCCAGGGCGGCCAGAACCTTCTCCTCGGTGGGGGATAGTTTAAGGCCGCCCGTACCTTCCTTGCGTTCCGAGTGAGCCGGAGGGCCGTAACCGGGAAGATATTCCTCCAGGATGTCGTCTACCCCCGTGACCAATTTCGCTCCCTGTTTGATCAAATTCAGGGTTCCCCTGCTATGCAGGCTGGTAATGGGCCCCGGTACGGCGAATACATCCCGCCCCTGCTCCAGGGCGAAATCGGCCGTTATTAGGGCGCCGCTCCTTTCCCCTGCCTCTACCACCACCGTCCCCCGACCAAGACCGCTTATAATGCGGTTGCGGGCCGGGAAGTGGTGCTTCTCGGGCGGCGTACCCGGCGGCAGCTCCGACAATAGGAGCCCCTCACGGACTATTTGTTGGAAAAGGGAGGCGTTTTGACGGGGATAAATTACGTCCACCCCGCACCCTAAAACGGCTATAGTTTTGCCCTTGCCTTGTAAGGCCCCACGATGGGCAGCAGCGTCTATGCCCACCGCCAGCCCGCTCACTACGGTTACCCCTTGTTCCGCCAGTTCCCGGGCCAAGGAATGGGCTACCCTTAACCCGTAGGCCGTGGCCCGCCTGGTGCCCACCACGGCTAGTTTGAGGTTTGCGAGGTACTCCAAACTCCCACGATAATACAACACGGGAGGGGGATTGTAAATGTATTTTAGCTCCTGGGGATAAACAGGGTCGGAAAAAAGGAGGACGCCCACCCCCGCACCGGTAAGCTTGTTCCATAGCTCTGCCGGACGGACTCGGCTCCGCCATTCGAGCAGCCTTTCGCCCCCCTCCCCCAGCCAGGTCAGGCCTCGGAGCTCGTTGGCATCCGCCTTCCAGGCCGCTTCCCCGCTACCGAAGTGTTCGATAAGCTGCAACATTCTGCGGGCTCGCAGTCCGGGACACTGGTGTAAGGCTACCCAGTAGGCCCGGTCTCCAGTTTCATAACTCAATTTTCCCTGTTCCCCCCGCCGAATATTCGCCTTGCAGGGTTCGGCCGGGCAAAAACCGGTTAAAGGTTCTGCTTAGGGGTGTCCTCCGGCCGGTTTCCCCTCCCGATCCTTACCCGTCCTTCCCCGATCACCGATAGCCATTAAAAGGAGAAGGAAGAAAAAAACCTGTAACACCAGGGAAGCCAGGGCGGCCAAAGCTTTGAGCATCAATCCCACCCCCTGTAAAAAGATGCTCTGTAAGGGCTTTTTCCGTTCCACCTTTCGTAGAAAAATATCTACTCAAGGCTTCCTGCTTCATCCACCAGCACCGGCTTATAAGCCTACAACCTCCGGTGTGCACAGGCGTAAATTCCCGCGGAACTCGCGGTACATTCAGATTTATGCCGAAAGGGTATGTTTCTTTCGGCAGTTGCTAGCCCGCTGCCGACCGGGCGAGGGTTACCCCTTTCTTGTTCTCCCTTTCCCCCACCCCCCGGCCGAACCGCCGCAAGAAAGCCTCGTTGGCCTTCCACTCCAGTTCATCTTCCAGGGGGGGTAAAACCACCCCACGGTATCGCCTTTTCAGCGCCAGGGACAAGACGTAATCGGCCAGATGGGGATTTTTCGCCAAGAGGGGACCGTGGAGGTAGGTTCCTATGACCTTCCCGCAAATACACCCTTCGGTGCCGTCCGATCCGTTATTACCAAAACCGAATACCACGTAGCCCAAGGGCTCCCCGGACCCTTCAGCCTCTATAAAGGTGCGGCCTCCATGGTTTTCAAAGCCCACCACCGGCCGAGGGTCGTCCAGGCAAGGAGAGCGAACAGCTATGTTCCCCTTCAGGCGGCTGTTCCCTGCTTCGGTATATACCGGCAGTAGACCAAGGCCGGGAAGTATATCCCCTCCTGCGGTACGGTAATAGCGACCGACGAGTTGGTACCCGCCGCATATGGCGAGGACCGCAGCTCCTTCTTCCACAGCTTCCCTCAGCCAGGGTCCTTTGGTAAGCAGGTCCCCGGCCGCCACTCCTTGTTCCTGGTCGGGACCTCCTCCCAGGAAAAACAAGTCGTATAGTTTGGGATCCAAGGGGTCCCCCAGAGAAACACCGGTTATTTCTACTGCTATCCCCCGCCAACGGGCGCGGCGATAGAGGACCAGGAGGTTGCCGCGGTCTCCGTAGAGATTAAGCAGGTCGGGATACAGGTGGCATATATGCAGCTTCACTTTGCGCTCCCATCCCCTTGAGTAAGCGGCGGCAAAGGGCGAGATTGGTATAAGTGCTTAATATAATGAGGTAGTCAACGGGTTCCTCGACGGCCTCGCGCAGGGCGGCTTCCAGGTCCGGGATCACCCTTAACGCCTCCAGGCTCACCCCGCTGTATTTCAGGCAAACGGCCATATCCCACGCCCTGAGGCCGGAACAAATAATCCGCGCGTAGGGGGACTTAAGGAGGGGCTCCAGGTCGACGTCCCAGAGCCAGGATACATCGCGGCCGTCGGCGGCCAGGTCGTTGATAGCCACCACATATGCCGCCGGACGATTCCCCGCCACGGTCCGCAGGGCTTCGGCCATCCCGACGGGATTCTTGACGAGAACTAGAACACCCTCCTTGCCCGCCAACCGGAAACCCTCTACACGTCCCCGCCCCGGGCGAAAATCCTTCACTACTTCCCGTATTACCGAAGGCTCTACTCCCAAAAGCATCCCTGCGCTGCCGGCGGCCAAGACGTTATAAGCATTATAGACGCCGGGAAGGGGACTCGTCAACCTTATTCGACCGTCGTTAAAAACGAAATCAAGGGAAAAACCGTCTTCCTCCCGGTGGAAATCTTCGCCCCGAAAGGCTCCTTCAGGGCGCGCCCATCCGCAGTGAGGGCAGCGGTAGGAGCCCAAATGACCGTAATGATAATAGGTATACGCCAAGGGTACCCGGCAGGAAGGGCACAGGTGACCTTCCAGGACATCGGCCGGACGGGTCCGGCTAAGGGGGGTACGCTCCAAACTGTAGTAGATAACTTCCCGTCCGTCACCCCCCAAGGAAGCAACTAAGGGATCATCGGCATTGAGGAGGAGCCGGGCCTCGGGCACCTGCGCCAGGGCCCCCTTTATAGAAGAGGCCAACTGATCTAATTCATGGTACCGGTCCAGTTGGTCACGGAGGAGATTGGTAACTACCACCAGGTGGGCGGATACCTGCCTGAGGACTATACCTAAGCTGCCTTCATCCACCTCTAAAACCGCCGCCGGGCCATGGCCTTTACCCCTTGCCCCTTTGAGTAGGGCCGTGGCCACTCCCGCGGGCATGTTGGCCCCTTCGCCGTTGGAAACCACCTGGCGACCTTGAGCGGCCAACAGGCGAGCCAGTAGGTTGGAGGTGGTAGTCTTACCGTTAGTACCGGTAACGATTATAACGGGGCTTAAGCCCCGGGCCAGTTGGCCCAAAAGCCCTGGATAGACCTTGAGCGCTATATAGCCCGGGAGGGAGGTGGCCTCCCGACCTGCCAGGCGACAAAGGAGGGCCGCCAGGCGGCCCAGAAATACGGCCAGCGAACAAAGAATAAGTTTAAACATCACGGGTTTCCTGCCCTCCTACCGGCCTGGTTCGGCGGAACCGCCGCCTAAGTATTCTCCGCAAATGTTCCAATTCCTCCATGTGCCCAACCCAGGCCAAGCCGAAATAGAGAACTGCCCCTAGCCCGATCATAATTAACAGTTCTAACCCTTCCCTTGCTACTCCTAAAGCCGGCCAACCCAAGGCGATCCTCCCGGCCAGGAGCTTCAGGACCAGGCCCATTATAAGGGCGCCCCCCAGACTCTGGACAATGGTACGGCCTACGGCTCCGAAGTCCATGGGCACCAACCCCCTCCGGCGTAGAGAGTAATATAGAAGGAAAGCATTAAACCAGCCAGCCAGTGAATAAGCCAAGGCCAGGCCCCTAACCCCCCAGAGGGGACCTAAGGTAAAATTGAGGACCGTTCCCAGGGCGAGGGTTAAGAGGCTGGTTTTCAAAGGGGTCCTCGTGTCCTGCAGGGCGTAAAAGGCGCGGGCCAGAATCTCATAGGCTCCGTAAGCGGCAATACCTAAAGCGTAAAAAGTAAGGGCCCCGGCGGTGAGGAGGGTATCCTGGCGCGTAAAACGCCCGTGTTCGAAAAGCACCTTGATTACCTGCTCTCCCAGTACCATCAGTCCCACGGTGGCCGGCAGGGCCAGGAAAACAATCGTTCTTAAGGAAGTAACCAGGTAGCTGCGGAAGGTTTCCCGTTCTTCCTGGGCGGCCAGCCGGGTTAGGGCCGGCAGCAAGGTAATACCTATGGAAGTGGCAAAGAGCATGGGGACCATCACCACCCGGCTAGCAAGGGTCAGGGCGTTAATAGAGCCCTGGGGCAGAAAAGAGGCGATGAAGGTCTGGTTGATAAAAAGGTTGATCTGGGCGATGGAGAGGCCCAAGGCCACCGGCAACATAAGATGACCGATCCGCCTTATAGCCGGATGGTAAAAGTTAAGGGACAAGCTATAACGGGGCTTGAGGCGCCCTACACCCCAGACCTGTACCAGAAAGTTAAGGAAGGCCCCTATCAGAGTGGAAACCGCGAAGGCCGCAATGCCCAGAGGCTGGGCCAGGATAATACCGAAAACAATAATGGCCGCGTTATATACAAGAGGGCCGATAACCGTTCCGATAAAGGACTGGTAGGCGTATTCGGTTCCCATGAGGACCCCGTTCAGGGAGTGGAACAATATACTGACTAGACCGATGCGGGTCAAAAAGGCCGTGTAGGCTACCTCCTGGTCGTCGAAACCCGGAGCCACGAGGCGCACCAGGAACGGCGTCGCGGACATGCAGAGGAGGATGGCCAGGCTCACCAGGAGGAGTACTGTATTGAAAGCAATACTTACAACTTCCCAGACCTCTTTTTCCCTTTTCTCCGCCAAATAGGTGGACAGGACCGGGATAAAGGCAGAACTTATCCCGCCTCCCACCAGGACCAAATAAATGGTGTCCGGAATAACAAAGGAAGTATTGAGCATGTCCGTTAGGCGGTTCTGGCCGAAAAGGGCGGAGATGGCCGTATTACGCAAAAACCCTAACACGCGGGAGGCGATGGAGGCAGCGGTCATCACCATGGCCCAATGGGCCAAGCCCAATTCCACCCGGGCCGTTGCTTTTTCCGTCACCAGCAGACCTTCCCTCTACGTTGCTTTGAAATATCTCCTTCCATTTTTGCCGGGCTAAGGGTATTTTAACCCCTTCGAGGCGGCAAAAAAAGAGGGGGCCGACGTGGAAGGTTCAGCCTCCCCATGGAGAGCGGTATTGAAGGGCTTCGGCCAGGTGGTGCTCTTCAACCACCTCTGCCCCCTCCAGGTCGGCAATGGTACGCGCCACCTTAAGGACGCGGTCGTGGCCCCGCAAGGACAGGGCGAGTTTATTAAAGGCCGAGCGCAAAAGAAGCTTGGCCGCCCGGGAAAGGCGGCAGTGCTCCCGGGCTTGCTGTCCGCTCATTTCAGCATTGCAGCCTAGGCCCCACGACGCCAGGCGCCGGCGCTGCCGCTCCCTGGCCTCCGTCACCCTCTGACGGACCACCGCAGAGGGTTCCGCCCCCTCTTTAGTTTCAATCTCCCGGTACTCAAGACGGCGTATTGCTATATGGAGGTCAATGCGGTCCAGCAGAGGACCGGACAAGCGTTTGCGGTACTGGGCTATCTGATAAGGGGTACAGGTGCAGGCTTTCCTCTCGTCGGCGAAGTAGCCGCAGGGACAAGGATTCATACTTGCGATAAGGATAAAATTGGCAGGATAGGTAATAGCTGCCGCAACTCGCGCCACGGTAACCACCCGGTCTTCTAAAGGCTGGCGCAGGGCTTCCAAGACATCCCGGCGAAACTCCGCCACCTCATCGAGGAAAAGAACACCGTGGGTCGCCAAACTCACTTCGCCGGGTTTCGGCACCCGGCCACCGCCGATAATACTGGCCGTGGAAGCGGTATGGTGAGGCGCGCGGAAAGGCCGCTCCGTCATTAAGCCCTGGCCCGGGGTCAAGAGCCCGGCTGCGCTGTAAATCTTGGTCACCGTTAAGGCTTCTTCGTAGGTTAAGGGCGGCAGAATGGAAGGTACACTCCGGGCCAGCATGGTCTTCCCGGCCCCGGGGCTTCCGATGAGAAGTACATTATGGCCGCCGGCTGCCGCGATCTCCAGGGCCCTCTTGGCGGCCTCCTGTCCCTTGATTTCTGCCATATCAATTCCGGCGGTATACCTGATTGGGCCGGACGGATCTGCCGCTTCGACTACGGGCAGTTCTCCCTCACCCCGCAGGTAGGCCACGACTTCCACGAGATTTTCGGCCGCCATTACCCTCAAACGGGTGGCCAGAGCGGCTTCGTTAGCATTGGCCGACGGCACAATAAAAGTGGCTCCCGGCTCGATCTCTTGAAGGGCCAGGGCCATGGGCAAGACTCCAGGAACCGGCTGCAGGGTGCCTTCCAGGGAGAGCTCTCCCACGGCATACACCGACGCTGCCGCCTCGCCTTTCAGTTCGCCCGCGGCGGATAAAATGCCCAGGGCTATGGGCAGGTCGTAAATAGGGCCCTCTTTCTTTATGTCACCGGGGGCCAGATTGACGATGATGCGGCGAAGGGGAAACTCGAATCCGGAGTTCTTGAGGGCTGCCCTGACTCGTTCTCGGGCTTCTCTTACCGAAGGGTCCGGGAGCCCTACCACCTCAAAAAGGGGCAGGCCACTTCCAATATCTACCTCCACCCTTACCTTTTGACCCTCCAGGCCCACCAGGACGACGGAGTTAACAATGGCCAGCATTTGGAACCCCCGATAAGTCGTAAAGGTACGGCCAACTACAGAAAAACACTACTTGTTTCGCCAGCCGAAGATGTTTACTTTTTCAGCGCCCACCAGGACCAGCTTACTGCGTTTCCAGCACAACCTGAGGGAGAAAACCCAACCGGGCCGGCACCTATTGGTCACGTGGAGGGGTACCAGTACCTCAAGGTCCTGGTCCCGCACTCTAAATCTTAAACGTCCCGGCAAAACCTCCACCAGTTCATATTTTCCAACCCAGGAAGGCCTATCATAGGGCCTCCGGTAACTGTAACGCAGGTCTAGGGCCAGGAGGGCTGCAGCCGCCGCCAGGAATTCCTTTTTCACCTTGGTACCTATATGCCACAAAGCGGTGGCCTCTCCGGGATCTAGCAACTTTTCTTCGGCAAGCCACTTGGCCAGCTTTCTCACTATAGTCCCGGCGTACTCCAGGACCTGGAGGTCCATAATTTCCTCCATGGCGTATTCGCCGAAGAATTCGGGCGCGCTGCGCACCAGCATTTCCGGAGGAAAAACTTGGGTAAAGCCATATTTAGTGCGGCGGGAGTACTTTTTCCAAATAGCCCTTTCCATGCGGGTCAGGTGCCATGTTCCGTAACGATCCAGGTACTCCTGCCAGGCGGGGATAAGACATTCATATCGTCTCCGGGTCTTGGGGCCCACTATGCCCCTTTGGGCTTCGAGAAATCTATTTAGCACTTCTGCTATGGAGGGATTGCCCTTCGGAAAGGCTATGATACGTCCTGTCGGCATCGGTAGAACCACCCCTTGGTTTTCATGCCTATCAAAGAGCCAACTTTAATATTAGCTCCTCCCCACTCATGCTCCCTTGACCCATTCATGCTCTGACGTATCCCCAGTTTTGATCCCGGCCTGCTTGGCTTTCGCTCGCAAAGGCCTCCCTCGCGGGCAGGACTTTTGCTTGGCTTAAAG
>LDZR01000842.1_pt1 | contig 15286 bp, 14 predicted proteins | sample 615371 | NCBI WGS metagenome assembly LDZR01 (sample SAMN03408294, study PRJNA278302) | terrestrial metagenome | isolation source: oil reservoir sample K2 | place: USA: Alaska, North Slope, Kuparuk formation | collected 2013
CCAGTTTTTTCTTTAAAATCATCTTTTACAAACTCTAAAATCTCAGCGTGAGGAACCGGAGTAGCTCCAACTTTGAACGTATTCCCACCAAAGCCAAATAAAGCATATCCTTCAACGAAAAACAATGTTAAAAAAATAAATAATGAAACCAAAACCTTTACTACACTCTTACTTCTTTTCATACTAAATCCCTCCCTCGCAATATATGTTTACTCTATTTAGAAACTCTAAAACTTGATTTAGAGTCCCCTTTTAATTAGAACTTTATATAAAAAACCTCTTCCGGTAGAATGGAAGAGGTGTATATTTTATGATTTTTATCCTCTCCTTATCTCCCAGAATTTCTCTGCAGGATTTAGCACCATTGCATAATTTTGATAAATTATGCAGGTTGCCGGGCTTCTTCGGGCCAGTCCCTCCGCCTCTCTCGATAAGGAATAAAAACTTATTAATTTAACCTATACTATCATATTTCTTTTTGAAAGTCAAGCCAATTTTATCTCTTTTGCCATCGCTTTTGCCAATTCACTTAATTTCTTAAAATCTTCCTCTTTTGCGGATAACCTTGCTTCAACCGGTTCAGCAACAAGCGGCCATTTCATTTGCTCATTGTACTTAACTATAGTAGATACTCCGCCTCCGCTCCAACCATATGTACCAAAGATACCTAAAACATGATTTTTTATATTGGTATGAGCCAACCATTGAACTAACGATTCCATATAAGGAAAGAGACCTTGGTTATACGTTGAGCTTCCAAGTATTAGCCCCTTGTATCTCCAAATCTCGTTAATTATATAAGAAATATGCGTTTTTGATACATTCATTATTTTGATCTTTTTAATGCCTTCTTCAGCCAATTTTCTTGCAACATAATCTGCCATTTCTTCTGTATTACCATACATCGAACCGTAAGCTATTACAACACCTTCTTCGGTTTCGTATTTACTCCATTTATCATACAAAGAGTAAATTCTCTCTGGATTTTTTCTCCAAATTGGTCCATGTGTAGAAGCGATTATTTTTATATCTATATTAGCTTCACTTAATTTATTCAACGCCCTTTGTACCATAGGAGAGAACTTTCCGACTATATTAGAAAAATATCTTCTGATTTCATCTTCAAAGAAATCTATCTTTACTTCATCGTCAAATATTCCTCCATCTAAGGTTCCAAAGCCGCCAAAGGCATCACCAGAGAACAAAATTTTATCCGTTTCATCATAGGTCACCATTGTTTCTGGCCAATGAACCATCGGAGTTAAGTAAAACTTCAGATTATGCTTTCCTAAATTCAGAGATTCACCATCTTTTATCTCGTAAAAATTATCTTTAATCTTATAAAGGTTTTCTATAAATTGAAAAGTGGTTCTATTACCTACAATTTTTAAATTAGGAAATTCTTGCAGAAGTTCTGGAATAGCTCCAGAATGATCAGGTTCCATATGGTTGATAATCAAATAATCAAGAGGTTTAGCGTTTAAAAGATGCCTAATTTTATCAAAAAATTCAGTTACTTTCCATTCTTTAACCGTATCAATTAAAGCTGTTTTTTCATCTAAGATTAAATAAGAATTATAACTAACCCCTCTTTCAAGGGGCCATAAACCTTCAAAAAGCTTCGTGTCTCTGTCGTTTACCCCAACATAGTAAATACTATCGCTAATTTTTATAGAGCCATTCATACTTTCATCCTCCTCCTTTGAGTTTTAAGTTTTATATTTTTGTTGTTCTCATTTTGGTATAATCGAATAAAGTAGGCATCTTTGTTATCCTTTTCTTCAAAATATATTATAACACATAATCTAATTCGTTTTATTGTTGATTTTAACTAACTTTCACCTTACAAATCGTTAAATTGTTTGAAGTTCCTTTACTTTTTAAGGCAATATTATCAAAATAAAACAATTCATGATTTCGTAAATTATTATCTTTTTTGTCGTGTTATAATATAAATAAGTATTATAATTTAAAAAATATTCAATCCAAAAGAGGTGGATGGCGGTATATGGAACAAATAACAAAACATATATCAAGAAAAAATATTTGTGAAGAAATAAAACCCGGGGCCTCTTCCTTAATAATATTTGGAGCCTCAGGAGATTTAACTTTTAGAAAATTAATCCCTTCTATATATACTTTGTTCAAAAAGAACCTTTTACCCAACGAATTTTTCTTACTGGGAGTAGCTAGGTCTAAACTCACCGAGGAAGAATACCGCCAAGAAATAAAAAATAGATTATTGGAAGAAAACGAAGATAACTTTATAATTTCAAAATTCATTGAAAAAGTTTTTTACATTTCAGGTTTCTACGACGATGATTCCCTGTACCTGGATCTAAAAAATAAACTAAATTATTTAGACAAAGTTTTTAACACCCACGAAAATCATCTTTTTTATCTTTCAACACCCCCAAACGTTTATTTAGAAATAATTAAACATTTGGGGAAGTTCAATTTGACTAAAGAAAGTGAAAACTCTTACTCAAGAATAATAATAGAAAAACCTTTTGGAAGGAATTTTAACACATCAAAAGAATTAGATGAGGAACTCCATAAATATCTAAATGAAACCCAAATATACAGAATTGACCATTATCTTGGTAAAGAGACCGTTCAAAATATAATGATGCTCAGATTTGCAAACATTGTTTTTGAACCCATATGGAATTACAAATACATAGATAACGTTCAGATAACTGTTGCTGAAACATTAGGCGTAGAACATAGGGCTGGATACTTTGAACAAGCTGGCTTATTACGAGACATGTTTCAAAACCATATGATGCAGCTTTTAACTTTAGTAGCAATGGAACCTCCTGCATCCCTTGAAGATACAAGCGTCAGGGACGAAAAAACAAAACTGTTGAAAGCTATAAGACCATTTGAAAAAGAAAAAATAAACGAATACTTTGTAAGGGGCCAATATATTGAGGGAATGATCAATGGAAAAGAAGTTCCAGCTTATAAAGAAGAAAAGAATGTTAACCCACACTCTTTTGTAGAAACATTTGTAGCGTCTAAATTTTTAATCGACAATTGGAGATGGAGCGGGGTACCTTTTTATTTAAGGGCAGGCAAGAGGTTGAAAAGAAAGGTTACAGAAATAGCCATAATCTTTAAAGACGTTCCTCATTCGATATTTGCTAAAAATGATATAACCTTAGAGAAAAATGCCCTCATTCTCAATATACAACCGGACGAGGGATTTTCACTGAAAATTCAAGCGAAACAACCAGGTTCCAAACTTTGCTTGAATACTCTAACCATGGATTTCAATTACGACGAATTCTTCAAATTCAAAGGACCAGATGCATATGAAAGGCTACTCTTGGACGCCATGTTGGGAGATCAAACACTTTTTGTAAGAAGTGACGCAATGGAAATTTCATGGAAAATCTTCACCCCAGTTTTAGAAAAATGGGAAGAGGAAAAAGATAATGGATTGATATTTTACAAAGCTGGTACATGGGGACCAAAAGAATCTTTTGAAATATTAGAAAAAGATAACAGAAGTTGGCGTAACTTAGACTTTGAAAGTGAAGATCTATATGCAAACAAAGTACTTTGATGATCCTCAAAAGTTCCACAATGAAGCAGTAAATTTAATTCATAAGTTGTATGAAGAAAGCATTAGAAAAAACAAATTATTCACATTAATGCTTTCAGGCGGAAGAACTCCTCTTCCAGTTTATGAAAAATTGGCATCCGAGTACAAAGATAAAATAAATTGGGAGAAGGTACATATTTTTTGGGGAGACGAAAGATACGTCGATCAAAAAAGTGAAGAAAGTAATTTCAAATGGGCTTACGATTTGCTAATAAGCAAGATTAATATTCCAACAAATAATGTACACAGGATAAAAACAGAACTGCCTATAGAAAAAGCAACACAAGAGTACGAAAAAGAAATAATAAGTTTTTTTCGAAATCAAAATCCTGTTTTTGATTTGATATTACTTGGAATAGGAGAAGATGGCCACACAGCATCTTTGTTCCCTTCGAGTGACACTTTAAAAGAAAACAAAAAACTCTTCACTGTCACACCACCCTCTGGTACACCTAAAATACCAAGAATTACAGCCACTTACAAGTTGCTGAACAATGCAAGAAATATCCTTTTTCTAAGTTCATACAAAGGAAAAGAGCAGGTAATAGATACAATCCTAAACAATCCTAAAATTGCAGAAGAAAAATATCCAGCTGCTAAGGTTAAAGTTAAGAATACTTATTTTTTTATAAAAATATAGGGACTGGTTGACAGTCCCTATTAATTAATAATCATCAAAAGCAAATATCTCTTTGTATATGTAGAAGGGAGAAATCGCCTTAAATTACCTCATCATTTTTGGAAAAATCTTAAAATCTCTTTATTTTTGTAAGTTTTTTGTAATTAACCATACGATTGATTCTTTGGTATAATTATTGAAAAAAAACTTTTAATGGATTCAATGCCGGATAGAGGGAGGGGAATTAGAAGTGTTCAACATAGCTGTCATAGTTAACACCTTAGCCGTTTTGATTGGAGGCACATTGGGAACGCTTGTAGGAAATAAATTGCCGGATAATTTGAGACTGATTTTATTTCAAAGTGTGGGGCTAACTACCTTTTTGATTGGAGTAGGGATGGGGTTAGACGCGAGCAATTTGATCGTAGTTTTGGTATCTTTGGCGCTTGGAGGAGTAATTGGAGAATTATTGAGAATAGAAAAAGGTCTAGGAAAATTGGCAAACATCGTTGAAAGGTCACAAGGAGAAACACCGTTTGTAAGAGGATTTATTACCGCCACCGTTCTTTTTGTTATAGGCCCTATGACGATAATTGGCTGTCTAAATGCTGGTCTTTCAGGAGATAACTCTGTTATTTTTTTGAAATCTGTTCTGGATGGAATTTCTTCTATGGTCTTAGCCTCGGCTTATGGTATTGGAGTTACATTCTCTGCTGTGAGTGTTTTCTTAATTCAAGGTTCTATAGTTAGTTTAGCAGGAATGCTTTCCTTCCTTTCAAATCCCTATTATTTGAACGATTTTACAGCCGTCGGAGGTGCAATGATAATTGCCATTGGAATAAGACTTTTAGAAATAAAAGATATAAAAGTAGGAAACTTCCTTCCTTCTTTGATAATTGTTGTCTTGATAAATTATATTCTTACCTTTTTTGGCAGGTTTTGACAAATTCCTACAAAATATGTTATAATAATTAATAGAAAGATTAATAAATATTTCCTTCTTATTTAAACTACTATTCATATCTCTACTACTCATACTTTATTCGCCCATATTTCTAATACAGATGAATTAAACAAAATTAATCGCAAAACCTTTTTTAAAAGGGATTAATTTTTGTTACTTGATAAAAATGTGAAAAGGAGGAATCAAAATGCTTAGATTAGAAAATGCCTTATGGAAGTTGGAAAAATATGAGGATGAACTGTTATCTAATACGATACTTTACAATCAGCTTCCTTTAAAAAACTTCGACGAGCAAAAAAACTTTATAATAAACAGATTGAAAGAAATGAATCTACAAAATATTAAAGAAGATCATGAAGGTAATGTTTATGTCTCGTTTGTTAACGACGATGCATCTCCTACGGCTCTTGTTTTCACAACTATAGATGAGATACAAGATCCACTTGTTGAAAGATTTGCAAGGGTATTAAAAGGAAAAATTGAAGGTTTAAAAATCGTTTCATCTTCACTTAAAGTAGCAGCTCTTTTGACACTGATAAAGTTTTTACACTCAGAAAAAGTAGACTTAAGAAAGAATGTATTTTTCCTCTTTCTTAATCAGGCAAGAAAAAACAAATTTTTAAGTTTAGGAGAGTTTTTACAAGAAAATATAAAAAGTTTGGACTATGCCATTAAAGTCAATGGCATCAATTTAGGAGATCTCGGTCATCGTTCTTTGGGAAAATATGTTTACAAATTAAAGTTTTATTCTCGAGATTCAATACACAAAACTTCAAAATCCCCATCAACCTTAGAGATATTGTACAGAATAACTTCAAATCTAAAAGAAAATGCAGATATGGAAGGCACATCTGTAAGCATCTTGAAACTTGACAAATTCGAATACAACACGGAAGTAATATTAGAGATAAAGAGCGAAGGAGATCAAGATTTAGAAACCATAAGTGAAAACTTAAGATCCACCGTTACAGAATTGGCAGAAAGATACAATTTAAAAATAAAATTGAATCTGCTTTCTTACATACCAACTACTTTCATACAGAAAGATCACCCGTTGATCGAACAGATCAGAGAGATTCAGAATAATTTAAACATCAAAACCAAATTGGTTCCTTTAGACAAAGACGAGGCTTTGATAATTAAATCAGGTATTCCCGCGGTTTCCCTGGGTATAGCAAAAGGTGAAATATTAGATGGCACAGAGTACTTCGAAAGAGATGGTGTCATGAAAGGACTAAATCAAATTTTGATGGTAGTCGATAATGTAACAACTGAAAACTTTGCTGAAGAAGAGATAGGTCAAGACATAATAGGCGAAGAAAAAGATTAACAAAGATTAATTAGAAAGGAAGGTAAAAGATGAAGGATAATATCTTAAAACGTTCTTTTCACCATTCAAAGTTTGAAAACATTAAAGAGCTTGTTAAATTAAAAGAAAAACAAGATGTCAAAATATCCCTTGCTTTTCCTTCTTTAAACGAAGAAAAAACAATTGGTAAAGAGATAATCATTATGAAAACAGAACTTATGGAAAAATATCCCCTATTGGATGAAATCGCCGTGATTGATTCTGGATCAGAAGACGAAACAGTTTCTATAGCAAAAGAGTACGGCGCTAAAGTTTTTTATTCTAGTGATATTTTACCAGAATACGGTTTTTACAAGGGAAAAGGAGAAAATTTATGGAAAAGCTTATACGCACTTAATGGCGATATAATAGTTTGGGTGGATTCAGATATAGAAAACATACATCCAAAATTTGTATACAGTTTAGTTGGCGCTTTGTTGAATTATCCAGAAATAGGTTACGTTAAAGCCTTTTATGATAGACCCATTGTTGGAAAATCGGCAATGCAACCAACGGGTGGAGGAAGGGTTACCGAATTGGTTGCAAGGCCTTTATTTTCTTTGTTTTACCCCGAGTTATCAACGATAATTCAACCGTTAAGTGGTGAATACGCAGGAAGAAGGGAAATTTTAGAAAAGTTGCCATTTTTCGTGGGATACGGTGTGGAAATTGCTCATCTCATAGACATAGCTGAAAAATTTGGTACTGAGATAATAGCTCAAGTGGATCTTGAACTTCGAATACACGACAATCAACCACTACATTCACTTAGTAAAATGGCTTTTGAACTCACAAAGGTAGTATTAAAAAGATTGGAAAAATATGGAAAATTAGATTTAAAGACTGAATTGAACGATAAACATATAATGATTCAAAAAAAAGGAAATGAAAGGATATTAGATCCAAAAGAAATTTTAAGTATTGAAAGGCCTCCGATCATCACTATCCCTGAGTACAAACAAAAGTTCTCAAGAGGAGAAAAGGTATGAACAGCCTTTACATCTTCCACTACCATTACATAAAAGGCGGAGTTTCAACCGTTGTCAGAAATATTGTAAAATCCTTAAAAGACGAATACAAAATTACTCTCTTTGGTTCAAAAAAAATGGGGATAGATGGGATAGAAGAGGTCTTATCTTACAAAAATGTCAATTTTGTTGACTTTCCTGAACTCGGATATATATACTATGACAGCACCGACTACCAGACTTTCCTCGAACTCAAAGAATCGATAAAAAATAAATTGAATAATTACCACGATGAAAGGGCCATATACTGGGCCCATAATTATAATTTGGGCAAAAACCCTGCATTCACAGCAGCGTTTAAAGAATTTATCATAGCAAAAAATATCTGCACAATCATTCAAATACATGACTTTCCTGAATGTGCAAGATGGGAAAACTATTCTTTTATAAGAAAATTCATAAATTCTTCCCTGTATCCTATAGGAAAGAATATATTTTATGCAACTATCAATCTAGCCGATTACAATAGACTTATAAAATCCGGTATACCTTCAAAAAATACTTTTTATCTTCCTAATGCTGTTGAGTTCACAAAAAATAAAGATAAAAAAGATGAAATTGACAAAGATGAGGTAATATATAAACTAAAGAAATTAGGATATAACGTTGATCCAAAAAACAAAAATATTTTGTATCCAACTAGGACGATAAGAAGAAAGAATATCTTAGAAGCGGTACTTATAAATCGTTTGTATGGAAAGAGTAATTTACTTGTCACGTTACCAGCTAACTCTGAGAAAGAAAGGCCATACGAAAGGGTTGTAAAAGAAACCTTTGAATCCGAAAAGGTTAAGGGAGCGTGGGCTATTTCAGCGAAAGATCCGTCACTTTTTCCTTATATTCTAAACATTGCTGATCTTTTCTTTTCGTCTTCAGTATTAGAAGGATTTGGAATGATATATTTAGAATCAAAATTCAACGAAAAAAACTTTCTGACCAGAAAGTTAGATGTGATAGAAGATTTCAAAAATATAAAAGAAATAAGTTATTACGATCGATTTTTGGTTAGACTTTCTCCTAAAGAGATTTACAAAGTAAAAGAAGAATACGAAGAGCAAATTAACAAGATACCTATCTCTGAAAATTACAAAAATTATTTAAGAGAAGATTTAACCAACAAATTTGATAAAGATTCAATAGATTTTTCATTTCTTCCAGTTCAACTTCAAAAGAAATTCTGTACAATAGAAGAAACAAAACTTAAAGATTTGAAAGAAATTAACAAAGAAATTTTTGATAAAATAGAAGTGTTGACTTCGACACAGCACATTGACCAAGGAATAAACTTGGAAGACTTCTCATTGAAGGCGTATAAAAGTAGAATATCTTTATTATTGGATAAAGTACAAACTCAAAAAGGTAATGCCAAGAAAATAGAAGATACAACAATTGACGAAAACATTCTAAAATCTTTTCTAATCATAGACAATATGAGATTACTTTTTTCTTACTAGGTGCAGTGTGGGCTAATTGTGGGGCGGGCTGCGGGGCGAAAGGGCGCTAATTTCACTACTTAGGAGGCTATTCACATGTATGAAGATATAAAAAATATCCCGACAATTATAATTAACGGTATGTCTAAAGAACAGATACTTAGGATAATGAAAGCGATAAAAAATATGGAAAACTTACCTGAAAATATAATTTTTGCTTCCATTACTCCAACAAGTTCTCAGTGGACAGTTGAAGAACTAATCAAAGAACTAAAACAAGAGGACCTAGAAATGAAAAAAGTAACAGAAAATCTCAAAAAAGGGGTTTACGACAATTATAAAAAAGACAGCAAGTGAGAATAAAACTCTCATCGCCTATGTCGATGGGAGTTATGACGTAGAAACAAAAATATACGGTAGCGGAATAGTACTTCTAGATGGTGAGGAAAAGCACTTCTTCTTTTCTGGTAATAACCCAGAATACTCATCTAGCAGAAATGTTGCAGGGGAAATAAGTGCATCCATCTACGCAATGGAATACGCTAAAGAAAAAGGCTATGAAAAGATAATAATACACCATGATTACATTGGATTAGAGAAATGGTGTATAGGAGAATGGAAAACAAATAAAAAAATAACCATAGCCTACAAAAATTGCTATGATTATTTTAGTAAATTTTTAACGATACAATTCATTTGGGTAAGGGGACACTCAGGAGACCATTACAATACGTTGGCCGATCAATTGGCTAAAAAAGCATTAGAAAGTAAAATATTCCGTGATTTAATAACGAAATATCTTTATTCAAATTGATCTTTTCATGCTATTTCAAACCTGTAACCTTTTTCCACCTTTTCAGACCATTCTGATTCTTGACCTTATTTAAACTTTATAAATTCTAAACATTCGCCTATTAAGATTGGCTTATTACAAATTTTGTAATCTGGCTTTCTAACTCTAAAAATCTTTTATCATATATATTTTTCTCTTCTTCGGAAAGATCTATATCAAAGACCTTTAATATTCTAGAAGGTCGTTGTGATAAAATAACTATTTTGTTTCCCAGTATCAATGCCTCTTTTATGTCATGGGTAACCATCAATATTGAAAAATAACTTTTATTCCACATCTTTTTCATATCTTCTATTATTGATAGTTTAATATTTAGGTCTAAAGAAGTGAAAGGCTCGTCCATTAGCAAGATCTGTGGTTGAACTAATAAAGATCTGGCAATATTCACCCTTTGTTTCATACCTCCACTCAATCTGGAAGGTAAAAGAATTTCAAAACCTTCTAAACCCATCATACCTATAATTTGTTTAATTTTCTTTTCATCGTCTAAAATTATTTTTAGGTTATCGTAAACCGTTCTCCAAGGTAATAATCGAGGCTCTTGAAAAACATAACCGATCTTATCGACAAAAGTTTCAACTTTTCCTTCACTTTGTCTTTCTAATCCTGCAACAATCCTAAAAAAAGTGGTTTTTCCACAACCTGAAGGTCCTAATAGAACAATTTTTTCTCCCTCTTTCAACTCAAGACTCCAGTTATCTATAACCAGAAGATCCCCAAATCTTTTGGTTAAACGATCCGCTTTTAGTACATTTCCCATCTTTCTAACATCCTTCTTGAAATAATTTTAAATACACGCTCTGTAGCTATACCTAATATAACGGCTACGATAGTAATGGCATAGATTCTAGGGACATCGACATACTGTCTTGCCCAAGCTAGTTCTACGCCCAACCCATTTCCACCAACTAGAAACTCTGTTACTAACACCACTTTCCATACATTCCCTATTGAAACTTCAACCGCTGCAATTACAAACGGAACGATTGACGCTAAGTACACATGCCTAAATATCTTAGTTCTTGATACTTTGTACAAGCGTACCATCTCAAGCAATTTTCTGTCGATGTTCTTAATCCCAGAAGCGGTAGTAAAAACAGTACTAGGTAAAATGGCCATGGTGCTTATTAAAATAGGGCCACGCCATCCCACACCCCATAGAAATACAACAAAGGCAAGCCAAGAAACAACCGGGATAGCTTGTATCATCATGAGCATAGGCCTAAAAATTTCATAGATCGTATCGCTCATTCCCATTAAAAATCCCAAAATTATCCCGATAAAAGAAGAAATAAACAAAACAATCAGGGTCTTCCATACCGTGTTCCATAATGCCACATAAAACCTCGGTGTACTTAGCTGATTTATTAAATTGATCAAAACTTCATGAGGGAAAGGCAACACAAAAGAAGAGCCTATAACAAAAGAAAAAAAGTACCAAAGTAAAACGATTAAAACAATCCCAAAAACGGTTTTCATTTGTGATAAAATCCTTCTGTCGGTAAAGTAGGCAACCCTTCTGGATAAAGTTCATGCATCGTGCTTAAAAAGTTTTCTACTTCTTCTCTACATTCCAAAATTGGAATGTATTCAAAAACTAATCTATTCATCGCTTCCTTAAGTATTGGAACAGGGATAGTTAAGTATTCGTTAGTTATCTTTAATGATTGATCTAAATTTCTATTAGCCCAATCAACACTTTCAGAAAAAGCGTTCTCAACTTTTGAAACGATATCAGGTTCTCTCTCTAAAATCTCCTTTTTAACAAAAAGTCCTGCTATAGGAAGGCCGTACTTTGAACCTGAGATTTTATTCCATTCATCTTGAAAGTCTAAAACTATTCTCCCTTCAGTTCCTGTTACAGCCAATGTAGAAAATGGTTCTGGCAACGCAGCATATTCTATCTTACCTGATTTGTACAAGGAAACTATCTCCTGTGGAGGAAGGTAGTTAAATTTTACATCTTTATCAGGAACCAATCCATTTCTAACCAAAAGATACCTCATTAAAATGTCTACAGTTTGACCTCGTCCATGCGGAGAATAGACTTCATGACCTTTTAAACTTTTTACGTTTTCAAAATCAACATTACTACTGCTTACTAAATAAAATGCTTTCCACTCGTGAACACCTAGCAATATTATCTCTAAACCTTGAGCGTATAAATTTGCGCCTACGGTTATAGGAAGAACAGCAAAATCTGCTTGATTTGATACCAACAAAGCTACAGCTTCATTTGCGTCTTTCCAAAGACTTACATTTATTTCTACTTCTTCTTCTATCGTATCGGCCATCAAGCCTGTTACTGGAACAACCGTTGGACCTAAAGGATTAGTGATTGTAATAGAAAAGATCAAGAGTGCAAAGAAAAAAGAAACTATTAACAAAGCTGTTTTTTTCATGATTATTTTCCTCCTATATCTCTCTTATTTTACTCGCTTTAGAAACTCCAAAACTTGCTTTAGATCCCCTTCACCCAGCAGCCCGCCCCACAATTGGCACTTTTAAAATATTTTAGAAAATTACAGCCCTATCATTTTCAATATGGTACCCATTTCTGGTTCTACTGGATTGACCCTGGGTATTACACTGATTGCGGTATCGGGATCCTTTAATCCATGTCCTGTCAGTACTGCTACAATTTTACTTCCTTTATTTATCTTATCCAAATTTATCATTTTTTTAACGCCTGCTACCGAAGCCGCAGATGCAGGCTCTGCAAACACACCTTCGAGGGATGCCAATTCTTTATACGTGTCCAAGATTTCCTCGTCGGTAACAAAATTTATAAATCCTCCAGATTCTTTTGCAGCTTCTACGGCTTTCTCCCAATTGACCGGATTACCTATTCTTATAGCTGTTGCTACGGTTTCTGGGTTTTTTATAACCTGATTTTTTACGATAGCTGCTGATCCTTCCGCTTCAAAACCAATCATCTTAGGTAACTTATCTGTTTTGTGGTCTTTAAAGTATTCTTTGAACCCTTTCCAGTAAGCTGTGATGTTTCCCGCATTCCCCACTGGAATTGCCAATATGTCAGGAGATTTACCACCCAATTGATCACATACCTCAAAAGCTGCACTTTTTTGACCCTCTATCCTGTATGGATTAAGTGAGTTAACCAGAGTTATAGGATAGTTGTCAGCGATCTTTCTTGTAATCTCTAAGGCAACGTCAAAATTACCTTTTATCGGTATAACTATAGCCCCATGCATTAAGGCCTGAGATAATTTCCCCAAGGCGATCTTCCCTTCAGGGATTATGACCGCTGTTTTCAATCCTGCTCTACTTCCATAAGCTGCAGCAGAGGCAGAAGTGTTACCGGTAGAAGCACAGATTATTGCTTTATCACCGTTCTGCAGAGCTTTGGTTACTGCTAAACACATTCCTCTGTCTTTAAAAGATCCCGTGGGATTAGCACCATCATATTTCAGATAAAGCTCAATATCCCACATATTACTCAGTTTTTCTGCGAATATCAAAGGAGTGTTCCCTTCTTGTAACGTAATTATCTCTGTTTTCTCATCGACGGGCATGTATTCTTTATAAGCATTTATTATACCAGGCCAAAAACTAAAACTTCTCACCGAAATCCTCCACCCTTATTATATTTTTTATTTCTATCACATCATCTATTTCTTTCAATGAAGCAATGGCTCTTTTCAAGTTTTTCTCTTTGATTGGATGCGTCTGTAAAAATATTGGCACAACAGGATTAAGTCTGTGTTTTTGAATTACAGAAGCGATGCTAACTTCGTTATCTCCAAAAACCTTTGCTATTTTTGCAAAAACACCTGGTTTGTCATTCACTCTCAATCTTATATAGAAAGAGTTTTCAATCTCATCTGTTTCAATTAACTTCAAACCGTTTAACCTTCCGGTACTATATTCGTTTTCAATATGGTATTTAATACTCTTGGCGGCTTCCATAATATCTGCGACAACCGCGCTTGCAGTTGGCATTTCCCCGGCACCTTGTCCGTAGATCATTATATCTCCAACGGCGTCCCCATGAATCTGTACGACGTTGTATACACCGTTGATTTTTGAAAGTGGACTACTTTTTGGTATAAAAGTCGGATGGACCCTTATATCCAACATCTTATCTTCGTACCTTTTTCCAATAGCTAATAATTTAATTGTATATCCTAATTCCTCTGCTATTTCTATGTCTTCCCTTTCTATCTTCTCAATTCCTTCTACATGGATTGAATCAACATCCATAAAACTCTCAAAGGCTAGTGAAGACAAAATATTTATTTTATATGCACTATCCAAACCGCTTACATCAAAATATGGATCGCTCTCAGCATAACCTAGATTTTGAGCTTCTTTTAAAGCCTCTTCAAAATCAATGGATTTTTCGGTCATTTTAGTCAAAATATAATTCGTTGTCCCGTTTAAAATCCCATAAACTCTTTCAATTTTATTTGCAATCATGGACTCTTTCAGAGTTTTAATTATTGGGATTCCACCCCCCACGCTTCCTTCATAGTACACTTTGACATTATTGTTCTTTGCAAGTTGAAATAGTTCTCTACCATACTTGGCTAATATTAACTTATTGGCTGTTACAATATTTTTATGACCATTAATAGCTTCTTTTATATAACTTAACGTCGGTGTTTCTCCGCCAATTAACTCCACTACAATCTGAATCTGAGGATCTTCTACGATCTCTTTATAGTCTTCTGTAAGCAACGAATCATCTACATCGTACTTCCTTTTTTTGTTCTTTTCTTTCACCAAGATCTTTTTGATTTGAATTTTCTCACCTAGTTTTCTTTCTATATCTTCCTTTTTGGTTGTGAGGATATTGTAGACTCCTCCTCCAACCGTACCGTACCCAAGAAGACCGACTTTAATCATCGTAACTCCCTCCCTTTTCATTAACGATCACTAACCCCGGATGTTGATAGTTGAAAAAGTTATGAACTATTTTCTTGAGCTATGAAATTGGCTTTTTAAAATTTTTTTAACTGAAAGAATTTTATAATAACTTGGTTTTCAACAATTTTATCAACGTACTTTTCAACTTTTAATGTTCAAAAGTATTTTTACACTAAGTTCGTCGATATCTCAGTCGAAAACAACGTCGATAATTAAAGTTATCAACAAAACATTCGATAAAATCATTTAAAAATCTTTTTGAACATTTAAGTTGATAACGAGGTTCAAAATTTTTGGCACTTTTGAACTTACACAAAATCCCATTAACAAAGAAAAACAGGACTTTTGAACTATCAACATTATACTATCTTCACTACTATCATAGAATTAAATATCAAAACGACTTTTTAAAAATTCAAATTGACTAACTTCAGATAAACTTGGCATAGCATTCGCGGCTCCTTGTTTCGTAGCAACAATAGCTGCACATTTATTTGCAAAATCTGCATATTCAGCAAGTTCTTCTACAGTAATGTTGGAA
>LDZR01002262.1_pt1 | contig 15273 bp, 13 predicted proteins | sample 615371 | NCBI WGS metagenome assembly LDZR01 (sample SAMN03408294, study PRJNA278302) | terrestrial metagenome | isolation source: oil reservoir sample K2 | place: USA: Alaska, North Slope, Kuparuk formation | collected 2013
GGTAAAACCATTAAAAGATTGATTGAGAAGCCAAAGGTTCCCCCAAGCAATTTGGCATTAGTGGGCATCTACTTCTTCAAGCCGGTGATTCACGAAGCCGTTAGAAACATAAAGCCCTCTTGGAGAAACGAGCTTGAGATTACGGACGCAATCCAATGGCTCATTGACCACGGATATAAGGTCGGCTGGACAAAAGTCGAAAACTGGTGGAAGGACACTGGAAAGCCTGAAGACATTCTAGATGCAAACCGCCTGATTCTGGATGACATCAAGCGGAAAGTAAAAATCGAAACCAGAGCAAAGATTATTGGGAGAGTCATCATTGAAGAGGGCACAGAAATTGACGAGAATACCGTTATTAAAGGTCCCGCGATAATTGGAAGGAACTGTAAAATTAGAAACTCCTACATAGGTCCCTACACTAGCATTGGAGATAACTGTGTGATTGAAAATACTGAAATTGAAGACTCTGTTATTCTTGAAGGCTGTGAGATAAGGAATGCCGGAAGAATCCTGGAGAGCCTGATTGGGAGAGGAGTCAAGATATTAAAGTCCAGCAACCACCCAATCGGCAGAAAGCTTGTGGTGGGAGACAATTCCCAGCTTATACTATGAGGTGAATAAAATGAAGCTCTTAGTCACAGGAGGGGCAGGGTTCATAGGGAGCAACTTCATCCGCTATGTTTTGAACAAACATAAAGACTGGGAAGTGATAAACCTTGACAAGCTTGGCTACGGCTCAAACCTAGAGAATTTGAAAGACATTAAAAAGGATGAACGATACATTTTCGTTAAGGGAGACATAAACGACTTTGAGCTCGTTTCAAGGCTTATCAAGGAAGTTGATGCCGTTGTGAACTTTGCGGCCGAATCCCACGTGGACAGGAGCATATCAAACCCTTACGCCTTCGTTGAGAGCAACGTTCTCGGTGTTTATACCCTTTTAGAGGCAGCCAGGAAATTTAATCCAGAGGTTCGCTTTGTTCATATAAGCACGGACGAGGTGTATGGAGACATTGAAAAGGGCTCCTTCACTGAAGAAGATAGGTTAATGCCTTCTTCCCCATATTCAGCAAGCAAAGCTGCAGGGGATATGCTGGTTCTGGGCTATGCGAGGACTTACAACATAAACGCATCCATAACGAGGTGCACCAACAACTATGGCCCCTACCAGTTCCCAGAAAAGCTGATACCAAAAACCATAATAAGGGCTAGCATGGGGCTTAAAGTGCCCATTTACGGAACTGGAGAGAACGTTAGGGACTGGCTCTATGTTTTAGACCATTGTGAGGCAATTGAACTTGTCCTTGAAAAAGGAGAAAAGAGGGAAATTTATAACATTTCAGCGGGAGAAGAGAAGACTAACCTTGAAGTCGTGAGAACTATCTTGAAGCTCATGGGCAAGGATGAAGACTTAATTGAGTTCGTGGAGGACAGGCCCGGGCACGACGTCCGCTACTCTCTTGACTCTTGGAAGATAATGCGTGACCTCAAGTGGAGGCCAAAGCACAGTTTCAAAGAGGGTATCAAAAGGACTGTTGAGTGGTACTTGAGCAATGAATGGTGGTGGAAGCCCTTAGTTAACGAGAAAGTCCTCCACCCAACTCCTTGGAAGCTGAAGTGGTAATGTAAAAGTGGAAAAGATGAAGAAGCCAAGCTTAACATAGAGATGATCACTAAAGAGTTTAAGGACACGTACTCATCCGTGGAACTTCACCATAAGGCTCTTGAATAGTGGATGGATATATCAAAAAAAGGTGATGAAAAATGCCCTTCGAGTTCAAGAAGTTAGAGATTCCCGATGTTATTCTAATCAAGCCCAAGGTCTTTGAAGATGAGAGGGGCTTCTTCATGGAGACATACAAAAAGAATGACTTTGAGAAAGCTGGGATAAAAGGGGAGTTTATTCAGGACAACCACTCAAAGTCAAAGTACGGAGTTCTTAGGGGGTTGCACTTCCAGAGGGAGCCTTACGCCCAGGCAAAAATAGTTCGCTGTGTGAGGGGAGTTGTCTACGACGTTGCCGTGGACTTGAGAAAGAATTCCCCGACTTTCGGCAAATACGTGGGAGTTATTCTCTCAGAGTTCAACAAGTATCAGCTCTATATCCCGAGGGGCTTTGCCCATGGTTTTGTGGTCTTGAGTGATGTGGCTGAGGTTGTTTACAAGGTTGATAACGTTTATGCACCAGACTATGAAGGAGGGTTAATATGGAACGATCCGGATGTTAATATTCAATGGCCCCTTGATGAGCCAATAATTTCACAAAAAGACCAGAGATGGCCAACACTGAAAGAGCTAATCGAAAGAGATGAACTGTTTTAGGTGAGTAGTATGAGAGTTGCAGTAATTGGAGCTAACGGACAGCTCGGGAGTGACCTTGTTGAAGTCTTCAGCAATGACAAAGATTTTGAGGTTATCCCACTGACTCACAAAGACCTTGATGTTACTGATTTTGAGAGTCTAAAAATTTTGAAAGAGATTAAGCCAGAAGTCATTATTAACACGGCAGCCTACGTTAGGGTCGACGACGCCGAGGTTTACCCTGAAAAGGCTTTTCAGGTTAATGCGGTAGGGGCTTTAAATGTTGCGAGGATAGCTAATGAGATTGACGCTATTAATATTTACATCAGCACTGATTACGTTTTTGATGGAACCAAGGGAGAGCCCTACACTGAAGAAGATACTCCAAACCCCATTAACGTTTATGGAACAAGCAAGTACGCTGGGGAGATTTTTACTAGGAATTATTCTCCAAAGCACTACATCATAAGGGTTGCAAGCTTGTATGGAAAGGCTGGGGCGAGAGGAAAAGGAGGGAACTTCGTCGAGTGGGTTATTGAGAAAGCCAAAAGAGGAGAAGAGCTTAAAATCGTGGACGACCAGTTCATGAGCCCAACTTATACCAAGGACGTTGCAAGAGTTTTAAGGGAGTTTCTGAAGATTGAACCAGAGTTTGGGGTCTACCACATGGCGAACGAGGGATTATGCTCTTGGTATGAATTTACCAAAGTAATATTTAAGATCCTAGAGTGGGATGTTGAGATAAAGCCCATAAAATCCAGCGAACTGAATAGACTGGCAAAAAGACCAAGGTTTTCAGCCTTAAGAAATAAGAAGCTGGAAAGACTTGGCTTGAAGATGAGACCTTGGAAAGAAGCCTTGAGAGAGTACTTGAAGGAGAAAGAGCACCTTTAATTACCAATAATTCTTTATCTATAGCCCTATATCAGAGTTCATTTATTTTTCCCTAACCAAAAATAACAAATACACACTACTCTTGAACTTCTTCTGGCTTTATAATGAGCTAACAGCAGAATCTATATTACGTCTCCATGTTTTTCTTTGGCTGTATGGATTATTATCAATGTGATCATGTGTACCAACCTGTTTATGCTATCGAATGCCTCTAGTTCATTTATTATAACCCAAGTTATTTTGTATTATGTTGCTTGTGTTCTCTAGAACTCCAAATATTGCTGTTTTGCAATTTTTGATTATGTTGTTCGTTATTATGTTAGCTCCAACGTTTTTATAAAGACGTATCCCATTTCTGTTACAATTACGAATAACATTCCCTTCAACTATATTGTTCGTTGAATTATAATAAAGGCGTATGCCATCCCCATGTTCTCCGATTATGGTATCAATTATGTTTCCTTTAATCACACAGTTATACGCACTTTTCGGACCGAAATTTATACCACTGTCAGTATTGTTATAAATCCTATTTCCTTGGATTACACACCCATAGTAGTCGGTGTTCAAAGCTCTAATAAACGTTGCACCGTTTTCTTGGACGTTACTAATCATAGATATTCCTCTAATTGTTGCGCCTGGATGAGTATCCGATAGTCCTACCTTAACATTTTCGAATGTATTTCCTATGATATTAATGTTTTCGAATGTTCCAGCGCTGTAAAGTAATATCCCCGCCACACAATTTCTGAAGGTGTTCCCAAGGTAAAGAATATCTCCTATTGTTTCTCCGGGTACCGCCCTTAATTCTGAACATTCTCCATTGCTGTTTTCAACTGTATTATATGCGATAATTACATTATTAACTTCTGTAACATCACCTCTTAAAGTGGTAACCTCGATACCTTCATCCACATCGTGGACGTAGTTGTTTATTACTCTGTTGTTTGAGTTGGCAATGATTATTGGATCATTTGGGGTTTCGGACACTTCACAATTTTCAACAACGCTGTATTGTCCAGATATAGTAATTCCCAGCTGATCCGTTCCAGCATCTTTGCCATGCCCGTTTACTTTGATATTTCTCAGAACACAATTATTTCCTAAATTAATGATTGTAGTAGTAAAAACAGGAGTGTAAAGCTCAGTTTCTTTCTCACCTTCCACAATAGTGTTATCTCCAACTATTATTGGCTTGGTTATTACGTAACTACCGCTTTTTATAAATACTTTGCCACCTTGATTTATTGCCTGTTGAATCACTATTGTATCATCAACCCCTGCCGTTCCTTCGGCTATTCTTTTTCCTCTCCAGTCTTCAACTATAATCTTAGTTCCATTTTTATAAACGATAGTCGAATAATGTCCTAGTGGGATTTGGCTCATAGTTTGGACATTCTCCATTTCATGTTGAATATAGTTCCAATTTATTTGGGAATAAACGTTGTAAGATATTAAGACCGCAATAATTGCTAGGATAAAACTCAGAGATGAAAGGTTTATCTTCCCAACCATGCCACGAAACCCCTTAAAAATCTCGATTAAGAGTATTTAAAATTTTCCACATTCGATGTTGATAATAGTAATGCTAAGACAAATGGAACATACCTTTCTCTTCTATCTAATTTCTTTTCTTTGTAAACCCCATAAAACCCCATAGGATACAGAACATCAATAATACGTGGGGCATTGAGTCCTAAGGGGTTATTATTACAGGTACTCTCTTTCAACCGAGCGTTGAAGCACTTGGAATACCCAAGGGAAGGAGTAACTTGAAGGACTCGAGAGTTTAATTGTGAAATCACGATAGAAATAGAAAAGAAACATCTCAAAGAGCTCCGAGACATCTTTGACATCTTTTGGGAGCTCTATAAAACTAAGGAGAGGAAAGGAGCTAGACGGTTCTCAACTTTTAAGATAGCTTTTTGGGAAAGGTTGTGGAAAAATAGCAATAGCTTTTAGGGATGAGAGAGTTAAGTCGCTCGAAAAGGAGAATAAAAAGCTCAGGAGAAAATTGAATCTAGCTTTCTAGCCCTAACAGTTTTGAGCATTGCCCTTGTAGTAGCCACTCTCGGATTCCAGAGTGCTTTACCAAGAGAAATTGCATTCTATAGGGAGAAAGAACCCTCAAAACTTGAGAAATTGATTCCAACTGCCCTAATAATTGTTGCATTGAATAGTCTGATAACGATGGTACTTCTGATTCCTAGTTCGGGTGTTATTGCTCAGGTTTTCAATGAACCAAGACTGAACTACGCTTTAAAAATAATGGTTCTCGCACTGCCATTCTCAGCTTTGATGGGAGTAACAATCTCTATCACCCAGGGCTTCGGAAGAGTCAAAGAGAAAGTATACTTTCAGAATGTAATTTATCCCGTAATCTAGATCTCAACATTTTTAAATTCTGCATGGTTTTTTGATTTAAATAGGTTAAGAATTATTGAGGAGGGATAGAAGTGAGTGCTCCAAGAGTCTCAATAATAATCTTGAACTGGAACGGCTGGAGAGATACAATAGAATGCTTGGAATCTCTTTATAGGATTACTTATCCTAATTATGACATTATTGTTGTTGATAACAATTCACAAAATGATTCTATCCAGAAAATTAAGGAATATGCGGAGGGGAAAATCGAAGTCGATTCAAAGTTTTTTAAGTATAATCCCAGTAACAAGCCGATCAAAGTTTTTGAAATTAGTGAGGATGAAGCCAAACAGGGAGATTTCAACAAACCACTCTATGAGAAGTTTGACCCGGATAGAAGAATGATTTTGATTAAAAACAATGATAACTATGGCTTTGCTGGCGGGAATAACGTTGGCATAAAATTCGCCTTGTGTGCTTTAAATCCAGAGTATGTTTTGTTGCTAAATAATGACACTGTAGTTGATAAAAACTTCTTAAGAGAGCTAGTCAAAATTGCAGAAAGGGATGAGAAAATTGGGATTGTGGGGCCTAAAATATATTACTATAGCAACCCTGATATAATCTGGCATGCGGGTGGCAAGATAAACATGTGGCTCGGTAAACGAACCATGAGAGGGTACCAAAAAAGGGATGGGCCAGAATATGGGCTCTTGAGTAATGTAGATTTTGTGGCCGGTGCTGCGCTTCTAATAAAAGTTAAAACTATCCAGGAAGTCGGTCTTTTGGATACTACATACTTCGTATACACAGAGGATGTTGATTGGTGCCATAGAGCTACTAAAGCAGGGTACAATATTATGTATGTCCCTACTGCAAAAGTGTGGCACAAAGTATCAATTTCGAGTGGAGGGGAAGTAAGTCCTGTGTCTCTTTACTATATTACTAGAAATACACTAATTTTTATGAAAAAACATGCAAAAGTTTATCAATGGGTCACATACGTAATGTTTTCAGGATTTTTGTTTCTTAGAAGGTTTCTCCTAGTAAATTTGAGTAGAAAAAAAGCATTGATTAAAGGGGTTACATGGCATTTAAAACACAATACCAGTCACTGAACCTTATATACTGTCATCCCCAGATTATCATAGATAATAATTAAATTTCCTTTTCTATTCAGCTCTGATTTGTTAACTGTAACTATTGATGATGCATACTTAGGATTTGCCAAAAAATATTCCATAAGGGGCTCATAATATATGTACTCTATTTTCCCACTAGCAATATATTTTTCATGAATTCCCCTATGTTCGTAATTCTCAGGATTATATCCTAAGAACTTAAGGAGACCATTTGTACTTCCATACATAGCCCTAAAATAGGCACTATCCTTCCCATATAAATAAATAACCAGAGACTCAAAATGATCTCCCCCTCCCATAATTTTTGAGCTCTCCAAATCAATATGTGAATACCCCCACATAGTTCCAGTAATAACGTTGGTTGTTGTATATTTGCTATAGTATCCCAATGAAGGGCTAGGGTATTTTACAAGTACTCCGATAATGAAAAAGCTAACTACCAACAACATTATTAGTAAAGAGATAATTTGTTTACTTTTTGGCTTTCTTATTAAAGTTAAGAATTTAGCAATCCCATATGTTAAATACACTGAATAAACCAAAGAAGCAAGATAAATGAATCTCCCATGAATTCCAAATTCCGTGGAAATTGATTTCATCATAAATACATAAAGGAAACCATTAACAAAAATATAGATGGAAAGAACAAATAAGTATACATACATATTAGTGATTATATTCCGGTTATTAGATCTTAAATGAGCAATAGTTTTATATATTATGAAAACAACAATAATCGCAACAAGGAAGGTTTCACTGAGTAGAATAATCCTTTTCAAAATAAAGTCAATGGGACTCCTAAGAGATATTCTAGTCTGTTCTATAGATTCTATAGATACGTTTCCAATTAGAAAATTGAATATCTTAATTGATGCAGAAACTGCAATCCTACTTAAATAGTATGCATGGATAACCCAAAAACTAAGAACGGTTCCTAAATAAATGATGTATATAATGAAAACATTTTTAACAATACTTGGTGATAGATCATGACTATTTTTAGTTCTATTCATTCGTAATTGCTTCTCCAAAAATGTAAGAACTAGATACATAAACAAAACTGAAATTATATACACTATAGCCACTTGTAGGTGAGATATCACTAAAAACAGACTATATATTAACAGTAAAAGGAATAATCGTGACTTATACCCTTCTTTTTTTCCTTTTATAAATATGTAGAACATCAACGGTAGGAATAATGATGCAAATAAATAAGGAACTACTGAACTACCAATATCAAGTATAATGGGGTTAATAATCGTAAAAAGTAAGAGATAATCAAGATTATCCGACAACACAAACTTTCCCAAAAGTAAAATAGATATTCCAAATAAACAAGCAACTAATGGATATAAATACATATACAAAACACTAGCGTTGATATTAGTGATTTCTACTAACATAGCCGTAAAAATATGAAGGCTAGGGTAGAAGTTTTGGTCAATGTTAACATGCCCCTCATATAAAATACTCCTAATTTCAGTTAAATGGATGTAGGGATCACCAATTCCATAGAATCTCCCATATTTTATGATCCAAAGAGAAGAAAGAACAAATATCAACAACATAATATATAACATAATATATAGTAACAAAACTTGCCTCTTGTATTTGCCAGAAAAATTCCTACTAAGCCAAAGACTAAATGCAAATAATGAAAAAGAAATACTAAGAAATAGAAAATACCTGCTGGGGATACCAGTATAAAAAGAAGGTTCATATGTACTGGAAAGAGGGAGATTGTGCAAAATATACACAAAAAATGCCAACAAGAAGAATGCTCCAACAAGAGCAAGGGGTGATATGTTATTAACAACATACTTAACATCAATTTTATTTTTACTCCCCATACTTAACTTCACCCCTTTGACATAGTTAACGTAGCAATATACTCTTCCCATCCATATTATAATTCCTCCAGTCAATCCCGAATAAATCCAATATTGTAGGTGCAATATCAACTAGTTCTACATCCTTTTTACTTACGTTTATTTTTTTATCTGGAGAATAAACAAATAGAATCGGGGTATCTCCCCTATGGCTCCCTGGGACAATATTGCTAGTATGTGCCTTAGTTATTAATGGCCCTGTAGCTTTATGTCCTATCCCGAATCCCTCTTTTAATTGAACAAGGATGTCGGGGTATAAGTGCAAGTACTCTCCATCGCCATAGAGAGATTCTCTTTTTATTACCCATTCTACAAGATTTTCACCTGTTTCAGGATGAAGAATAAAAGACAAGTTGTTAATAATATATTCTCGTATCTTTTCATATTCTTCTACATTTTTTAGCAGGTTCTTGTTTATTATTATTCCTCCATAAGTATAGGATTTAATTCCTGACATGTCTGTTGTATATGCAATAGTATTCTCCCAATCTATAGAACTAGGCTTAGAATACACGTCTTTTACACTAGGGAAAAATCGAAGTACTTTAGAAGCAATCCAGCCTAGATTATATTTACTCACTAAATATGCTGTAATCTCTTTTATTCTATCTAGTGTCGTTGAAGTTACGTTCTGTGATGTGGAGAGCAGACCAAGATCCTTTAGTATTTTATTGAGATTGACAACAAATTCAGGTCTTTTTGTATGTCCATGATCACTAAGTATCAAAACAATAGTATTTTCATCTATATGATTAAGTAATCTGCGAACTAAGTTGTCGTATAGCATATAAAACTCCCTAATGACAGTCTCAAACTCATTTTTCCCTGGATATGCAGGATCAGTTGGATCACAGTAGCTCCAAAAATAATGTTGTATAGCATCTAGTGCAGAAGAATAAGCAAAAAACAAATTCCAGTCAGTATTTTTTATCATTTTTTCAAAAAAGTTTGTCTCATTTTTTACTAGTTCTTTATATTTCTTAACCAGTGATCTGAGAGTTTTAGTATCTTTTTTTGGTACTCCTTTGGGGGGATTCAACCTAGACAGGTCGAATCTTATAGGCAAGTCCGGGGACTGGGATTTAACGTCGTCTTTAACTCTGGATCTACTCACAAAAATTCCATTTATTTCCCAAGGCGGATACGCTATATGAGGAAGTAATATTACGGAAAAATGCCGTTTTTTAGTGAGATAATCCCAAAAAGTTTTTCCACGTATTTTATTTGCATCAGATTCTTCAGTTTGTATTTTGAGAGACTTTTCCAAGGGATCTACAAAAGTAACAACACCATGCTTTGTTGGATATAAACCCGTGTAGATACTTGCCCATGCCGTGTCAGAATCTGGAGGAAAAACAGACTTCATATTTAAAGGAGGAGTTTTTTCTTTGACTTCTCTGAATGTAGGAAGGTCTTCAAGATACTGCTCCAGAAGCAATCTATCCATACTATCAATCCCAATGATCAAGACTTTACTTCTTTTATTTGTGGACATACTCTTAACCACCCTCAAGTTTAGTAAAAAGTTCCAAAATTAACTCACTAATATCTTTTGTACCGTCAATTATGTATATTGGAACTCCAGTATCATCTTCTTTAAGACCCATAAAAACTTCTAAATAAAGTTTTCGCCTGATTTTCAAATAGTCTATGTGAGGGATGTCTGTTTTTCGACGATATGCTATTTCTTCAGGCACATCAATCAATATTATCATGCTTGGTTTTGGTACAAATTTTAAATACTTTTTAGTCAGATTCAATGCGTCTTGAGAGGACATTTCCAAATTTGGAGAAATGTCCGTTATAATAGTATCATATATGTACCTATCCAAGATAACATAATCACAAAACAGAATTTTTGGAACAACCTTTATGTATATTTGTATTAGCTGCTCAAATAGGAAAGAGTATTTAAACAAGACTCTAAGTAATATATTGTTTTTTAAGAATGACTTTTTATGAGCTTCATAGTCTTTATAACTTTTAGAGACAGCCCCCTTAGATTGCTTTAAAATGAAGGCTTTACCAAAGAATATCCCTATTCTAGTAAATATTGGAATAATTCTACCATAAATGTAACACGCTTTCTTGTTTTTCCCCTGTAATTCTTTAACAAGAATCCGAGAAATAGTAGTTTTTCCAGATCCATCTATCCCACTAATGCATAGGAGTTTTGCCTTCTTCATGACCGTCATCACCCTCCATGAGAATTTTATTGTAATATTCATCTAAGAGCGTTGCTAGATTCTCTAATGACCATTTTTTGACAGCTTCCCTGGTTCTAACGTCTAGAATGTTTTTAGAAAGTTTTTCCTTTATTGTAAGTACGGTCTCTATTAACTCGTGCTCATTATATACAAAATAAACTCCCGAGACGCCTTTAAATACAAACAATCCAGGATAGGTTAACGAAACTACCGGTAAATTAGTACTCATTGCTTCTAATACTGTGAGAGGAATATTTATGCTATTTTTCCAATAGACTGGAAAGACATAAAGATCTGCAACTTGGTATAATTTCTCAATTTGGGGGACGTATCCTGTAAAGATTATACACCCAGCACCCTTTAGCTTTGAGTACAATTCGATATCTTTCTCCAAGTAAGTACTGCCCACAATAACTACTTGTATATCTGATGATGCCTTTTGTATTTTTTCAAAAACACCAATATTTCTTTTTTTAGAGAGATGACCAACATGAAGAACAATAAATTTATCCTCTGGCAACCCCAACTCATTTCGAAGTTCTAGTTTCTTTTCAGGGGGAATCGGAGAGAATCTGTTGACATCTACGCCATTAGGGAAAAAGAATATTCTTCTTGCAAATCCTTCATAAACTTTAGGATTATATTGATATAGGATAGTATCAACCCTCAATAAAGAAGATACCACTCGCCTTTTAATAGGACTTTTGAAGTAATCTTCAGCTTTAGGATGAAGAGCAGATATTACAGTTTTATTAGCTTTATTTAGTAATTTAAGTAATTTTAGCAACACAAAACTACTAAAAGTAGGAGCCGTGAAATAGTGAGCAATATCATATTTTTTATTGTTACGTAAAATTCTCCACAATTTTATAAGGGACAACTCTTTTACATTCAACATATCCACTTCATGTTTCTTAGACATAACATTGTGCATAGTTTTGGCAATATTTTTTAACCCTTCGTCAAAATTTTCCGAAAAATCTCCAATATACAGTATCTTCATCAAATCACCCCTGTGTAAATGTTCTCAAGCCTTTTTGCTATCTTTTTCCAAGAATACAGTTTTTCAACTTTTTTTCTACCTCTTTTTCCAAATTTTTTTCTTATTTTTTCATTTTCTAGTAAGTAGTTTATTTTTTCAGATAACTCAGCAGTATTTTTGGGTTCTACAAGGTATCCATTAATCCCATCATCAACTACTGTCCTAACCCCCGGTAAATTACTCCCTATTACTGGCTTTCCGGTAGCCATTCCCTCTACCAGGACTAGTCCAAAAGCTTCTCCCATTGTGATAGAAGGCAAAACAACAACATCTGCAGATGCATAATACTTGGGCAAATCCTTGTCTGGAACTCTCCCAGTAAATAACACTCGCTTTTTTAATCTTAAACTTTCTGCCAACCGCATATAATAGCCTTTTAAGTCCCCATCACCGACTATAATTAGAATTGAATTTCTATCTTCAATAGTTGCAAAGCTTTGGAGTAGGTACTCAACTCCTTTGAAATAATGAGCTTTATCAAGAGCCCCTACAAACAGAACAATATCCTTATCTTCAATGTTGTACATAGTTTTTATTTCCTCCCCAGATATTTTTGGACTAAATTTGTTTATATCTACCCCATTAGGAACTTCCACTATTTTCTCTCTAGCCCTAGAAATTTTCCACAAATCTGAATTCCTAGCATAGTCCATAGACGTTACGATTATTTTTTCAGCATTCTTCAATATCTGTTTCATTACCATTGTTTTATAAAACTTCAAGGGGATACCCCACATTCCTAACAATATCACATCATTGTGATAAGTCACGACATATTTTTGATTCCTCAATTTTTTAAGGAAGTATATCAACTCCCCCCCAAAAAAGAAGGGATAATGCAAGTGAACTATATCAAAATCTTGTATTTCTCTCAATAGCTGTGGAATAAATGGAGCATTTCCAATCCTAAACAAAGGCTTAAACCGCTTAACAGTTATTATGTCTGGATATGCATAATCTTCATCTGGATATCTGCTTGTAAAAACTGTAACTTCATGTCCTAACTTGGCAAGTTCCATAGCGTAATGGTAGCACACATTCCCTGTTCCAGCCATGTATGGTGGAAATGTTGCTGAAACTTGGGCTATCTTCATCTTAAGATCACCCTATAATTTATCCAATAAACAAAATTTGCAATCTTCTTGATTATTTTATCAGATGGTGTATACGTTAATTGGTCTTCCGGAATCTTCCAATCCAAGCTTTTTAATAGCTTTTTTCTATCACACGCTACTTTTTCGATCTTTGTTGTAATTCCTTCTTTTAATCCCTTAATTTTAAATTTAACTCCCCTAACTCCATTTAAGATCGAATATCCCCACGTTAATACCTCGGTCATTAGCAAAGAGGGAAGCATTATTAAGAGTTCTTTCCATGTTAAGTACTTCCTCAGAATTATATACCTACCCTTTTCCAAATGATAAATCTTCTCTGAGGGCACTTTGAGGATATAATCATGATAAACTACTGAATTTGGCACGTACAAAATCTTAAACCCTTTTGCATGAGCCCTCCAAGAAAATTCAGCATCTTCCATATAGCTGAAAAATCTCTCATCAAATCCCCCGAGCTTTAAGTAATCCTCCCGCTTCATAGCAAAGCAAGCACCGGATAATCCACTCAGGTATTCAAACTTACTGAATTTTTCAGGAGTTTCATTCAAGCCTCTAGTAAAAGTCAACCCGGTGAAATGTTCAATATTTCCACAGGTATTTATCTTGAGACCGTCATAGGTCAGAATCTTAGGAGTGGTAATTAGTTTTTCTTCATTTTCCAACGGCTTTAAAAGTTCTTCAAGCCAGTTTTTCTCGACTCTTGTGTCTGGGTTCAATATAACCACATATTCTCCTTTAGCATACATAACCCCTAAGTTGTTTCCCCCACCATAACCGAGGTTTTTCGGACTTTTAATCAGTTTAACTTGAGGGAATTCTCTTTCAATTAACTCCACAGTCCCATCAGTAGAACCGTTATCTACTACAATAACTTCCAAAGGATTGTTAGCCAAGACAGAATTTAGACAATCTCTCATATATTTCCTATGATTATACGTTACAATGATTACACTGGCTTTATTTGAGAGGCTCATATTTCACTCCCTCACCATTTTCACTAAAACGTTCAGCATTAGGCCCGCAACGAATAACTGAATCCCAATTATCGTGAATATGCCAGCACCGATGGCTTGAGTCAAATATACATGACCTCCATTATAATAAGGCTCAAGGGCCAGATACGCCAGCACTCCAGCAACAATAAACGAAACCATGCTTAAGAGCCCAAACAGCAACAGAGGTCTCTTATATCCGATAAGGCTAACGATGGAAGCCAAAACACTAAATCCATGCGAAAGGGGATTTTTCTTGTGCTTGATGGGAACATCGTAACGAACGCTTATGGGTACCTCCTTAATCCTAATTCCGTTTTCTTTGGCTTTTACCACCATGTCAGTTTCCACCGAATAGTCTTCACTCTTGAGATTTATGCTCTCGAGGGCTTTTCTATTCATTGCTCTGAAGCCGCTCTGAGAATCAACCTCCAGTCCAGAGACAACCTTTGTACTCTTGTTGAGAACCCAGAGACCAAAGCGCCTGTAGAGTGGAATTTTCTCTTTGCTCCCATTCAAATAGCGAGAACCTATCACCAGGTCAGCTTCCCCTTTGATTATAGGATCAACCAGAAGAGGTATCTCATCCGGATTGTGCTGACCATCGGCATCTATGGTTATAACAATATCATAATCTTGACTCAAAGCATACTCAAAACCGCTCTTTAGGGCAGCTCCTTTACCCATGTTAACCTTATGGCGAATAACAACTGCTCCTGCCTTTTGAGCTATCTCAGAAGTTCTATCATAAGAACCATCATCAACAACAAGAACATCCCCATATTTCTTAGCAAGGGCAACAACTGAGCCAATCGTTAATTCTTCATTGTAGGCTGGAATCACTATGAGGGTTTTCATATTATCCACCTTTTAGAGACACCTTCAGAGCTTAAATATCTCCGTTGTTCCATAGACTTCAACTTATTTATACTCTCCTTGAGCACGGCTTTTACCAATTTTAATGTTATTAAGGAGCTTTTAAGGTTTTTCGTTAGTATCCAAAGATTTTGAGGTATAACAATACGCTAGGAATTTAAATTTATTGCAACAATCTATTTCATCTTCCTTCTCACCTCCTTCTGAAAATTCCCCTGTCGACGACCTTTTTGCCCTCCGCATAGGCATACCTTATCACCGTGCCGTTGACTTCACTTGGCAGCTCGAATTCCTCTAACCCTTTAACGGGATACCACTTGCTAAAGACCATCGTTCCGTTGTCGAGGAAGCCCCCGATTCCTAATCCGGTTCCGGTTGCGTTCTCAAAGTGGAAGGTTATCTTTCCATTAGCCTTTTCAATCCTTACATTGGGATGCTTCAGCTT